>Ga0209577_10001112_pt1 | contig 26773 bp, 24 predicted proteins | sample GraSoiAngelo_109_FD_185874 | JGI IMG/M metagenome (GOLD analysis project Ga0209577, IMG submission 185874) | Grasslands soil microbial communities from the Angelo Coastal Reserve, California, USA - 14_0903_12_20cm (SPAdes) (version 2) | ecosystem: Environmental > Terrestrial > Soil > Grasslands...
CCAGATTGCTGAAGTGGCCGACCAGTTCCTCCTCATCGGCCTTGATCTGCACTTGAGGCCGCTTGCTGTTCCGCCATTTTTCCTCCGCGAGCCGTCGCTTCAAGCTATCACAAATGCTGTGGCGCAAGCACGGTACGCACATCTCGCAGCCGCGGACTCCGAGTGCGATGGATGATCGGCACGTACATCGCAGGCAACGTTGCGGGAGAACCTGTATTGACGGTTTGCGATGTTAAATGTAGTTTATATTGTACGTTCATCTAGGTTAAGATCATTGAGATCATTGAGCACATCGTGAATCCCGTGTTCGAATCTTCGCCGGGCGCTGTGCCGCTCGAATCCGAAGTATCTGCGTTGGCGGTTCCTTCGGCGCCCGCTCAAAAACCCCAAGCGATGCTGCCCTCCTTACCCGAGGTCTATCGCAGCGTCCCCATAGCGAGCGGCGCTTCGCTCCTGCGCAAGCTACTGGCTTTCGCCGGTCCCGGTTATCTGGTGGCGGTCGGTTATATGGACCCGGGAAACTGGGCCACTGACATCGGCGGCGGGTCGCAATTCGGCTACACCCTGCTGAGCGTCGTCATTCTCAGCAGTTTGATGGCGATTTTCGTTCAGGCGCTCTCTGCGAAACTGGGCATCGCCACGGGCCTTGACCTTGCCCAGGCCTGTCGCGAATCGTACTCGCGCCCGGCAGGGCTTGCCTTGTGGCTTCTGGGTGAAATCGCCATTGCCGCCTGCGACCTGGCCGAAGTATTGGGCTCGGCAGTCGCGCTGAAGCTCCTATTCGGCATCCCACTGCTCGTCGGCGTCTTGATTACCGGCGCTGACGTCTTGATTGTGCTCGCCCTGCAAGGCCGCGGGTTCCGCTGGATCGAAGCGCTGGTGGTTACGCTCATCGCGACCATCGCCGCCTGCTTCGCCTACGAGCTCTTTTTCGCGCAACCGCTATGGCACGAAGCCGCCACGGGTCTTCTGCCTCCCTTGCGCCTGCTTCATGATCGCGACATGCTCTATCTCGCGATCGGCATTCTTGGCGCGACGGTTATGCCGCACAATTTGTATTTGCATTCCAGCATCGTGCAAACGCGCGCCTTTGGGCTCAGCGCCGGCCAAAAACGCGAAGCGGTACGCTTTGCCACGCTCGACTCCACCTTAGCGCTAGGCTTTTCGCTCTTTGTAAATGCTGCGATTCTGGTGCTCGGTGCGGCTGCTTTCCACCATCGCGGACTCACCACGGTTGCGGACATCAGCCAAGCTTACCGACTGCTGACTCCCGTTTTAGGCGCGGGCCTGGCCAGCACTCTTTTTGCCGCGGCCTTACTTTGTTCCGGGCAGAACTCCACTCTGACCGGCACGCTCGCCGGTCAGGTGGTGATGGAGGGATTCTTGCGCCTGCAGATCAAGCCTTGGCTGCGGCGATTGATCACCCGCTCGGCGGCCATTATTCCCGCGGCGCTTGTAATCGGCATGGCGGGCGAAACCAAGGCCATGGGCCTGCTCATTTTGAGCCAGGTCATTCTCAGCTTTCAGTTGCCGTTTGCACTCGTTCCACTGGTGCAGTTCACGAGCGACAAGCGCAGGATGGGCGAGTTTGCCAATTCCCGGTGGGTCGCCGCACTCGCCTGGTTCACTGCCGCAGTCATCATCGCGTTGAATGCCTTGCTGATCTTTCTGATCCTCCGCGGGAACTCCTAGTGCCCTGGATTCGGCCGTTTTTGCCAGATTAAATCTGTCATTCAGAGCACGCCGCGGGAAGTGCATTCTACGCGCTGCACTTCTCGTCAGCGTGCGAGGAATCGCTCCTATTCAGTTCCTATGCGCAGCGCACCAAGAAGGCGCAAATCTGCTAGGCAACTACATCTTTATTGAATCTTAGACAGCGCCTGCGACACTTCGTCCATATCCGGCACGGTAAGAATCTCGTAATTCTTCAGCCAGGCTATTTTGCCAGCCTTGTCCACGATCGCAATAGCCCGGCCGGTGATCCCTTTGTCAGCCAGATAGACGCCAAACTTCTCCGCCACCGCGCCGCGCGGCTGGAAGTCCGCCAGCAACGGGTAACGAATACCCAGCTTTTCGGCAAACGCTTTGTGCGACCAGACGCTATCTACGCTAAGCCCCAGCACCTGCGCGTTGAGCTTTTCGAACTGCCTCAAATCGCTTACGAAGCAGGTGTGCTCGTTCGTGCATACCGGACTCCAATCCAGCGGATAAAAAACGATCACCACCTTTTTTCCGCGATATTCGGAAAGCTTGACGTCTTTCTGATTCTGGTCCTTCAACGTGAAATCCGGTGCCGGCTGTCCCACAGCGATGGCCATAATCCCCCCTGATCGAAGAAAGTGACGATCGGTTTGTCAACGCGCTCGTGCGGCTCCGTTTGCGCACAAGAGTGCCGATCATATTATCCGACCTCTCGCCAAGCCTCCAACCTTTAGCCTCCTGCTTCCAGTCTGTTACTATGACTCAACGCATGCGTCTCGAGCAGGCTTATCCAGAAATCCGTTTTCGTTGGCGCTCCCGCAATTGGTGGGCGCGCCTGTCGCGCATGCCTCCCGAGTGCGAGCACCTCGAGACTGACGGCGCATGGATGGCGACGTTTATTCCAGACACTCTCTATCTGCGTGGCAAGGCCTCCGTCCGCCGGCGCCCGGTCCGGCCCGAAGTATCGCTCTGTCTGACTTGCCTAAGATGCGAAATGGAAAAGGAACTGCGGCATTTCTCAGGGCGCGTGATTGCCTTTGAGCCCGACAGCGCGGAATTCACTCAATACTTCTTTCTCGGCAGCGGCGAATTTTCCGCCGCGGGCCTACAACCGGAAGTCGCCAACGCCATTAGCCGCCGGTTGGATCAACCGATGGACGCATGTGCCTCCTGTGATCGCCCCGCAACCTGGCTCTGGTTTCCGCGCGACGAAGTGCCCAGCCTGGACGACGTCTCCCGCATCGCTATGGCGCGCGCCGAGACGCTTTGCTCCGTGCACGGTTCGCAAAAATTACTCGAGAGCTTCGCTCGCACGCCGGACGCTAATTTGTTTTATGTCAACGTCCCCTATGGCGAATCGGGCGCCTATGTTTGGATCTAAAGAAGCGTGGATATGAATCGCTGCATATGACTACCGCCCACGGCCCGTCACCGAGTTTGCGCGATGTGGTCGAAAAGTACCGCCAGCTCGCGGGCGCCTTCGGGCACCCTTTGGCCTTGGCTTCCTTCGGGCTCTCGGCCGAAGAGACCGAGCGCGTCTTCGGCATCTTTGACGAGGATTATCACATCAGCCGCTTTTTCCATTTTTCTTTGCAGCCGGCCGCTGCGGAGCGCTCCATCAAGACTTATCGCATAAATGGCTTTCCGCAGTCGCACGTCGCTCTGGACGCCGAAATCGAGTCCATTCTTTAGTTCGCGGAAGGCACCTGATATACGGACACAAGTGGCAGCGGCTTCTTTTGGGCCGCTCCTGCGCCAGCGCGCCGCGAGATCTCTTTCGGGCTCACCCTCTCGGGCACTGGCTCGGCCAGCAGATGAGCCTGGCTGAAGCCTCTGCGCTAACTAACAGGACGACCTGCTCGTCAATTTGCCCCGCGGTTCGAAACGATGCGGCGCGAGCGATTTCAACCACATTCTTGTCTCCGTCACACTCTTTCCAGATCGCCGCTTTGGTTCAGGCGGCGCACGATATTTCGATCCAGATCGTACCAGTGAGCCGCTTCCGTTGATCGAGTAAAGCTTTTTGACCACGGGATTGCAAACGGGCTTCAAACCCCAGGGAGGTCGGGGCGGATCATCTGCAATAAGCCTGCGTCACTCGTTCGTATGCCCATCGCGAGGCCGAACGCCCCGAATGAAAGTCCGGCCGCCCAGGCCAGGTGGTCAAGCTCTTCCATTCAACTGTGCCGAGGGCTGAGGTTCGCTAGTCCACGCAGCGCCTTTTCGATTGTTCGTATTATTCAGCCGGCGGAGGCCCTTCGTAATCCCATTCGACTTCCGGCTCATTGAATTTGCCCGTGTGCGGATTACGCCAGAAGTAAGGCATGGCCGCGGTGAACGAGAATGCTACATCGATCCCGTTGCCCAGCCGCGGGCCTAAAAACACAATGATACACGGTTGCGCGCACTCATTTTTATGGTTGGTTACTAGCAGCCGTTGCCCAAGCTGCACGCTCGCCTCCAAGCGCATCGATCCCCCATGGACGTTCACAGCGCTCGTGAAGGTCTCCTCATAGAAGGGATGCCCTTCAGGCGTGTGCCCATACACGAAGAGCGGAATGGGAATGTGTCTGCGAGGTGTGCGCCTACGTTCCGGCCGTATCGGAGTGCATACCTCGGCGGCTCTCGATGTTGTTTGTGGAATGAAAATTCGTGCGACTTGCGTATGAAGGATTTCGTTCACAGTGGCTGCGCTAATCTCTCCGAAGTTGCAAATTCTTGGGCAGCATACTCGAAGTAGATTGATGTGGGTGTACATTCAAGGCACGCTCATGTGTCTCTCCAGTTACCCCCTGCCTGGCCGGTAGGGGTCTACCTTCACCCACGGCAATGCGTAGCCTTGCCGTGGAACGCCAACTCGCCAAGCGCACGACTCTGGCCATGATTTATTGCCGTTCGGTTGGCATCAACCTGTTCCGTTCGCGTTAGATGTCCATGCGCCCTCCTGCTGGATTATGTTCTTGTTCCCGACCCTACGCTTGGCGTTGTCAGGTAGATCGAATCGTCCGGCCGGCAGGTTGGCAACTCCCTGGAGATCACGCTTCGCGGAGATCTGCCCGAGCCGCGACAAAAAGAAAAAGGTAACGTCCTGACGGTGGCGTTCGATGCCTTTAACGTGCCCAATTACGAACTAAGAGCGTTCAGCCTTTTGCGCTGGTCACTAAGTTGAGCCGTTCGGTCAGGTGTGCCTGTTCCTCCCGCAGTTCCGGCGGCAGGCGGTCCCCAAATTTCTTGAAGAAGACGCCGATTTCGTCCGCCTCCTTCTGCCAATCTGCGGCATCCACGCGAAGCAGCTCTTCCATCTTGTCCAGCGAAATATCGAGCCCGTCCAGCGTGAGGGCATGTGTAGTGGGAACAAATCCGATGGGCGTCTCTTCTGCTTGGCCTTTCCCGTTCACACGCTCCAGAATCCACTTCAGCACGCGCACGTTTTCGCCATAACCGGGCCACAGCAATTTCCCGTTGGAGCCTTTGCGGAACCAATTTACGTGGAAAATCTTTGGCGGGTGCGGAATGTTCTGGCCCATCTCCAACCAGTGCCGGAAATAGTCGCCCATGTGATATCCGCAGAAGGGCAGCATGGCCATGGGATCCCGCCGTCTCACTCCCACTTCCCCGGTGATCGCTGCCGTCGTTTCCGAAGCCAAACCCGCGCCCACGAACACTCCGTGCTGCCAGCTCCAGGATTCATAGACGAGCGGCGCCACTCGCGCGCGCCTTCCGCCAAAAATGAATGCCGAAATCGGCACCCCGGACAGGTCTTCCCACTTCGGCGATATGCGCGGAGCCTGCCGCGCCGGAACTGTGTAGCGCGAGTTCGCATGTGCCGCCGGACCCTTCGCGCCTGCCGAAACCTTGTGCCCCTGCCAGTCCGTCAGATCTGACGGCACCTCCTCGGTCATCGCTTCCCACCAAGGCTCGCGCGACGCCGTCATGGCCACGTTGGTGAAGATTGTGTTTCGTTTGACCGCTGTCATCACGTTCGGATTTGTGAGCTCGTTCGTTCCTGGCGCAACGCCAAAGAATCCCGCTTCGGGATTGATCGCATGCAGATATCCGTCCGGCCCCGGTTGCATCCAGGCGATGTCGTCACCCACGGTCCACACCCGATACCCAGAATCCTCGAGTGCGGAGACCATCATCGCCAGATTGGTCTTGCCGCAAGCGCTCGGAAATGCCGCCGCCATATAAGTGATTTTGCCTGATGGATCTTCGAGCCCCAGGATCAGCATGTGTTCCGCCATCCAACCCTGTTCGCGCGCCATCCAGCTCGCAATACGTAGTGCGAAGCATTTCTTACCCAGCAGCGCATTGCCGCCATAGCCCGAGCCAATGCTCCAGATAAGTTTTTCTTCCGGAAAGTGCAGGACAAAACGTCGTGCGGGATTCAAATCGCCCAACGAATGCAGCCCCGGCACGAAATCATTCGCTTTGCCGATCCGATCGAGCGCAATCTTTCCGATCCGCGCCATGATGCGCATGCTCACCACGACGTAGGGACTATCCGTCACCTCCACGCCTGCGCGTGTCATGTGCGAATCAGCCGGACCCATCAGATAGGGCACCACGTACATGGTGCGCCCTGCCATGGCGCCGTCAAAGAGCGCGCCGATCTTCTGCTTGCCCTCTTCTGGTGCCATCCAGTTGTTGGTTGGGCCGGCGTCGTCTTTGCGCCGCGAGCAGATGAACGTCACTTGCTCGGTCCGCGCTACATCGCTCGGATCGCTACGATGCAAGACACAGTTTGGATATGTCCGTTCGTTCAGGTGAACCGTCCGCCCCTCAGCGACCAGCCTTTCCACCATCTGCTGCGCTTCGCTTTCCGATCCATCGCACCAGACGACCTGCTTCGGCCGCACCTTCTGAGCCGCTTCTTCAACCCACGCCTCGAGCCGTGTAGCCAAGTTTTCTCCGATCCGCGTCTATCTGAACGTGTGATGAATCTGGCAAGCGGCAGGGCTTTGGCTAGGGCTGCTGGGCCGCCAAGCCGCACGATCCGGTACCGACTCAATTTTAGTTCGCTGGTTCAAGAGCAGCAAGGAATTTGGTGTCCCGGGCCACTGGGCGTCGCCCGTACGCTATACTCGCTTCGTGTACGCTCAGAGGCTGCGCGTCGAAATCATCGTTGGTGTCGAGCGCCGCGCCTGCCCGGTCGATTGGCTTGACAATTTTTGTATGCGCGACTTTACCGGCGAAGCTGAGTTTGATGACACACTTCCTGTTGCCGAGGGCCTGATAGAAGCGGGCTTTCGCGTGCAGCCCGAGCGCCTGGCCGAAGCCATGAGCGCCTGGTTCACAAAACGTGGCAAAGGCCAGGGGCAGCCCGTGGGTGTTCACATCCGTCCGGCCTAGCGGTTTCCCCAGCCAGTTCCCGTTGCGATATCCCGTGGCTCCTTCGCGGCGACGCGTTCGCTGGCAGCTTCTATTGCGGTGCGTGCCCGCGGCATCGCCGCTAGCATGGCCTCTTCCCCCGCGGCAACAAGCTGCGGCGTCTTCGCGAAATCATCCCAAGCAAAATCCCGCACCCGCGGTTCGATCACCACGTCCGCCTTTGACCGCCACGCCAAATCGGCATGCCGCTGAATAATCGTGAATGAGCGCCCGATCACATCCGTGAAGTTCGTGGGCTTGACCATGGCCTCCGAATCCAGGAAAACCGCGATGATTACGTCGGCGCCCATTCTGGCCACGGCTTCCACAGGTACCGTCGCTGCAACAAATCCGTCCACCAGAGTGCGCCCCTCATACTGCACCGGCTGAAAAAGACCCGGATATGCGCAAGAGGCGCGCAGTGGCGGCCCCAGCGGCCCGTGATCAAAATAGACCGGGTCGCCGCTAATCAAATCCGTGGCCGCGATGGTGACCGGGATCCTCAGCTCGTCAAACGTAGTGATGTTCAGATGCCGCTTGGGATAAGACTCCAGCCGCTGGTTCGAAGCCAGCCCCAGCCAAGAAAATCTCCATTGACCGAAAACGCCAAAGCGCAGGGCCGCCGCCCGGTTTACCACTTCCTTGAAAGGCAATCCGCTGGCATACGCAATTCCCGCCAAGGCTCCCGCGCTTGTGCCCGCAATGTAGTCGATGGGAATGCCGTGCTCTTCCAGACTATGCAGCACTCCGATGTGTGCGATTCCTCGGGCAAAGCCGCCACCAAGCGCGACTCCGAGCTTTGGTCGCACCGCTGGCTTCGCCTCCGACGGGCGTTCTGCGTACGCAAATTCCCGCACACGCTCGAGCGCTGCCTGCACCCATCCCATTACGGTATCTCGCTTATCCGTACTCATTCTATTAGACGAGGATAAGCCCTCTTTGGGATGCCGTCTCCGCCGTGGTTGACCAGCTTTGCCCGTTCTGTAACACTCACTGCGCTGGCCGAGCCCCGATGTGCTTAAGGCTGAGCCTTAAGGAGTTACGTCTCAACATATGAAACCCGGCCATCAAATCAAAAGCGTCGCCGTTCTCGGCGCTGGAACCATGGGTGCCCGCATCGCCGCTCATATTGCCAACGCCGGAGTCCACTGCTGGCTGCTTGATGTCGCTCCATCGGAGCTCACCCCGGAGGACAAAGCCCGCGGGCTGACGCTCAGCGATCCTCGTGTCCGCAATCGCATCGTCCGCGCCGGCTTAGAAGCCGCACAAAAGGCACGACCCGCCGCATTTTTTACCCCTGCCACGGCTAACCGCATCACCGTCGGCAATTTCGAGGACAATGTCTCCTGGTGCGCCCAAGCGGATTGGATCATCGAAGCCGTGGCCGAAAATCTCGCCATCAAGCGGGCCCTGCTGCAAAGGCTGACCGCTCACCGCCGCCCCGGCGCGATCGTAACCACGAACACCTCTGGCCTGCCCATCCGCCAGATTGCGCAGGGCTTCGATGACGATTTCCAGCGCCATTGGGCCGGCACGCATTTTTTCAATCCTCCCCGTTACATGAAACTCGTTGAACTCATCCCCGGCCCCGGAACGTCCGCGGAGGTCCTCGACGCGCTCGCCGATTTCTGCGATCGGCGCCTGGGCAAAGGCGTGGTCCGCGCCAAAGACACCCCAAATTTCATCGCCAACCGCGTTGGCACATTTTCCATGCTCACGTCGCTTTCGCTCATGGCTCGTTTCGGCATGAGCATCGAGGAAGTTGACGCCTGCACCGGTCCGGCCATTGGTTGGCCGAAATCCGCCACCTTCCGCACCGCCGATATCGTCGGCTTGGACGTGCTTACCAATGTCGTTCGCAACATCTACGAGAACGCCACGCAAGATGAATCGCGCGAGCTTTACCGTGTTCCCGCGCTCGTTGAAGAAATGACCCGCCGCGGCTGGCTCGGCGAAAAATCCGGTCGCGGGTTTTACCAGCGCGTCAAAAAGGGCGCAGAGAGTGAAATCTTGGCGCTCGATCCCGGAACCATGGAGTTTCGCCCCCGTCAAAAAGTGCGTTTTGCCTCACTTGAGCTGGCGCGCGCCGTCGAAGACTCGCGGGCCCGACTTCAGGCCATTCTTGCTCCGGTAATTGGCGGCCAGCCCGGCGATAAAGCGCAGCAATTCCTGTGGGCCCTGATCTCCGAGACCTCCCTTTACGCCGCCCGCCGTGTCCCCGAGATCACCGATTCGATTGCCGATATTGATCGCGCCATGCGCTGGGGCTTCGGCTGGGACCTCGGCCCCTTAGAAATATGCGACGCGCTCGGCGTGGAGGCCTTGACGCGCCGGTGGACCGCCGATGGCCGCGACTTGCCTGCTTTGTTCACGCGCTTGCTCTCTTCCGGTCGCAAATCGCTCTACACGTCCTCAGCCGGAGAAATTTCCGCCTTCGATCCCGGCTCCGGAAGCGCCGTAAAGCTAGCGGAACCACCCGGAGTCATCATTCTCAAATCGCTCAAGGAGCGTTCGAATGAAGTCGCACGCAATTCCGGTGCCAGCCTGATTGATCTTGGTGACGGCGTTTTGTGCTGCGAATTTCACTCCAAGATGAATGCCATCGGCGACGACATCACTGCCATGATGCACACCGGCTTGAAGCGCTTGAACGCCGATTTCGATGCGCTCGTCGTCGCCAATCAGGCGTCCAATTTTTCCGTGGGCGCCAACTTGATGCTTCTGCTCGTCGCCGCGCAGGAGCAGGAATGGGACGACATTCATGACGCGGTGCGCCGCTTTCAAAACGCCAATCTCGCCGTCAAACACGCCGCGAAGCCCGTGGTCGTCGCTCCCCAAGGAATGGCCCTCGGAGGCGGCTGCGAAGTTTGCCTACATGGCTCGCGCATTCAGGCTGCAGCCGAGGCGTACATGGGACTCGTCGAGACCGGTGTGGGGCTCATCCCAGCCGGCGGCGGTTCCAAAGAAATGATCATCCGTGCCAATGAACATGCCGTTGGCCCGGAATCGATCGACCTATTCCACGCCTTCAAGCCCGTCTTCGAAACGCTGGCCATGGCCAAAGTTTCCACGAGCGGCGAAGATGCGCGCGTTTTGGGCTTTCTCCGCGCCGCCGATTTCATCTCCGTGAATGGCGACCGCCTCGTCGCCGATGCAAAGGCCACGGCGCTTGCCCTTGTCCGCGAGGACTATCGCCCGAGCCTCGCGCCGCCCAACGAGCCCTGCATCCGCGTTTTGGGTGAAGAGCTGATCGCGGGCGCAAAACTTGCCATACACACGATGCTGCGCGGCGAATACATCTCCGAGTACGATGCCCACATCGCGCGCAAGCTCGCCCACGTGCTGGCCGGCGGCCCACTCACGGAATGTCAGCTTGTTAGCGAACAATATCTGCTCGATTTGGAAAGCGAAACTTTCGTCAGCCTCTGTGGCGAACGCAAGACTCAGGACCGCATCGCCCACACCCTGAAAACCGGCAAGCCCCTGCGAAATTAACGATCCGACGAGGATCTCTCCGCGCTTCAACTTCAAACGCAGAATGACGATACGCGGAGGAAATCGAAGATTTGTCATTCTGAGCGGGTTTAATGGACACACCCGAAGAATCTCTCAGTGGTGTGCAAGCCTGGCGGACTTCAGTCACGGCGGCTGTTTCACGTGAAAACATTCTGCGAATGACTGTAGCGATCCCTTCCTCTTCGATCGCCGCTGACGGTCCGCCTACTTCTCTTTCAGTTTCAGCTTGCCTTCGGCTTTGTTCTCCTCGAGAAACGTCCGCAAATCGCCGGAGGCATCCAGCAGCCGAACCCATTGTTCGTAATAGAGTGTCACCGGGAAGCGCCCCAGCCCGTAAACGCTCACGCCGCCTTTCTCTCCGACCCGGAATTCGAGTTGTCCTCCCCGCCGCCCCGTCTTCTGCTTTTCCAGTTCCGCGACGCGCGCTCGGAGTTCCTCGTACGATGGTTCCCCCATTGTCCTCCCTCCATAAATTAGGGGAAGATCATAGAACACGCGCTACTCCGCTTCCAGTCCTACCCCTTTGCACCCAGTGCTAAAATAGAAGGCGACGCGGCGGAGGCGTGAGAGGGTGTGGGGCTCAGTAGATTGTTTGGCCAAAAGGTGGCACGAATTACGGTTACGTTCCAAGTCCCGTGTCTTCAAGACTTGCAGGATATATTGAAGATGAGCTGGTTAAGCCCTTTAGAGTGCGCACTTAAGGAAAAAGCGATGGGGGTACCCGCTGCATCTAAGAAGTCGGTTGGGTAGGAGTTGAGCCATGAAAGAAGCTGTGATCGCCAGTTCCGTACGTACCGCCGTTGGCAAAGCCTATAAGGGCACACTTCATGCTACGCGCCCGGACGACTTAGCCGCGGTCGCCATCACCGGCGCGATTGGGCGCATCCCAGGGCTCGATCCCAAGGAAATCGAAGACGTCGTCCTAGGTTGTGCTATGCCCGAGGCCGAACAGGGCATGAATGTCGCGCGCATCGCCTCCTTGCGCGCCGGTCTGCCAGTGGAATGTTCCGCCATTACCATTAATCGCTTCTGTTCTTCCGGCCTGCAGGCCATTGCCATGGCGGCGGAACGCGTCATGCTCGGCAACGCCGAAGTCGTTATCGCCGGCGGCGCGGAATCGATGAGCATGGTGCCCATGGGCGGCAATAAGACTTCTCCGAATCCCTGGTTGATGGATCATTATCCTGACACCTATCTTGGTATGGGCCTCACTGCCGAAAATCTGGCCCGCAAGCATCAAATCACGCGCGAAAAAGCCGACGAGTTTTCCTATCGCAGCCACCAAAAGGCCCTTGCCGCAATCGCGGCTGGAAAATTCAAGGATGAAATCGTGCCCGTCGAAGTACGTAGCACAATCGTCTCGAATGGAGACGGCCGCGGCGGACGCGTCAAGACGGCCACCAAAGTCTTCGATATCGACGAAGGGCCTCGCGCCGATACCTCGCTCGATGCGCTCGCGCGGCTCAAGCCCGCCTTTCACGCCCACGGAACAGTCACTGCCGGAAATAGCTCGCAGATGAGCGACGGCGCCGCGATCTCGGTCGTGATGAGCGCTGACCGCGCTCGCGCCCTTGGCGTGAAGCCTCTGGCGCGATTCGTCTCCTTCGCCACGGCTGGCTGCGCTCCGGAAGAGATGGGAGTCGGTCCCGTGTTTGCGATTCCCAAGGCGCTGCGCCTCGCCGGTCTGAAGCTCGAGCAGATCGACGTCATCGAGCTAAACGAGGCCTTCGCCGCGCAATCGCTTTCCGTGATTCGCCTCGCCGGTCTCGATCCCGTGCGTGTCAATCCCAATGGCGGCGCGATCGCGCTCGGCCATCCTCTCGGCTGCACCGGAGCGAAGCTCACCGCCACAATTGTGCGCGAACTCGAGCGCCGCAAGGCGCGTTATGGAATGGTTACCATGTGCATCGGCGGCGGCATGGGCGCCGCGGGCATTTTCGAGCGCCTTTCATAATCTTTTGGAGGAGATATGGCTACGACGGCAACACCCGGAATCCTGGCGCCCGGAGGCGGCTTCCTCCTTGTATCTCCGCGCGCGGAAGAGGTCTTCACTCCCGCGGAACTGACCGACGACCAGCGTCTGGTCGGCCAAGCTGCCGAGGAATTCGTCAGCAAGGAAGTCACTCCACTCATCCTCGAACTCGAGCTGCACAAGGAAGGCGTGATGGCCCAGCTGATGAAGAAGGCTGGAGAGATCGGGCTTCTTGGCGGTGGTGTGCCGGAAGAATATGGTGGCTCGGGACTTGACCGCATCTCCTCTACAGTGCTCTCCGAAAAGATTTCCTCCTACGGCTCCTTCAGTGTCAGCGTTGGCGCGCATTCAGGAATCGGCACGCTGCCCATCGTTTATTTCGGCACCGAGGAACAAAAGAAAAAATATCTGCCCAAACTCGCTACTGGCGAATGGCTGGCCTCTTACTGTCTCTCCGAACCCCAGGCCGGCTCCGACGCGCAGAATTCCCGCACCCGGGCCGTGCTATCTACGGACGGCCGCCATTGGATCTTGAACGGCCAGAAAATGTGGATCACCAACGGCGGATTCGCGGATGTTTTCACTGTTTTCGCGAAAGTCGATGGCGAAAAATTCTCTTCTTTCATCGTTGAGCGTGGGTCGCCTGGATTTTCCGTGGGCGCGGAAGAAAAGAAAATGGGCTTGCGCGGGAGTTCTACCACACCGATCTTTTTCGAGAATTGCCACGTGCCTCGCGAAAACCTGTTGCACGATATCGGCCGTGGCCACATCGTCGCCTTCAACATTCTCAATGTCGGCCGTTTCACGCTCGGCGCCTCCTGCCTCGGCTTCTCTAAAAACGAGCTCGAATCCGCCGCACATTACTCCAAGGAGCGCACGGCTTTCGGCCATCCCATCAGCGACTTCGGCCTGGTGCGGGCCAAGCTCGCGGAGATCGCCATTCGGACTTTTGCCCTGGAGTCCATGATCTATCGCACGGCGGGGATCATTGATCAGGCCATGAAGGCCAATGCGGCCGGCGGGAACAAGGGCGCGCACACGATGAAGGTTCTCGAGGAATACGCCATCGAATGTTCCATCGCTAAAGTGTTCGGTAGCGAAGTCCTCGATTACACCGTGGACGAAGCCGTGCAAATCTATGGTGGCTACGGCTTCCACGAGGACTATCCCGTCGCGCGTGGTTACCGCGATTCGCGCGTGAACCGCATCTTTGAGGGCACCAACGAAATCAACCGCATGCTCATCATCCAGATGCTGATGAAGCGTGCCGTCGCCGGCACGCTGCCCTTGATGGCTGCAGGAGCGAAACTTCAGGAAGAAATTCTCAGTGGCACGCCCGTAGAAGATTCAGCCGACGGACTATGGGCCGAAGAGAGCCGCATCGTTCAGGGAGCCAAGAAAGTCTTTTTGCTGGCGGCCGGCGCCGCCCTGCAGAAATATCGGGACCGCCTTGCCGATCAGCAGGAGGTCATCGGCGCACTGGCCGATATTGTCCTGGAGATCTACCCCATGGAATCCGCGCTAGCGCGCGCCGAGAAGGCCGTCGCGGCTCGCGGCAAGGATTCCTCCGGCGCCATTGCCGCCGCGGCGCGAGTGCTGCTGCAGGATGGTGCTGCGCGAGTCGAAGCCAGCGCCCGCACGGCGCTCGCAGCCTCGGTTGAAGGCGATATGCTGCGCACGCAGTTGGCCGTCCTGCGCCGGATGATCAAGCGTGAACCGGCAGACACGATCGCGCTGCGCCGGACAGTCGCCGAGGCCGTGATCGACACGAACGGCTATCCGTTCGAGGGACGCTAAGTTCGTTGAAGCCCCAATTTGCAAAAGCGAATGCGGACGTTCATTCGGACGTTTGTTCCGCGGAATGGAATTGCGATTGGGTTCCTTCTCTGGCTGAACCCTATCTTCGCGGCTATACGCCCCACTTTGAACGCAGCAAGTCTGTTTTAGGCTATCGCTTTCTAGCGCAGGCCTCCGCTACTGCTTCGCCGCGATCCAACAAAAACGCCCGGCCAGCCGCGTCCCAAAGGGCATCCGCGGGATTTTTCATCGGTTATCTGCTGGACGCTCGCGGGCTACCCTTTCTGAGAGTCGCTCCGCCGGAATTTTTGGCGTTCTGTTTTGTCGAGCCGCTCGGGGGCCGCTTTCATCGCCGGCTGGTCAGCGCGCCAGACAGCCTGATGCGTCGCACTGCCGAATACATACGCTGGCTGACGCACCACCCGCCGCGCTTCGAGCTATTTGCTGATCAGCATGCAACGCTGGTTCGCCATATACCCACACACGAATGGCCGGTAGGCCGAACCGAGCACTACGCCCGAAATTTCACCATTGAAACACTGGCCTGGTTAGTGCGCAGCGCGCTGGTGCGTCGCTTGTCCGACGAGATCGCATCCCATCCGACATCAGCGCGCCGCGCGGCTCGCAAATAGCGGCTGAAAACATTTGTCCAAGGGTGAGGGCTTTGCTGTATTTCTGTTTTAGGCACTTAGCCACTTCGATCTCCCCAAATCTAAAGCACGCCTTTTCCGGTCCCACATCTAAAATAGCGAGAAGGGCAAAGGACAGCCTCAGACTGACTAGTCCGAATTTAGGCCCAAAAGGATGCCCGTGTTTTCCCCATGGTCGGTTCCGAAGACGAGAGTTCGGAAGTGGATGTGGATTGGCCTGGCTATTGTCGTGGTGCTCCAATTCTATTACGTGCAGGAGATGATCGCAGCGTTTGTGGTTCTCGGCGTGGTGTTTGCTCTCCTCGCGGGAGTAGGGCTGCTGGTGTTCCTGGCGGATCGAGCCAGCGAACGAACCTTGGGCTGGGGCGAAACGGGCGCCCTGGCGATCCTGCGCGCCGCGCACCGCGGCGTGTATTTCGTGGGGACGCTGGCCGCCAAGCGGGCAGCCGCACGCGGCGCGCAGGCCTGGCTTAATAGAACGCGGCTCCGCCATCCACGTTTAGGGACTGCCCGGTGATTGCGCTGGCTTGATCGGAAGCAAGAAACGCAGCGGCGGCGGCGATTTCGTCCGCCGTTTGTCCTCGGCCCTGTAGAATTCCCTCCAGAAACTGTTGCGGTTGAATCTCCGGGCTAATTCTCAGGCGAGCCGCCAGCGCATTCCCGAGATCCAGAGACATCTTGGTTTCCGTTACTGGCCCCGGACAGATCGCGTTCACCCGCACGCCGCGACGCGCGGCTTCCGCCGCGGTCACGCGTGTCAAACCCAGCATGCCCGCCTTTGCCGCAGTATAAGGCGAGCCCCAGGGATACGCCGCTTTGGCGGAAAGGCTGGAGATATTCAAAATCGCGCCCGACTTCCGCTGATACATCCCGGGCAAGACAAGCCGAGTGAGGAGAAACGCGCCGCGCAGGTGCACGGAGATCACGCGATCCCATTCTTCCGGGGAAATCTCCTCGACAGGCTTCACCGGCCCGTAATCGCCGGCGTTATTGACCAGAATGTTCACTGCTCCCAGCCGATCCTCCGCGGCGGAGATGATGCGCACGCAATCCGCTTCGCGCGAAACATCCGCTTTCAACCAGGCGCTTCTACCGCGAGCCAATTCGATCTCCCTGGCGACGTTGCGGAGTTCCGCCTCGGTACGCGAGGCGATCAGCACAGCAGCGCCTTCGGCTGAGAAACGCTTTGCGATGGCGCGCCCGATTCCGCGCCCGCCGCCGGTAACGACCGCAACTTTGCCTTCGAGAAGCATGAAGCCTCGGTTTGATAAGCTCGGGGGTAAGCAGCATAGCATTGCGCCTTGCAGGCTTGAAACCACCAGCTCGCGAACCGTTAAACTGGCTTCATGGCTCCGCGAAGGAGAATTATCGTGGCGATCGGTCTTCCTGGAGCGGGGAAATCCACTTACTTTGCACGGAAAGGAATTGTGCCGCTCTCGAGCGATATGATTCGAGAGCTCCTTTATGACAATGCGGCCGATCAACGGCACCCGGAATGGGTGTTTGCGACGCTTCGTGATCTATTGCGGCGCCGCCTAGCGGCAGGCGCCCAGACGACTTATATCGATGCCACGAATCTCACCCGCTTCTTTCGGCGTCCCTTCTTGCAGATTGCACGTGAATTCGGCTGCACCGCCGAGGCACTCTATTTCGATGTGCCGTTGGAAGTTTGCCTGGAACGAAACCGTAAGCGCGAGAATTTGCCAGCCGGCACAGCGCGGGACGCGCGGGTCGTGCCGGAAGACGTTTTGCGCCGGATGGCACGGCGGATCGAGCCTCCCAAGCGGGAAGAAGGCTTCTCTCGTATCGTGGTAGCGCACAGCGCACCCATAGGGTCGCGTAGTAGGGCGCAGGGGCGAAGGCGGCGAAGGCGGAATGGCGTAGCAGGGTGAAGGCGGAATAAGGTATGATTCGGGTTTTCAGGGACTCAGCGCGAGGTGCGCCGTTGCCGAACGGTGTCTTGCCGAAGGGAAAGAAGCTGTTGCGAATTCGCCCCCGCGGCTTTTGCGCCGGCGTGGTTCGGGCGGTAGATATCGTCGAGCTAGCCGTACAGGCCTATGGTCCCCCAGTTTATGTGCACCACGAGATCGTTCATAACCGCTACGTGGTCGACCAGTTGCGGCGCCGCGGAGCGATCTTTGTCGAATCGGTCGAGGATGTGCCGATCGGGGCGGTGCTGATCTTCAGCGCGCATGGCGTACCCCCAACCGTGCGCGAAGAGGCGCACCTGCGTAAGCTTCGCGTGATCGACGCGACTTGTCCGTTGGTGACCAAAGTGCATCTCGAGGCCCTACGCTTTGCCCGCGAAGGGCGGACGATCATTTTGATCGGTCACAAGGACCACCAGGAGATTGTAGGGACTTCGGGCGAAGCGCCGCAGCAGACTGTGGTGGTGGATAGCGTGGAGGCAGTAAATCGGCTGGAGGTGGAGGACCCAACCCGTTTGGCTTACTTGACGCAGACGACGCTCAGCCTCTACGACACGAATGAGATCGTGGCGAGGTTGCGGGAGCGTTTTCCTCAAATTGCCGGCCCCGCTTCCGACGATATTTGCTACGCTACGCAGAACCGGCAAGAGGCGGTCGAGCAGGTGGCGCGCGAAGTGCAGCTTATGCTCGTGGTCGGATCGCCCAACAGCTCCAATTCCAATCGCCTCGTAGAAGTCGCTCAACGCTCCGGCGTAAAGGCACGGCTGATTGATGACGCTTCGGCCATCAGCGCCGATTGGTTCGAGGGAATTGCAAGCGTCGGCCTGACTGCGGGCGCTTCGGCACCGGAAGTATTAGTCGAACAGGTGAGCGAGCGCTTGGCCCAGTATGGCTTTACCGACCAGAGCGATCTGGACCTGATTCGCGAGGATGTGCGATTTACATTGCCGCCCGAACTTGCCGTAATCGCGCCAGCGGGCAAGAGCAACTAGCAGTCAGAAGTGGCTGCCGGATCAGCCGCACCCCAAAGATAGCTAAGGAGAAATCTTGGCGGTCAAGATTGTCCGTCAGGTGAAGAGCATTGCCCTTCTGGGCGCGCCGACCAGCGCGGCCGGATTAGCGAGCGGTCAGGAGGGTGCTCCCGGAGCGCTCCGTTCAGCCGGCCTCCTTGACCGGCTAGCCCGCACGGGATTCCAAGTTTCCGACTACGGCGACTGCAAGGCGCGCGTATACAAGGCGGATGACGAACATCCGAAGGCCCGCAACGTCAGCGAAGTATTGGCGATTCTCGAAGAATTGCGGCCCAAAGTCGAGATCGCCGTGAAGTCCGGCGCCCTGCCGGTGATATTGGGCGGTGATGATTCCGTTGTTCTTGCTGCGATTGCCGGAGCCCGCCGCTATTATCGCCACGTCAGCTTGATATCGCTCGATCGCGACGCGGGGCTGAACGTGCCCGCCACAACCCCCTCGGGATGCCTGGATGGCATGGTCATTTCCCACGTCACTGGCCGGGGAGCTCCTGAGTTGGTGCGCTTCTGGGGGGAGCCGCCGCTGGTTCGTGAGCCGGACGTCGCGATCTTTGGAATCGATCGCGTGGACGAGCCGGAACAGAAATGGCTGGTGCGCTCGCCTCTGCACGGTTATCTCGCTATCGATCTGAAAAAAAGAGGCCCAGCTGCGGCGGCTCAGGAAGCGCTCGAAACCATGCATGGCTCGCGGCACGAATTTGTGCTGCTTCTGGATCTGGATGTCGTCGCCTTAGAAGATTTTGCGGCGACGAATTATCCGGGATCGGGGGGATTGAGTCTGGACGAAGTGCGGCAGGCGCTGGCCGTTTTTGCACGCCAGCCCAACCTCGTAGCGCTGGTTCTTGCCGGCTACAATCCGGCCCGCGATAACGATGGGAACGCGGCGAAGATCGTCGTCGATTTGCTGATAGACGTTTTAGCTCCGCGATTGCAGGCGACACTAGCTGACAGTAGTGAAACTGCAACCCCGACCGTAGGCACCGAGGAAGGTCCCGCGAATGCGAGCGGAAATATTGAGCCCGCGGCTGGACCGACCTCTGCGCCCGCGAATCCTTCCTCAGAGTCGCCGGATTTCGCTGCGGATGCATCCGAATCGGCTCTTCCCGGGGAACCTTCCGATGCGGCTTCTGAAGGCGAACCGCCCGCCGAGTAACAGGTTCCGGCAGGACTCGAAGCTTCCCGCTGAACGCTGACCGGTCAGGCTTTTGCTACCGAAAGCGCGGCTTTGACGCGTGCCGGTGTCAGCGGCGTTTGGCGCACGCGAACGCCCGTGGCGTCGAAAATGGCGTTGGCGATGGCCGCAGCCGTGGCGCGGCTGGAAGGTTCCCCCGCGCCGCTCGACGGAAGTTCGGAATGATTGATCAGTACGATATCGACTTGCGCGGGAATGTCCTGCGCGCGAGCGATCGGATAACTGGCCCAGTCCACGCTGGTGACGTTGCTGCGGTCGAAGGTGACTTCTTCCTTCATTCCACGGCTCATGGATTGAATCAGGTTTGCGGCGATAGTTCCGCGCAAAGCTTCGGGATTGATGATCAGCCCGCAGTCGTGGGCGCAGACGAAGCGCGTCACGCGCACGGCGCCGCTGCGCCGGTTCACTTCTACTTCCGCGATGGTACCCACGTAAGTGCCGCCGCGCGTGCTCAGCCCGACGCCGCGCCCGATGACGATGTCTCCCGAGCCTTTGTTTGGTTTGGGCGACGACCGACGCTCCCAACCCGCCTTTTCCGCCGCTGCGGTTAATACTGCTTTGGCGCGCGCGTTATCCAGATAGCGCAGGCGGAATTCGATGGGATCAGCGCCGGTGGCGGCGGCGAGCTCGTCCATGAACGATTCCACGGCAAAGCTGGTCTGTGGGCCCTCGGGGTCGCGCAGATGCGTGGAGCGCAGCGGCGAGGCCGAATCGTAAAAGCCGGATAGGACGTGGGAGACGGCATGGATATTTGCAAAGACGTATGCCGGCGCCTGCACGCCCCACTGCGCGAATTCGTCCACGCCGCTCCTATTGGGAATTCCAGTGAGCTGCGAGCCGAGATAATTGTCCGCGGTGGCGGGCACAAACATGATCTCGCCACCGGAAAACGCGCGCGAGGTGAAGTCCAGGGCGGTGATCTCTCCATGTTCATCGATAGCGGCGGCCAAGTCATAGACTACGGCGGGGCCCTTGGTTCCCCAAGCCGTCATGTCCGCGCGCGACCACTGCACGCGCACCGGCTTGCCGACAGCCTGCGAGAGCAGAACCGCGTCTGCTGCGGTGTCCTCAAAACCGGGACGGCCGTAGGAGCCGGCGTCTTCGACCCAAATCACGCGGACTTTCTCGAGCGGCACGTGCAGTAATTCGGCGAAGCCCTTCTGAAGGGCGTGCGGTTTCTGACCACCCGACCAAATCGTCGATACGCCGTCGGTATGAATATCGGCGACAGCACATCCCGGTCCCATGGTCGCGTGCGATTGAAAGGGCACTTCGTAGCTGGCCTGAAATTTTTTGGCTGCTGACGCGAGCACGCCGGCAGCCTCGCCCTTCTTCATGGTCTCTTTAGTTGCCTTGGGAGTGACCGAGCGCATGTGTTGATACAAATCCTTCTGCTCGGGGAAGGCTTGCTCGGGCGCACTCCAGTTAACCCGCAGCGTTTTGGCTGCGCGAATGGCAGCCCATTCGTTCTCCGCAACCACGCCTACGAAATTGCCCTTGGTTACCGTCTGTACATAGCCGGGAACCTTTTTGGCGGCGGAGTCGTCCACGCCCATCAGTGTGGCGCCAACACCAGCAGGCCGAACCACGCGGCCGTGCAGCATTCCGGGCACGCGGACGTCCGTGACGTACCGCCACTTGCCGAGAATTTTAGGCTCGAGATCGACGCGCGGGATGGGTTGGCCGACAACCGTGTAGCTCGAGGGATCTTTGGGTTTGCCAAGGCCCTCGACATTGAGCGCGAAACCTTCGCCCGAGACCTTCAGGGTATCGTCCAGATCGCCGGAAGCAGCGAGCTCGGCATAGGAAATCTTTCGAGAAGGATCGGCCTTAACGCTCACCACACCTTCCCGAACCTGGAGCTCATCGGCAGAGGCACCCAGATTCTTTGCTGCCAAGCGCACCAAGAGAGTGCGCGCCGTAGCCGACGCGTTGCGCAGCGGTTTCGAGCCGAGCGCGATGGAAGTGCTGCCGCCGACGCCGCCCTGATCGGCGGTGCTCGAAGTATCGCCCATCGCGATAAAAACGCGACTGAAGGGAACGTCGAGCTCTTCGGCGACGATCTGGGTGAACCCTGTCTCCACACCCATGCCAATTTCGGCTTTGCCCGTAAAAACGTGCACGTTTCCGTCGCGATCGATACGCAGCCAGGCTTCCAGGCGGTTCGGGGAGGGCGCGGGGTTGGCTTCGACGGCCGCGGCCAGAATTCGGGGTAGAACTGCACTATCAGCCAAACTAAAGCCGATCAAGAGACCGCCTGTATCTTTGACGAATTCTCTTCTGGAGAGAACGTTTTTGATAGCCATGGCTACGCGCTCCTCTTCGCTTCGTCCGCGGCGTGCCGAACGGCCGCAAAAATGCGCACGTGGCTGCCGCAGCGGCAGATCAGGTTTTGAAAAGCGCTGCGCATCTCCTCATCGCTGGGATGCGGATTCTTGTCGAGCAGAGCCTTGGCCGTCAGCACCCACCCATTCAGGCAGTAACCGCACTGGAAGGCCTGCTCCTGGATGAAAGCTTTCTGCACCGGGTGGGGATTGCCTTCGGTCGCGAGTCCTTCGAGCGTGACGATCTCTTTTCCAGAGGCGGCGGATACGGGCAGCGTGCAGGAACGCACGGCGCGATTGTCGATCAGCACCGTGCAGGCGCCGCATTGTCCTAAGCCACATCCGAATCGGGGATTATTCAAGGCCAGACTGTCACGCAGCACGTAAAGCAAGGGGCAATCCGGCTCGACGTCGATGGTGTGGGATTGACCATTAATTTTCAGCAATGTACGGCTCATAAAGACCTCAGGCGCGAGTGGTTATCAGGGCGCTTCTGCCCCGTATTCTACTCCTTTGAGAGAGTTAGGGAGAAAAGATAGATTAAAGACAGGGCAGAAAAGAACCCGTCTTGCGCAGGAGGATCCCACTGTCCAGAAAAGACAAGTGCAGAAAGCCAGGGCAAGTTCGGGGCCTTAGTACGCCATGTGGCCCGTTAGGCAATATCGGTTTGGTTGTTTGTCGCGAAATTGGCAATTACTCCAGTTGCGGCGTGAGGCTAACCTCGGGTGAGGGAGGCGCGCATGTGCCGGAGAGTGCTCATTACGCTGGTAATCTTATGCTTTTTGTCTGCTGCAATGGCTCAAGCTGACGATATCGCCTATGCTTACTGCCCCTTAGGGGAGGGATATGTATTTCTCTATGACTCCCTCACAGGCTTTCAAGTATTAGCCAACCTGAAATGCGGCCAGATGCTTACTGTTGTGGATGCGCGGGACAAGGACAGAACGAGGGTGCGCACTAGTGATGGGAAAGAGGGGTATGTGCTGAAGTCTTCCATCACCGCGCCGCCACCTGGGAAGCAGCAACCCGCGGTACCCGCGGCGCCCACGAACGCGAGCAGTCAACGGCCACAAGCGCAAGCACAACCAAAGGCACAGCCACAACCGCAAACCCAGACAGAGCCACAACCTCAGATAGAGCCGGCACAGCCACAAATGCAAGAGCCACCAGAGCTCCAACCACAGCTTGAGCCCCAACCACAACCGCAAACCGAGCCACCATCGCAAACCGAGCCACCATCGCAAACCGAGCCACCATCGCAACCAGAACCACTGCCACAACCACGATCACGGCCGGAGCCGCAAGTGCAGCAGCAACCGCAGCCTGCGGCAACAGCGTTTACGCCCTTTTCTACGCTGGGTTATGAACAGAATGTACCCCGCCTGGAAGCTTTCGGTGGAGTGTCGTATCTGAACGCGGGTACAAGTGGCTTGGCGTCTCGCCAAAATGTAGCCGGCTTCGAGGGGTCGGTGGCGATCCATGTAAACCGGTGGATGGCTGGGGAAGCCAATTTCGGCGGCTATTATAAGACCCTTTCCATCGTCACCTTGGGGAACTTCGCTTTTCACGACTATGTGGCAATGGCTGGACCACGCTTCAACATACGCAAAGCATTTTTTCATGCCCTCGTTGGTATAGACCATGTACCCGGCAGCGCGAATTTTTATGCCACGAGTGGCACCTCGCGCGATAACTCCCTTGCCGGAACCGGCGGTGGCGGTGTGCAATGGAACATGTCGCGCCATCTAGCCCTGCGCACATCGGCAGATTATATTCTGAGCCGCTTTGCGGGGCTCACACAGAATAATATTCGGGTGACGCTAGGCATTGTGTTCGAGGCAGGATCTGTAAACCGCCCGGGCTTATAGATTCCTAAAGAAGGAAACAAGCAAGGGTTACGGCGTACCCGAGCCCTGCCCGGAAGAAGTGGTGCCGGGCTTGGGAACCTAACTCACCAGATATCATCAGTCGTATTTATACTAGGATACAAGGCACAGCGGGTTACTGTATCAATGAACTTCCTGTGCCTTCCCCTTCATCAAAGTTCAGACTCGGCGCCGCGCCATCGACCTGCCAGCTCTTCCACACCAAAGACATCCTGGGCTTCTACGTCTCTACGTCCGCTATCCCGAGAATGATAGAACAGAACTTCGTCAGGGCTCGCGCCGGCTTGCTGCCAATCAATGTGCCTCCTGCTGAACCGCCCAAGGCTTCACGAAACCTCACTGCCTGCGCGGGCAATACTACCAAGACATGCATACCCACAGTCTGAAGCCTCGAGCCATCATGACCTTTAAGAAGAGCGTGGATTCCTTCCTGGCTTTATGCAAGAAGGAATCCATCGATGAGGTGAACCGCGAGGACATCCTCGATTTCATCGAGTGGATGAAATCAAATTCGAAGAAAAGAAGTTTCGGTCCAGCGGAAACGACATATCGCAACAAGCTCCGCGCTCTACGCGTTCTTTAATCGTTTCAAAGTCAAGCTGCCACTACCAGCAAACGAAAGGCCTAGAACCACCAAACGGAATCCGGATAAATACAGCATCGCCACCATAAATCAAATGCTGGCCGTTGCTGACGAAGACGCGAAAAGATGTAATTCACTTTTTTCTGAACACCGGGTTCGCGATGAAGAAGCGGCCTATTGCAAGTACAAATACATGGATATTGAGGAAGGCACGATTAATGTGCATCCCAAGCCGGAATGATGGTCGAGTCATTGTAAGCGGTATCCAGAGAGGCGTGGAGCGTCGTTGCACCTGCGATCAGACTCTTTGAAGCAGGGGGCGAAGCTCGCGGATATCCTTCACGTCTGCGAGCCCAAGAATCTTGTCAATAAGGGCAGTGCAATGCGCCGCCCCGAGGGCGGACGTCATCAAGTCACGAGCTTTTGCAACAACTTCATCACGGCTCATTGGGTTTTCGGGAGTGCCACGCACAGCCGCGACACGCTCGATGAGGCGAGTCCCATCGGTCAGCGTGACCTCGACGACCGCTACCCGCTTGGGTATGAGACGCTCAAGTTCCTCGTCGGGGACGAGCTGAACCTTGGCACGCTCGCGGAGGACAGCCGGGTCCTCCATTCGTGCTTTGTCGTGCGCGGCACGGAACGACACTGTCTTGTCGATCAGCATTACTGCCATAATGTGCTGGAGGCAAATATCCGGCAGTTCGCGATTATCCACAGTGAAAGCCGCGCTCGTGGCAGCGCGAACTACTACCTGCCTTACCTGATTGGCTTCAAAGGGGTGCCGTTTTAGTAGGTTTTCCATACCGTCGAGCGGCGATTGGATTGGCCCGCCTGTTGTCCATTTCTTCAGAGTTGTCAGAGTCACGTCATAGCGCTCGCCGAGCTGCTTGATGAGACCCGCCGGATTGGTCTTAGGAGCGTACGACAAGACAAAATTCTCCTGGCCGGACAGAACATCATTGACGCCACTCCAGCCGGAGTGCACCAGCAGAGCTGCCATCACGCCGTTGCGCGCCGGCATTGCAGCGAAGACAAAACCCTTCTCGATATGCTCAGTATCGCGCCGCCACGAACCAATTCCGGCACCCGCCTGTTGGGCGCTGTAATCGAGCAACCAGCGCATCTGCTGGGAGTTCAGGTCTGCCACGCAGCCGCCTGCCGCTGCGGCGCCCATGGTTCCCACCAGGTTGTGCGTGTCTTTGACTCCGGCACCCACAGTCTCCATTGCCCGCATTCCGATGTCGTAACCGAGTGTCACTGCACGTAAGAAATGCGTCCCACTAATGCCGAACTGTTCGCCCAGCGCCAGCGCAGCCGGCACGATCGCACAGCCTGGGTGTGCCCCTCCACCCGCATAGTCGTCATCGCTCTCGTCCGAGTGGGCCAGTTCTCCATTGGCAACCGCTGCCTCGATCGGTCCGCAGAGAACCTGCGAGGCAACTACGGTTGCAATCTTCTCGCCACCGTAGGCGCGAGCGAACTCGATCGCCCGCCGTCCAGGGGCAAGTTCGGACCCTGAAACCATTGCCGCTATGGTATCGAGGATGTGGTGCGTTGCCTCCCGTACCACGTTCTCTGGGAGCGCTCGATCGCGGGCCTCGCTCATATATGTGCTGAGTCTGACCATGACTGGGCTGACTTCTTCCGCGGCGATTGCCATCTCGCGTTGAAGAGTCGCGGTAACGATGAAGCAGGCTGTAGCTTGCAATAGGCTGCGCCGGGTCAGCACAGCGCCGTTGTTCCTTGCTAGCTTGCCGACATCTTGCTTGTGTCCCATCGTGCTCCCCTCTCCGGTCTGCGCCAAACTACTAAGTTACTAAAGATGAAGTCGACACTTTGTTCCTCTGAGTTAGCGCTTCATCACTCGAAATCAGAAGCGGATAAGGAAGCGCGATCTTACACCCAATTTAGACCCGGATGCTCTTACCCCGCGCCAACATCTGATAACGGTCCTTTTGAATGTGCCTCGCACAATCCGAGAAGACCTCCTGAGCCTTCGGCGCACCACCGACTATGAAAATAGGGTTCAGCGGGCTAGTCCGAGACGGGTGAGTCCGTGATACAAGCATCGACCGACGAGCTTTGGTCTTCACACCCGCCCGCTGAACCCTATCTTCATGGCAGCAGCTGCCAAGAAAAACGATCTCAGCTCTGCGCGCGAATTAGCCGCAGAGCGGTTGATGAGGCACCAGTCCGATATTCCCTCAAAGCGCCGTAGGCGGTGTTCTGAAATAGGGGATGAGCGGAATCAGCAGCGTCATTAACGATAGCCATCGAGCGACTGCTTCAGCTCAAACAGATTGAATCTCTTTGTTGTCTGGGCTTTGCTGCGCCCCGCAGCGCGCGACCGGCTCCGACTCGCCAAGCAATACATAAAGATCGGGCTGAGCACTATGGCGCGACGAGCGATTTTGAGTGGTGGGGAGATCAGGGGTCGGGCTCGCCCGGGTCAAACAGCCCGTTTATCCACGAGAATGCGAGCGTGCCCGCGGCGATGACCGCGCAGGTGGGGACGGTGCGCCAAAGAGCGTCGCTGCCAGTAAATTGCCAGATGGCGAGAATCGACACCACCACGGCAACGAGGACGCACACAGTTGTCGTCCAGAATGACAACCGCGCGACCCTAGCAGGCTTGAGGTAACCTCGTCGTTTCTGCCTTTCTGATTCGATGCCCATCGCGCTCGGCCGACGCTAGCCTAGAGTTTTGCACTTTTTGATCTGGATTTGGCAAGGAAATCCCTCCGGCCCAGGGTCGGAGCTGGCTGGCAACCCTCCCTCTGATTAACCATTCTGCTAAAATTTCTCTTCGCTCGTTGTTGGGAT
>Ga0209577_10001113_pt1 | contig 26760 bp, 10 predicted proteins | sample GraSoiAngelo_109_FD_185874 | JGI IMG/M metagenome (GOLD analysis project Ga0209577, IMG submission 185874) | Grasslands soil microbial communities from the Angelo Coastal Reserve, California, USA - 14_0903_12_20cm (SPAdes) (version 2) | ecosystem: Environmental > Terrestrial > Soil > Grasslands...
GATGCGTGGCAGGGGAAGTTCGGCAGCGACTCAGGGGTCATCGGCCGCAAGGTCGTGGTGCACGGCATTCCTCTTACTGTGGTCGGCGTGGCGGCGAAGCGCTTTACGGGCATCGGCACCGTGCCGCCGGACTTCTGGGCCCCCGTCACCCTGCTCAGTCGCCTCGAGGGGAGCGAGGATCTGTTTGGCGCGAAACAGCCCGAGGTGCTACGCGCGGTGCTACGCCTCAAGCCGGGACTGGATGAGCGCCAGGCGCGCGCCGCGCTCCTGACTTGGGCCGCGAACGCCACTGCGGCCCTGCCCGACTCGCTCCGCTGGACCCACGTCGATCTTGTCTCGGTGGCAAGCGCGCTCCCCCTCACGCCCGAGACGATCGCCATGTTCACACCGGCGGTGGCGGCGTTCGGGCTCGTCCTACTCATCGCCTGCGCCAACGTGGCCAACGTGATGTTGGCGCGCGGCATCGCCCGGCAGCGTGAGATCGGGATCCGGCTGGCGCTGGGCGCCGCTCGGGAGCGGCTCGTGCGTCAGCTTCTCACCGAGGGCGCGCTGCTCGCGATCCCGTCGGCCACGCTCGGGTACGGCATCTCCCGCGGGACCATCGATGCCGGTGTTCGCCTAATGTTTGCGAGCGCGCCCACCGAGTTCACGCCATATCTGCGCGTCATCCCGCTCTCTCCCGACATACGCGTCTTCGGCTTCCTGCTGCTGGTGGCGCTCGGGTCGGTGCTGGCCTTCGGCCTGGTCCCGGCGTTGCAGGCGACGCGTCCCCAGATCGTGCAGGGCTCGCGGGGCGAAGTAGACCCGACCTCCCGGCCGGGCCGCATGCGGACGGCGCTCGTCGTGGGCCAGATCGGCATCTGCTGCCTGTTGCTGATCGTCACCGGCGTCCTGCTGCGCGGCGCTCGCAAGGCAGATCGCCTCCCGACCGGCATGCGCACGAGCGACGTCGTCGAGCTCGATCTGGACGACCATGCCCGCGCTGCGGCACTGCGGCGACTCCGCTCCGAGCCGATCGTCACCGACATTGGCGCGTCTACGCAGGCGCCGCTCGATGGCATGTACCCGGCGCTGGGGGTGCGCGTGTCGGGTGCGTCGCGCATCGCCGTGGCCGCCGTCGATTTCGTGGACGCCGGTTTCTTCCGCGTGCTCGACGTTCCGATCGTGCGCGGCCGGGCGTTCACCGCCGACGAGGAGCGCCAGGCGGCGCCGGTCGCCGTCGTCAGCGAGGCGGCGGCGCGCGCGCTCTGGCCCACGGGCGATCCCATCGGGCAGTTCGTAGAGCAGAGCGCCGAGCCGCCACGCCAGTCCGCTCTGGCGCACGTGCGGTCGGCCCGGGTGATCGGCGTTTCGCGGAATGCGGTGAGCGGCTGGATCGGCACGGGCCTCGAGCGGCCGGTGATCTATTACCCGACGCGCGCCGATTCCGGAGGCACGAAGATCCTCGCCCGTGTGAGTGGCGACGCGAGCCAGGCGCGGCAGCGCATCGACCGCGACATCGGCGCCGTCGATCAGAGCGCCGTGATCGAGATGCACACGCTGGATGACTATCTCGCGCTGCAGCGCTGGCCCTTCAAGATCTTCTCCTGGGCCTCGTCCGCGATCGGCGCGATCGCGCTCCTGCTCACGCTCATCGGCATCTACGGGGTGCTCGCCTATGTGGTGGCGCAGCGGACCAAGGAGATCGGCATCCGCATGGCGCTCGGCGCAAGCGTCGCCGGTGTCGTCGGCCAGGTGCTGCGGCAATCGGCGCGTTATGGCGTAGTCGGGATCGTGCCGGGCACCGTGGTGGCGCTGGGCGTCTCGAAGCTGTTCGCGTCGGTCCTATTTATCGTCGACACATTCGATCCAGCGGGATACGCGTTCGGGGCGACGGTCGTGTTGCTCGCCTGCCTGGCGGCGGCGTGGGCGCCCGCCCGGCGCGCGGCGCGGGTCGATCCGATGGTGGCGTTGAGATATGAATGACCTCCGGTACGCGCTGCGCACGCTGGCACGCCGCCCCGGGCTCGTGGCAGCCGCGATCGTCTGCCTCGCGCTCGGGATCGGCGCCAACGCCACGATCTTCGGCGTGGTCGACACGCTGTTGTTTCGGCCGCCGCCGCACGTAAAGGACGCCGGGCAGGTCGTCCGCCTCTATTTCCGCACGCGTTCGCCGGGCTTCGGCACGTTCACTAGCAGCGTCAGCTCCTATCCGCTCTACACGCTCATTCGGGACTCGGCGCACGCGTTCAGCGAGGTTGCCGCTTTCGCGGGCACGCGCGCGACGGGCGTCGGTCGTGGCCCGGACGCGCACGAGGCACAGCTGGACCTCGTCTCCGGGAGCTTCTTCTCGCTGCTGGGCGTGAAGCCTGCCCTGGGTCGGTTCTACGGCGTGGACGAAGACCGGCTCGGTGGCCCGCGGGTTGTCGTTTTGAGTCACGCATTTTGGAAACGCCAGTTCGGCGGTGACCCCGGCGTGCTCGGCCGGGAGTTCAGGCTCGGCCAAAACGTCTACACGGTCATCGGCGTCGCCCCGGAGGGGTTCACCGGGGTGAACCTCGAAGGTGTGGATTTGTGGGCGCCGCTGGCGGTCGCCACCGCCGATGTGATGGGCGGAACCTCTTGGCTCAACCGCCAGTCCTTCTTCGTCCGGATTCTCGGTCGACTACGCTCTGGCGCGACCGCGGCCCAGGCAACGCACGAGGCAACGGCCGCCTTCCGCGTGGATGCGGCCCAGGTGCGCTACCGGCACCTCGATCCGGACGACACCGCGCTGCTCGGGCCGGTACAACAGGCACGGGGTCCCGAGATGTCGCAAGACGTCAAGGTGTCGACCTGGCTCGCCGCCGTTTCCGCGATCGTGCTGCTCATCGCCTGCGCCAACGTGGCGAATCTGCTGCTCGCCCGTGCGATGCAGCGGCAGCGCGAGATCGCCGTCCGGCTGGCTCTGGGTGCGGGCCGACGCCGCCTTGCGCGGCAACTCTTCACGGAGAGCGCGTTGCTTGGCCTGGCAGGGGGCGCCGGAGCGCTGCTGCTGACTGTGTGGGCAGGGCCCGTGATCCGCGCGTTTCTCCTTCCCAAGATGCCCGGGCTCAGTCCGGCGCTGGATGGTCGCGTCCTTTACTTCACCGCGGCCGTGGCCCTCCTCACGGGTCTGGTTGCGGGCGTCGCGCCGGCGTGGCAGGTGGGCCACGCGGACTTGACGCCTGCCCTCAAGGCCGGAGCAGGGGAAGGGCCCTTTCGTCGCTCCCGAGTCCGCACGGGACTACTGGTTGGGCAGGTCGCCCTCACCGTCGTCCTGATCGTGGGCGCAGGGCTGTTCGCGCGCAGCCTGCGCAATGTGCGCGGGCTAAATCTCGGCTTCGATCCGGAGCACGTGATCCTCGCCACCGTGGACCTCGCCTCGGCGGGCTACCGCCCGGCCGAGATGAATGCGCTTTACCTCCAGATGTTGGAACGCGTGCAAGCGCTGCCGGGCGTGGAGTACGCGGCTGCGACAGCGGGCAGTCCCTTCGGGTGGAGCATGGGCATGTCGGTCTCCGTGCCGGGGCGCGACTCCATCCCGACGCTCAAGACTGGTGGACCCTATTACCAAGCCGTGACCCCCGGTTACTTCGCCGCGATGGGCACGCCGGTACGAGGCCGCGCGTTCACCGCGGCTGATCGCCGCGCGCTCGTGACCGTCGTCAACCAAACGTTGGCGCGGCTGGTCTGGCCTGGCGAGTCCCCGCTCGGAAAGTGCATCCGGCTGGGCGGCGACAAGCGCTGTTGGGAAGTGGTGGGCGTCGTACCGGACGCCCGGCGCTTTCAAGTCGTCGAGGACGCGTCGATGCTGGTCTACATACCCTTTGTCGGCGACGAGAAGAACGCGAGCAACGTCGTCCCGGCGCTCATGGTGCGCACGCGAGGTCGGCCCGAAGACATGGTCGCGTCGGTTCGCAACGCAATGCAAGGCACGGCGGCGGATCTCCCCGTCGCCCGGGTGACGCCCCTCGCCGACCTCGTCGCCCCATCGATCCGGCCTTGGCGACTCGGGACCACCATGTTCGGACTGTTCGCGGGGCTCGCTCTGGTCCTCGCCGCGGTCGGGTTGTACGGCGTGTTGTCGTACACGGTGGCGCAGCGCACGCAGGAGATCGGGATCCGTGTGGCCATGGGCGCGCAGCGCGGCGCCGTGCTCGGGTTGACGGTGGGACAGGGCGTTCGCATCGCCGCGCTCGGCGCCGCCATCGGCGCGCTGGCGGCGCTCGCTGGCGGACGCGTGCTGAGCTCGCTGCTGTATGGCGTATCCCCTCGAGACCCCCTCGTGCTGCTCGGCGCGGCAACGACCATGCTTGCCGTGGCCGCGATCGCGAGCTATCTGCCCGCCCGCCGGGCGACGAAGGTCGATCCGATGGTGGCGCTCCGGTATGAGTAGGAGTTCGGGATTCGGGGCTCGGGACTCGGGGGCTCGGTGGTCGAGCGCCGTCCCCCGGGCCGGACGCTGTCTCGGAACGCCCGAGCCCCGAGTCCCCAATCCCGAGCCCCTATGACCGACCTCCGCTACGCGCTCCGCACGCTCGCCAAGAGCCCTGGCTTCACGGCCATCGCCGTGCTCACGCTGGCGCTCGGGATCGGGCCCAACACGGCCATCTTCAGCCTCGTTTACGGTGTGCTCCTCAAACCGCTGCCGTACCCAGAGTCCGATCGCCTGGTGGGCTTGGCGGAGACGTACCAGGGCAACCGGAACGAGCTGGACGTGACGTACGACGAGTTTCGGTTCCTCGAGGATCACAATCCCGTGTTGGAGCGGCTCGCCGTCTCCACGGCCGTCGGGTTCAGCGTGTTTACCGGAGACATCGCCGAACGAGTGAATGGCCTGCGGGTTTCGAAAAACTTCTTCGCCACGCTCGGCGTGCGGCCGGAGGTGGGCCGGGATTTCCTCGCGGAAGAGGACCAAATGGGCGGCGCCAGTGTCGCCGTCCTGAGCCACGGCTACTGGATGCGACGCTTTGGCGGCGACCCGGGCGTCGTGGGACGCGCCATCACGCTGGATGGCCGGCCGACCACGATCGCCGGCGCGATGCCGGCCTCGTTCCGGTGGCTCTCGCCAGTGGACGTGTGGTCCACGATGGGGCAGGTGGCGCGCAGCATCGGGGGCGGCGAGAACCTCCACTTCGTGGGCCGGTTGAAGCCGGGCGTCTCGTTCGAACAGGCGCAAGCACGGATGCAGGCTGTCATGGCCGGGTTCCGGCAGGAATTCAAGCCACGCCTTCCCCCCGACGTCGGGGAGCAACTGTTTCCGTTGCGGCAGCTGGTCGTCGGTACGGTCGCAACCCCCGTGCGCGTGTTGTTCGGCGCCATCGCGCTGGTGTTGCTCATCGCCTGCGCCAACCTGGCCAACCTCCTGCTCGGCCGGGCCGCCGCGCGCGGCCGGGAACTGGCGGTGCGCCTCGCCCTGGGCGCGAGCCGCGCTCGCCTGGTGCGGCAGATGCTGACGGAGAGCATGCTGCTCGCGCTCGCGGGAGGCGCCGTCGGGCTCATCCTGGCGGATGGGGCACTCCGAGCGTTGCTGTCACTGCGGCCGGACAACCTCACCCCGCCGACCGAGATCCACCTGGACCGTTGGGCCCTGCTGTTCACGGGTGTCACCTCGATCTGCGTCGGTATCGTGTTCGGCCTGCTGCCCGCCTGGCAGGCGACGACGGCCGATCCGCACGAGGCGCTCAAGGCAAGCACGGGCCGAGCAACGAGCGGCACGGGCACAGGCCGGCTGCGTGGGGCACTCGTGGTCAGCGAGAGTGCGTTGTCGCTGGTGCTGCTGGTCGGCGCAGGCCTGCTGCTCCGGACCGTCGCGAACCTGCTGCGCACCGATGCGGGATTCGATCCGCGTCGCGTGATCGCGGCCGAGATTTGGGTCACCGGCTCGCGCTACGATTCGACCGCTGCCATCGCAGCTTTCTACGATCGGCTGCGGGAACGACTCGAGGCGTCCCCCGGCATCCGCTCCGCGGCGGTGATCGAGGCGGGGATTCCACTCGTTCGTGGCGGCAACCTGGCCGTGGCGGTGGACGGCGCATACCCAGGGCCGACCAACTACCGCACCGTCACGCCGCGCTATTTCGAGACGATGGGGATCCCGGTCAGGGGGCGGGATTTTTCGGCCGGGGACGTCCAGGCCGCCGAGCCGGTCGCGATCGTGAGCGCATCGTTCGCCGAACGATATCTCGGTGGCGACGGGCTCGGCCGCATGGTGACGGTCGGCGGGCGGTCCGCCGCGCCGCGCCGGGTCGTCGGCGTGGTGGGCGACACGAAGCAGTTCATCGGGGCTCCCGTCACGCCGACGGCCTACGTCCCGTCGGCGCAGACGCCCGCCGGGTTCACGCGGCTCTTCAACAGCTGGTTCCCGATCCACGTGGTGGTGCGGACCGCCGGCGGCCCTGCGGCGCTGAAAGAGTTCGTGGCTCGGACAATTCGTGCGACCGATGCACGGGTCCCCCTCGGACGCGTCCGCACTATGGAGGAGATCCTCTCGGCTTCCCTCGCCTTCCACCGCTTCCTGATGCTGCTGCTCGTTGCGTTCGCGGGGCTCGCCGTCGCCCTCGCGGCCGTCGGGATCTACGGCGTGATGAGCTATTTGGTGACGCAGTCGACGCGCGAGATCGGCGTGCGCATCGCCCTCGGCGCGCAGCCGCGGCAGGTACGCGGCGTCGTCATCGGCCACGGCATGTTGCTCGCCGGGCTCGGCGCGATTGTCGGCGTCGCAGGGTCGCTGGCCCTGACGCGGCTGCTCGCGAGCCAACTGTACGGCGTGACGCCGACCGACGCGCTCACCCTGGGCGGGGTCACGGCGCTGCTCCTGCTCGTGGGTATGGTGGCCTGCGTCATCCCGGCCCGTCGCGCGACCAGGGTCGATCCGATGGTGGCGTTGCGGTATGAGTAGGTGTCGGGTGCCGGGTGCCAGGGACGGCACCCCGACACCCGACACCCGACACCTTGTTCCAAGGGACTCGACAATAATGGCCGGCTTTGCCCAAGACCTCCGCGTCGCACTCAGAAGTTTGCGCAAGAACCCCGGCTTCAGCACCATCGCCATCGTGACGCTGACGCTCGGCATTGGGGCCAACACGGCGATCTTCAGCGCGGTGGATGCGGTGCTGCTCAAGCCGCTGCCCTATCCCCACGCGGATCGCCTGGTGTCGCTCGACACGAAGGTGCCGGGACCGGGCAAGGACATCTTCGCGAGCTCGATGTCCTACCCCGACATTCAGCAGTTGCAGGCACTCACCAGGGATTTCGCCGGTGTAGCCGCGTATAGGGACACGCGCTACAACTACGCGGGCGGCGACCAGGCGCTCGAGCTGGCCGCCACGATCGTCTCGCCCAACCTGTTCGGCGTGCTGGGCGTGAGTCCGGCGATCGGGCGCGGGTTCACCGGCGCCGAGTTGCACGATCGGCTCGCCGTGCTCAGCTACGGCATGTGGGCCACGGCATTCGGCAGCGACCGTAACATCGTGGGCCGCGCGATCACCCTCGACGGCCACAGCTTCACGGTTGTGGGCGTCATGCCGCGCGGCTTCGCGTTCCCCAACGAGGGTACCCAGCTGTGGGTGCCGCTGGGCGAGGCGCTGCGCTCCGATCCGCAGCTCGCGTTCAACCGCCACTTCTACGCTTTCCAGTCCGTGGCACGCCTGACGGCGGGCGCCACGCTCGCGCAGGCGCGCGCCGACGTTGGTGTGGTGGCGCGGCGCATCAGCGCCGCCGAGCGGGATCAGCCGGGGGGCGGCGAGCGGCGCATCGGAATCAACATGCGCGCGGCCGGTCCGGGCCCGGGACCCGGGGGCGGCGGCCCCAACCCCAACGTCGCCATCGCGGCCGGCATGGTGTTCGGCGTCGATCCGCTGAAGGTGGAAGGTGTGGAGGACGTCCGCTCTGCCTTGCTGGTGCTGTTCGGCGCGGTGGGGCTGGTGCTGTTGATCGCCTGCGCCAACGCGGCGGGGCTGTACGTGGCGCGCGCCACCGAGCGCAGGAAGGAGGTCGCCGTGCGCCGGGCGCTCGGCGCCGATCGCATGCGGCTGGCGCGGCAGTTCCTGACCGAGAGCGTGGTGGTGGCGCTCATCGCTGGGGCCGCGGGCGTGCTGCTGGCCCGCTGGGGCCTCGCCGCCGCGCTCGCCGTCTGGCCGCGCGTGCCGCGCGTGAACGAGATCGGGCTCGACCCCTGGGTACTCGCCTTCGCCCTCGTCCTCTCGCTCGTGACGGGCCTGGCGTTCGGCCTGCTGCCGGCGTTGCGCGCGGCGGGCCCCGGCGTGGAGCAGGCGCTGCGCGACGAGGGCGGCGCCACGACGGGCTCGCGCCGGCGCCACCGGACGCAGCGCGGGCTGGTGGTGGCGGAGATCGCGCTCGCGCTCGTGCTGCTGGTGGGCTCGGGGCTGCTCATCAGGAGCTTCGTGCGGTTGACCTCGGTGGATCCCGGCTACGACACGCGCGACGTGCTGGCGGCGCGCATCCGGCTCACGCCCTCGCGCTACGCGGATCCCACGGTGCAGACCCAGTTCTTCCAGGATCTGACGGACGTGCTGGCGCGCAATCCCGGCGTGGCGGCCGTGAGCGTGTCTCGCACGCTGCCGCTCACGGGCGGCGTGGACATCCTGGCGTTCGATCCACGGCGGATTCGTCCCGACGCCACCGAGGAGTACCTCGCGGCGCGGCTGAGCGTGGTGGGTCCGGGCTACTTCGCGGCGATGGGCATCCGGCTCCGGGGCCGCGACTTCACGCCGCAGGACCGGGCGGACGCCCCGAAAGTCGTCATCATGAACCGGCGGCTCAGCGACGAACTGTGGCCGGGGCAGGATCCGCTGGGGAGGACCTTCCCGGTGCCGCGGCTCGGCGGCGGCGGATACGACGCGACGGTCATCGGTACGATCGGGGACATTCGCTACGCCTCGCTCGATGCCACGCCAATGCTGGAGCTGTATGTGCCGCAGCTCCAGCGGCAGGGCGCGCCCGAGATGTGGGTCGTGCTCAAGGCCAAGCGTTCCCCGCTGGCGCTGGCGGGCGCGGTGCGCGCCGCCGTGCGGCAGCTCGATCCCCAGCAGCCGATCGGCGATCTCGTGGGCCTGGATCAGGCGCTGTCGCGCTCGACGGCGGCGCGGCGACTCAGCATGACGCTGCTCACCCTGTTCGCGGCGCTGGCGGTGGTGCTCGCGTTGATCGGCATCTACGGCATCACGGCGTACGCGGTCACGCAGCGGACGCGCGAGCTGGGCCTGCGCATGGCCATCGGTGCCAGGCCCGCCGAGGTGGTGGGGCTGCTGCTCAAGGAGAACCTGTGGCTGGTGCTCGGCGGGCTGGTCCTGGGAACGACCGGCGCGACCCTGGCGACACGCGCGCTGCGCTCGATGCTGTTCGGCGTCTCGACGCTGGACGCGATCACCTTCGTGGGCGCGGCGCTGGTGCTCGGCGGGGTCGCGATGCTCGCTACCTATGTCCCGGCCCGCCGAGCGGCGCGGATCGATCCGATGGTGGCGTTGCGATATGAGTGACATTCGCTACGCGCTCCGCACGCTCGCCCGCAGCCCCGGCTTCACGCTCGCGGCGGTCGTCACGCTGGCGCTCGGCATCGGCGCCAACACGGCGGTGTTCAGCGTCGTCGAGGGCGTGTTGCTCCGATCGCTGCCCTTCCCGCACGCGAACCGGCTGGTCGACATCAAGACCGTCCCGGAGCGCTATCGCAACGGAGCTCGCTGGGGCGGCACGTCGGAGCTCACGTGGTATGAGACATGGCGAACCGCCCCAGGAGTGTTCGACGACCTCTCGGCGTATATCGGGGACCAGCCGATCTTGATCGGCCCGTGGGAGGCGGCGCGCGTGGAGTCTTGGAGTGTCATGGCGAACTTCTTCCCCATGCTCGGCGCACGACCTCTGCTGGGGCGCGTTTTCCTGCCCGGGGAGGATCGTCCCGGTACCGCCCGGGTCGCGGTACTGAGTCACCGTCTCTGGGCAGCCCGTTATGGCAGCGACACGACTGTCCTCGGGCGGACGCTGACCCTCGACACGATGGAGTACGTCGTCGTGGGCGTCATGCCCGCTGGGTTCCGCTACCCGGCTGGCGCGGATGTGTGGTTGCCGCTCGGCAGCTATTTGTCGGGCCCCGACAGCCGCGAGCGGGCACGCCGGCAGGGCTACTGGTACGTCGGGCGTCTCCGGTCTCACGTGACGCTGACGCAGGCTCAGGCGACCCTGGACGTCGTCTCACGCCGCTCGTGGGCGAGCGAACCCGGGGAGACCGGACGCCTGCCGCTCGTCGTGGGGCTCCACGACTATCTCGTCGGCGAGACACGCACACCACTGCTCCTGATGCTGGGTGCCGTGAGCCTGGTCTTGCTCGTGGCGTGCGCCAACGTCGCCAATCTCCTCCTCGCCCGTGCCACGGCGCGCGGGCACGAGCTCGCCGTGCGGATCGCGCTCGGTGCGGGCACGCGACGCCTGATCCGTCAAGTGTTGACCGAGTCTCTCCTCGTCGCAGCGTTCGGGGGTGGCCTGGGCGTATTGCTCGCACTGTGGAGCGTGCCCGCGCTGGTCGGCTTGGCCGGGGCCGAGCTGCCGCGGGTTGCCGAAATCGGTGTGAACCTAAGGGTGCTCGCTGCAGCCATTACGATGAGTATCCTCGTCGGCGTCGCGGCGGGACTCGTGCCCGCGTTGCAAACGGCCCGGCGGGCGCCGTCGGATGCCCTCAAGTCCAGAAGCCCGAACGCGGGCGGCGACGGCTGGCGCCACCGCTCGAGTGATGCTTTCATCGTCGGCCAGGTCGCTTTGACGATGGTGCTCCTTTCCGGAGCCGGCCTGCTAGCGCGCAGCTTCGCGCACCTGGTCCGCTTGGATCCGGGGTTCGAGCCCGCTCACCTCCTCGCCGCCGAGCTGCAGCTACCGGGTACGCGCTACGCTCTGCCGCAGGCCAGGATCGCGTACGTGCAGCAGGCGCTGGAGCGCGTCCGCGCATTGCCTGGCGTATCGGCGGTCACGGCGAGCTCCGGCATGCCGCTGGCGGGATACGCGGTGGGATCGGTGAGTCTTCCTGGGCGGCCCGACGAGGATAGCCGTTTGTGGGCATGGATCTCGGGCGTGACGGACGACTACTTCCGGGTGCTCGGCATCCCCCTCAAGCGCGGTCGCGTGTTCGGTGCCGGGACCACCGACGCAACGGCGGTCGTGATCGACGAGGCCGCGGCACGGGCGTACTTCCCAGGCGAGGACGCGCTCGGTCGGGAGATCAAGTTCTACGGCGCTCGCACCCGCACCATCATCGGCGTTGTGGGGGACACCCGTCAGCAGAATCTCCAGGCTCCGGCGCCGCCACACATTTATCAGCCGCTCGCAAGCGACGCAGCGGCCTTTATCAAGCTCATCGCGCGAACAGCCGGCGATCCGAGCGTGTCTGCCAAAGCGATGCGAGATGCTTTGCGGGAAATCGACGCTGGCGTGCCACTCGAGCGCGTGGCGCCAGTGAGTGAACTGCTTTCGGATGCGCGAGCCCGGCACCGGTTTTACGCCCTGCTCGTGCTGGTGTTCGCCGCGACCGCGCTGGCGCTGGCGGCCACCGGCGTGTACGGGATTGTCGCATACGCGGTCACGCGCCGCACGCAGGAGATCGGGGTCAGGGTTGCCCTGGGTGCTGGACGTCGTGCCGTCGTCCGGCTGATCGTCTCGCGCGGCATGATGCTTACGCTGGGCGGAATCGTGCTCGGAGGGGCTGGCGCCTTCGGCGTGACGGGCCTGCTTCGCGATCTGTTGTTCGAGGTCGGGCCGCGGGATCCCGTAACGCTCGCTGCGGTAGCGCTGCTCCTCCTAGCCGCCACCCTTCTCGCGAGCTGGCTGCCCGCCCGCCGGGCGACGAAGGTCGATCCGATGGTGGCCCTGAGGTACGAATGATAGACGCTCTCCTCGCCGACCTGCGCCACGCCGCGCGTCAGCTCGCGCGCAGCCCGGGCTTCACGCTGGGTGTGGTCCTCACGCTGGCGCTGGGCATCGGGGCGAACGTCGCCATGTTCTCGGTCGTGGACCGGATGTTGTTTCGGCCGCCGCCCTTGCTGCACGATCCTGGCGCGACACACCGCATCTATGTCGCGCAGACCTACAGTGGCAAGGAACAGGCCGGCGGCTACATGCAGTACGCACGCTACGTCGATCTGACGAGCTGGACGAACGCGTTCGCGCGTACCGCCGCGTTCACGGAGCACGACCTCGCCATCGGCGTGGGCACCGAGGCGCGGGAAATGCGCGTCGGCATCGTCAGCGCCGGCTTCTTCGGCTTCTTCGATGCGCCACCGGCGTTGGGTCGCTACTTCACCGCGGCGGAGGACAGCCCTCCCACCGGGTCGGCGGTCGCGGTGCTCTCATATGCCTTCTGGCAAACGCGTTACGGTGGCCGCCGGGAGGCGCTCGGGTCCACGCTCCAAATCGGTCCCACGCTCTACACGATCGTCGGCGTCGCGCCCCGGGGATTCGTCGGCTTATGGCCCGTGCAGCGACCGGTGGCGTTCATCCCCATCACGAGCTATGCAAGCGCGAACACCCTAAAACGCCTGCGGGGCGAGAGTTGGTGGACCACCTACCACTGGCAGTGGCTGTCGATGCTGGCGCAGCGCAAGTCGGGGGTGAGTGTCGCGGCCGCGAATGCCGACCTCACCAACGCGTTCCTCCGCAGCTACGCCGCCCAGCGGCCGGGCAGTCCCGGTATGACTCCGGCGGAAATCGCGCGACCGCACGCTTTCGTGGCGTCGGTGCTGAGCGAGCGGGGACCCCGCGAGTCGAGCTTCGCGAAGGTCGCGACGTGGATCAGCGGAGTCGCGCTGATCGTGCTGCTCATCGCCTGCGCCAACGTCGCGAATCTGCTGCTCGCCCGCGCCCTGCGGCGCCGCCGCGAGATCGCCGTCCGGCTGGCGCTGGGCGTGAGTCGGGCACGCCTGCTGTCGCAGCTCTTCACCGAGAGCCTGCTCCTGGCCCTGCTCGGCGGCCTCGCCGGCCTCGTAGTCGCCGAGTGGGGCGGGGCGGTGTTGCGCGCGCAGTTCCTCGCAAAGTCGTCCGAGGTGAGTGTCCTGGGCGACGCCCGCACGCTGCTGTTTGGCGGGGCGGCGGCCCTGTGCGCCGGCCTGCTCACGGGGCTTGCGCCCGCCCTCACCCAACACGCCGACGTCGCCGACGATCTCAAGGCGGGTGCGCGCGAAGGGACATTCCAGCGGTCGCGCGTGCGCATCGCGTTGCTCGTGCTGCAAGGAGCGCTGTCGGTGGTGCTGCTCGTCGGTGCGGGGCTGTTCGTGCGCAGCCTGCGTCACGTGCGGGTGATCCCGCTCGGCTACGACGTCGACCCCGTGCTGCTCGTGGACCTGAACCTGCGTGGTATGCAGCTGGACAGCGCCCGCAATGTCGCGCTGCGCCGTGAGCTGCTCGAGACGGCGCAGGCGGTTCCCGGTGTCGAGCACGCCTCGCGCCAACTCACGGTGCCCTTCTGGAACTTTCGGGACCTCGACCTCCACGTCGGCGGTATCGATTCGGTCCATCGCTTGGGCGACTTCTACCAGAACGCGGTGACCCCGGAGTACTTCTCCACGCTCGGTACCCGCCTTCTGCGCGGCCGCGGGATTGAGGCCCAGGATGGGGCACATACGCCCCGAGTCATGGTCGTGAGCGACGCGATGGCCAAGACGCTGTGGCCGGGCCGGGACCCGATCGGCCAGTGCGTCAAGGTGGGTGCGGACACCGCGCCATGCACCTACGTGGTCGGCGTCGCCGAGAACATCAAGTCGGAGCAGCTGGGCGACGACCCGGGGCTGTTCTACTATCTCTCCACGGCGCAATGGCATCCCGAAGACGGGGGACTCTTCGTCCGGACGCGCGGAGAGGCCACGCGGTACGCCGAGACGATCCGTCGCCGGCTACAGCAAGTCATGCCCGGCGCAGCGTACGTCACGGTCACGCCGCTGCGCGACATCCTGGGCGAGCAGACGCGCTCGTGGCAGCTGGGCGCGACGATGTTCCTGGCATTCGGTGCACTTGCCTTGACGCTTGCGGCGATCGGTCTATACAGCGTGATGGCATACACCGTCGCGCAGCGGACGCAGGAGATGGGCGTCCGCGCCTCCCTCGGGGCACAAGAGCGGGACCTCATCAAACTCGTCATCACCGAAGGCTTGCGGGTCGGCGTGGTCGGAATCGTGATCGGCGTGATGATGGCGCTCGCCGGAGGCCAATGGCTCGGGCCGCTCTTGTTCCAGGAGTCGCCCCACGATCCGCTCGTCTTCGGGTTCGTGACGGTGGTGCTGCTCGGCACGACGGTGTTGGCGAGCTTCGTGCCCTCGCGGCGGGCGGCGCGGGTCGATCCGATGGTGGCGTTGCGGTATGAGTAGGGGCTCGGGATTCGGGGCTCGGGACTCGGGGGTGCGGTCGTTGAGCGCCGTGTCCGAGCATCGACACTGTCCCGGTGACACCCGAGCCCCGAGTCCCTAGTCCCGAGCCCCTATGACCGACCTCCGCTACGCGCTCCGCCAGCTCGCCAAGAGCCCCGGCTTCACCGCGGTGGCGGTGCTTACGCTCGCGCTCGGCATCGGCGCCACTGCCGCCGTCTTCTCGATCATCTACGCCCTGTTCTACCGTCCGCTGCCGTTCGCGGAGCCGGAGCGCCTGGCGCTGATCGTCAAGCATTTCAGCCCCTCGGACCGCGGGCAGCTGTACGTCGACCCACCCAGCCTGGTCGATTGGACGGCCGACACGAGCGTGTTTCAACGCGTCGCGCTCATCGCGGGCGCGGCGGTGAACCTGAGCACAACGGATCAACCCGAACGCGTGGGGGGCAACCAGGTCAGCGTTGGAGCGCTCGAGCTGCTCGGCGTCCGGCCGGCGCTCGGCCGATCGTTCGTCGCCGAGGACGCCGTCCCTGGCCGGGATCACGTCGTCATTCTGAGTAACGCGCTGTGGCGGCGGCACTTCGCGGCGGATCCCCACGTGCTCGACCAACAAGTCCGGATGGAGGGAACTGTCTATACGGTGATCGGGGTGATGCCGCCCGGGTTCGGATTTCCGTTTCGAGCGGAGTTCTGGATGCCGCGACTCTTCGACCCACGTGCCGGGCGGGGCAACAACTGGGTGAACGGCATCGTGCGCCTACGCCCTGGCGTCACGGTCGCTCAGGCGAACGCGCGCCTCGACGCGATCAGCCGGCAGCTCGCGCAGCAGTATCCCAAGTCGAACGCGGGGGTGAGCGCGTCGCTCACCACGCTGCGTCGTCTGTCCTTCGACGACCTGGACGATATCCGCACCACCTTCAGCATCATGCTGGGTGCCGTGGGCCTGGTCCTGCTCATCGCCTGTGTGAACCTGGTCAACCTGCTCCTGGCCCGGGCCACCGCCCGACGTCAGGAGCTCGGCATCCGAGCAGCGCTGGGCGCTTCCGGCGCCCGTCTGGTGCGACAGGTTCTCACGGAAAGTGCGCTCGTTGCCGCGGGCGGTGGTGCGCTGGGTTTGCTGGTCGCACTGTGGGGCTTGGACCTGTTTCGAGTGACGGTCCAAGCACATCGCGACCTGCCCTCTTGGCTGGCATTCTCGCTCGACAGCGCTGGATTCGTCTTCACCGCCGTCGTCTCCATCGCGACCGGGTTGGCCGTCGGTGCGCTTCCGGCGCTGCGAAGCACGCGGCCCGACTTGCGGGACATGCTCCAGGAGGGTGGCAGGTCGTCCCGGGTCGGCGCGCGAGCCAGTCGGATTTGGAGTGCCTTCGTGGTTGGGGAGGTGGCCCTCACCATGGTGCTGTTGGCCGGGGCCGGCCTGCTGATCCGCACGGTCGTCTTGCTGGCGCGCGTCGATCCGGGGTTCGATGCGGCGCGCGCAATCGTGGCTCGGGTTCCACTGGGCGGCGTGCGTTACGAATCCTCTCGCGCCCGGGGCGTGTTCTTGAACGAGCTCGCCCGCCGAGTCGAGGCCCTGCCGGGCGTCGCGGCGGCTGGAGCGGTCAATCTCGCTCCGCTGGGCGGGATCAACTGGGAGAGCGCTCAGATCGAGGGGCAGGGCGACTCTTCTCGCGTCACGTTCATCACCTCGGTGGCGGCGCACTACTTCCGCGCGCTCGGCGTCCCATTGCGGGAGGGACGGGAGTTCACGGCTACGGAGGATGAGCGCGGGGATCCCGTTGTCATCATCAACGAAACGATGGCGCGTCATTACTGGCCCCGGGAGAGCGCGCTTGGCCGGCGCATTCGTTACGGACGGGACTCGTCGGCGCGGTGGCTGTCCATCGTCGGCGTGACCCGCGACATCAAACAGGGCAGTCTAGGTGGCCCCGTGCAGGACCAGGTCTACGTCCCGTACGCCGCCCGATACCCGTGGTCTGACATGTCGTTTGTCGTGCGTGCGTCGGGCGATCCGATCAGCGTCGTCCCGCTGGTCCGTGCGGAGTTACGACAGCTCGACCCCACCGTCCCGTTGACGAACGTGATGCCGATGCAAGGGCTGGTGGATCGCTCGATCTGGGACCGACGGCTGTACGGCACCATGTTCACGCTGTTCGCGGGTATAGCGCTGCTGCTCGCCGCCATCGGCGTATACGGCGTGGTGGCCTACGCCGTCGCGCAGCGGACGCGCGAGATCGGGGTGCGCGTCGCGCTCGGCGCCGACAAGGGGGATGTGCTCCGGCTCGTAGTCGGGCGGGGTCTCGGACTCACGGCGGCTGGAGTGGCCCTGGGAGTGCTTGGGGCCGCTGGTTTCACACGGGCGCTTCGCTCGCAGCTGTACGGGGTGAGTCCCTTCGACCCCTTGAGCTTCGTCCTTACCGCGCTGCTACTCGTCGCGGTCACGCTGTTGGCGAGTTACGTCCCCGCCCGCCGGGCGATGAAGGTCGATCCGATGGTGGCCTTGCGTCATGAATAGGGGCTCGGGATTCGGGGCTCGGGACTCGGGGGCTCGGTGCTCGAGTGTCGTGTCCCCTCGGGTGACGTCCGACCGGGTTTCCCGAGCCCCGAACCCCTAGCCCCGAGCCCCGATCATGCTCGCCGATCTCCGCTACGCGGTGCGGACGCTGCGCAAGAGTCCCGGGTTCGCCACCGCCGCGATCCTGACCCTGGCACTCGCCATCGGTTCCAACACGGCCGTGTTCAGCGTCGTGAACGGCGTGCTGCTCCGGCCGTTGCCCTTCGCCGAGCAGGATCGGCTGTTCATGCTGGCCGAGCAGAGTCGTCAAGGAGCGTTCCGCCCTCCATCCTATCCGACCTTCCTGGACTGGCGGGCTCAGAGCTCGGCGTTCTCCGGGCTTGCGTACGTACGGGGTGGGGGGCAGCGGCTCGCCGGCTCCGAGGGCGTACAAAGCATCCCCGCGTCGTTCGTCTCGCCCGGCTTCTTTGCGACCCTGGGCGAGCGTCCACTGGTCGGACGACTCTTCACGCCGGACGAGGAGCAGGCCGGAGCGCACGTCACGGCTCTCTCGTACGACCTCTGGCAAGCGCGGTTCGGCGGCGACCCGGCTATCCTCGGCAAGACGCTGTCGCTCACCGCCGGAGTGTTCACTGTCGTGGGTATCCTTCCGCACGACGTGGCGTACCCAACGTGGGCGACCGAGCAGCTGTACGTGCCGATCGCCACGGTCGCCGCGACCGACCGGGCCCTCACCCAACGCGGCTTCCATGCCGACTGTCGCATTATCGGCCGCCTCAAACCGGGGATGACCCGGGAGCAGGCGAAGGCCGATCTCGACGGCGTCGCTCGGCGTGAAGCAGCCACGTACCCCGGGTTCAACGCCGACTGGACGTCGGTCGCGCTGTTTCCGCTGCGCGACGAGATCCTGTTCGGCACCACGCAACAGCTGCTCGTGCTCGTCGTGGCGGTCGGCCTCGTTCTCATGATCGGTTGTGTCAACGTGGCGAACCTGACCCTGGCGCGCGCCGGCGCCCGCGGCCGCGAGCTCGCGATCCGATCGGCCTTGGGAGCAGGACGCGGCCGGGTGGTCAGACAGCTGCTCACCGAAAGCGTGGTGCTCGCGTCCCTGGGAGGTGGACTGGGCGTGGCCGCCGCGTACGCGGCTATTGCGTTGCTCAAGCGTGCCGCACCGTCGGTACTTCCCCGGCTCGAGACAGTGCAGGTCGACGGTTGGGTGCTCGCATTCGCGCTCGGCGTCACGATCATCGCGACCGTGGCCACCGGGCTCTTACCTGCTCTGCGAGCGGCACGCCCCGACCTGACCGACTCCTTAAAGGAAGGCACGGCCGGAGCGGGCACCGGACACCGGCGGCAGCGGCTGCGCGCCGCGCTCGTGATCAGCGAAATCGCTCTGTCCGTGGTCCTCGTGGTGGGCGCCGGGCTATTGATCAGGAGCCTGTGGCGACTGCGGGCGGTGAATCCGGGATTCGATCCCGCAGGGCTCGTGACGTTCTACATCTCGCCGCCGCCGCCGCAGGCCCAGGACCCCGTGAGGCTCGCGGCGCTGTACACGCAGGTCGCGGACGCGGCGCGGGCGCTCCCGGGCGTGACGAGCGTCGCCCTCACGAATTTCACGCCCCTCTCGGGCGGTGGACTGCCGTCTCCCGTCGAGATTCCGGGGCGCGCGCCGGACCCGCTGCGCGATCCACCCGTGTGGTTCATGACCGTGTCCCCGGCCTATTTCCGCACGATGCGCATCCCGGTCCGCGCGGGACGCGAGTTCGCCGAAGCCGATCTCGCCCCCGGCTCGGCCGTAATAGTGAATGAAGCGTTCGCGCGGGCGTTTTGGTCCGGCCTCGATCCGATCGGGCGTCAGGTGACGCTGCACAAGGCGGTTCAGGGGCGCCCCGATTTCGGCGAGCCGCTTCCGGGCACCGTCGTCGGCGTCGTGGGAGACGTGCATCACTTTCGTCTCGACACGCCGGCGGAAGCGCAGGTCTACGTTCCCTTCACCCGCAATGCTTGGGGGCACATGAGCCTCGTCGTCCGGACGGTTGTTCCTCCGGGCGGGTTCCTCCAGACGCTCAGCCGGGCCGTCCGTCAGGTCGATCCGGATATTCCCATGACATTGACCGGCAGTACCGGAAGCACGCCGGCGGTGGGCACGGTCGACGTCGCCGGGGGCCTCGCGTCACGGCGGTTCGACGTGTGGCTCCTGGGGAGCTTCGCCGCTGCCGCGTTGTTGCTCGCCGCGATCGGCATCTACGGACTCCTGGCGTACGCGGTCGGGCAACGGCGGCGCGAGCTCGGCATCCGGCTCGCGCTCGGGGCGAGCCGGGGCGATGTGATGTCGCAGGTGGTGGGCGATGGGTTCCGCCTCGCGGCGACTGGGATCGTAGTCGGCGTCGTGATCGCCCTCGCCGTCACTCGGCTGCTTACGGCGCTGTTGTACGGCGTCGGCGCGAGCGATCCCGCGACGTTCGTGGGCGTCGTGGGACTGCTTGCGATCGTTTCGCTGGTGGCGAGTTATCTCCCCGCGCGTCGCGCGGCGCGCGTCGATCCGATGGTGGCGTTGAGATATGAATAGGGGCTCGGGACTAGGGGTCCGGGGCTCGGGGAACCACGTCCTGAGTCCCCCCTCTCCCGCAGGGAGAGGGGAACAGGGGGTGAGGGCTATGGAGCCCCTATGACCGATCTCCACATCGCACTACGCCGCCTCCGCCGGGCCCCCGCCCTCGCCACGGCCATCGTCTTGACGCTCGGCCTCGGCCTGGGCGCGGCCGCGGCGATCTTCACGGCCTCCGATGCCGCGCTGGTCGAACCGCTGCCATACGCCGAGCCCGACCGGCTCGTGCATCTCTGGGAAGTGCGCGCGGGCACCGACGAACGGAGTCCGACGTCGTATCCCACGCTGCTCGACTGGCGTGCGCGTGCCCACAGCTTCAGCGGCCTCGAGGGCTACGACCCCAGCAACTTCACGGTCAGGGTGGGCGACGAGGCACGCATGCTGCGCGGCGCTCAAGTCACCGCCGGTTTCTTTCGGCTCCTTGGAGTCCGAGTATCGGCTGGTCGCGATTTCCTGCGCAACGAAGATGCGACGAACGGAACCGCAGTCGCCATGGTCACCGATCGCTTTGCTCGCTCCGTGGCCGGCGGGAGCGCGCTCGACCAGACCATCGTGGTCAACGGCACGCCCCATGCAATCGTGGGGGTGCTGTCGCCCGCATTCCACTTTGCGCTGCTTGGAGATGCGGACGTGTTCGTGCCCATCATCGCCGACGAGCAGCGAGGAGCCGACCGGTTCAATCGCTCCATCCACGCTGTCGGTCGACTCCGCGACCACGTGCCACCGACCAGCGCACGTGCCGAGCTCTCGGCCGTGACGGCGGCGCTGGCGCACGAGCACCCCGATGCGCTCGCCGGCCGCAACGTCGCCGCCCTGCCGATTCGCGACGCGCTGCTCGGCAACATGAAGCCGATTCTCGCGAGCTTGCTCGGCGCCGTGGCGCTCCTGCTCGTGATCATGGGCGCGAATCTCGCGCTCCTCATGTTGACTCGCTACGTCGAGCGCGCGCCGGAGCTGGCGATGCGATCCGCCTTGGGCGCGACGCGCGGGCGTGTGCTGAGACAACTCTTCGTGGAAAGTCTCTTGCCCAGCGTCGCCGGCGCCGCGCTGGCCATGGCCATCGGTCATCTGACCACGCGCCGTCTGCTCGCGGCGATTCCGGACGGCGTCCGAATCGACATGCCGTACCTGACACGCGTCGGGCTCGATGCAAGAGTCATCGGGGTGATTGTGGGCCTGGCGACGCTGCTGGCGGTTGGGTTCGGCGTGGGGCCGGCGCTGCTTATCACGAAGCTGCCGGGGCGCGCGGGCGATGCTCGGACGACCCTTGCACGTGGCGATCGACGCTTCCGGCGCGGCCTTGTCGCCGCCCAGGTGGCTCTCACGGTCGTGCTGCTCGTCGCCGCGGGCCTCCTCGCCATGAGCCTTCGCAACCTGCTGCGCCGCGACGTAGGATTCCGGCATCCCGCAGGGCTCGTCGCCGCCCGCGCTCCACTCACGGGACCCCGCTACCAGGCGCCCGTCGCGCAGCGTCAGTTCTATGAGGCACTGGTGTCTCGTGGCGCGACGCTGCCTGGTGTCCGCCACGCCGGCCTGATCGAGGAGGTGCCGGGCGGCGGCAGCAAGATCACGACCTTCGAGCCGGTAGATCATCCCATCCCGCGCTCCGTCCAGCCCCGGGCGGCGCTGCGGATCGTGGGCGGCGAATACTTCGGGACCATGGGCATCCCGGTCGTCGCGGGGCGCGCGTTCGACGCGCGCGACCGCAGCGATGCGCCGCCCGTGGCGGTCGTGAGCGCAAGCTTTGCGAGACTGCTCGCCCGCGACGGCGCGACGGTTGGTCGGGGGCTGCACTTTTCCGCAACGGGCCAGACTGAATGGCAAGTGGTCGGCGTGGTCGGCGACGTCCAGGTTGCGCCGCTCGATGCGGATTCGCCTCCGGTTGTCTACCTGTCTCACCTCCAGATGCCAGAGAACCGCATGACCCTGGTGCTGCGGACCGAGGTGGGTGTCGCGTCCGTCGCGACCCAGGTGCGCGCGATCGTGAAGAGCCTGGACGCCGGGGTCCCAGTGTATGGCGTGACCACGCTCGACCAACAGCTGGGCGAGTCGAAAGCCGTATTCAGTCGTCGCTTTCCCATGATTCTGTGTGGCGTATTTGCCGCGGCCGCGCTGGCGCTCACGCTCGTGGCGCTCTACGCGATGTGCATGCACGAAGTTCTCACGCGGCGCCGCGAATTCGGCGTGCGACTGGCGTTGGGAGCAACGCCGGGCTCGCTCCGCCGCTTGATCATGAACGACGCGATGTTGCTGGGTGCGGCCGGAATCGTGACAGGAGCAATCGCCGCGGGCTTAGTGTCACGCTCAATGCATGCCATCCTGTTCGGTCTCACTGCGACCGATTGGCGCGTGTACGCCGTCGTCGCGGTGGGCGTTCTTGTGTTCGCGTCTCTAGCGTCTCTGGTGCCGGCGCTACGCGCTGGCTCGGTGCATCCAAACGTCGCAGTGCGCGATGAGTAGGGGATCGGGGTTCGGGACTCGGGACTCGGGGGTCGGCGCTCACGTGCCATGCCCGCGGACCGAACGCTATCCCGGCACTCCCGAGCCCCGAATCCCTAGCCCCGAGTCCCTATGATTCAACTTCGCAACCTCGACAAGTCCATCTCCCAGGGGAACGGCCGCCTCTTCATCCTGCGGCAGATCACCCTCGACATCGCGGCCGGCGAGTTCGTCTCCATCATGGGCCCATCCGGGGCGGGGAAGTCCACGCTGCTCGCCGTGCTCGGCATGCTCGACGGCGACTGGACGGGCGAGTACCGCTTCCTCGATCATGCCGTGCACAAGATGAAGCCCAAGGACCGCGTGGCGCTCAACAAGCAGCACATCGGCTTCGTGTTCCAGCAGTACCACCTGCTCGACGATCTCACCGTGGCCGAGAACCTCGATGTGCCGCTGTCGTACCGCAACATCAAGAAGAGTGAGCGCGACTCGCTCGTCGCCGACACGCTCGACCGGTTCGGGATTGTCGCCAAGAAGGGTCTCTTCCCGCGGCAGCTCTCGGGCGGCCAGCAGCAGCTCGTCGCCGTGGCGCGCGCGCTGATTCACAAGCCGTCGCTGATCCTCGCCGACGAGCCGACCGGGAATCTCCACTCGAGCCAGGGGAAGGAGATCATGGAGCTGTTCACCGAGCTGAACCGCGGCGGGACGACGATCGTGCAGGTGACGCACTCGGAGACGAACGCGGGATACGGCAAGCGGGTGATTCAGCTGAGGGATGGATGGGTGGTGAAGTGATGGGGACTCGGGATTCGGGGCTCGGGACTCGGGGGTTCGCGCGTGGAGAGCCGCTCACCCGGGCCACCACTCCGCCGTTCACTCCCGAGCCCCGAACCCCTAGCCCCGAGTCCCAATGAACGACCTCCGCTACGCCGTCCGCACGCTCGCGAAGAGCCCCGGCTTCACCCTCGTCGCCGTGGTCACGCTCGCGCTCGGCATCGGCGCCAATACGGCCATCTTCAGCGCGGTCAACGGTGTGCTGCTCAAGCCGCTGCCGTACCCCGGATCGGACCGGCTCGTCCAGGTCATGTTCACCGGGTTCCGAGGCATGCGGTTCGGCGTGTCGTTCCCGGACCTCCACGACTTGCGCGCGCTGTCTCAGGACTTCACGGGCGTCGCGGCCGTCAGGACGCAGCGCCACAACTTGACGGGCGCCGGAGACCCGCGCGACGTCCAGACCGCAGCGGTCACGGCCGACCTGTTGGATGTGCTCCAACTGCGCCCAGAGATCGGGCACAGGTTCGCGCCTGCGGAGGAGCGCACCCCGCTCGCCCTCCTGAGCCATGGGCTCTGGGTCACGAGTTTCGGCCGCGATCCCGGCATCCTCGGCCGGTCGATCTCACTCGACGGCCGCAGTTTCACCGTGGTCGGCGTGATGCCCGCTGGGTTCCAGTTCCCCAACGAAGACGTGCAAGTGTGGACGCCGATGGGGGAGTTCCTGTCGCAGAATCCGCAAGTCGAGACGGACCGCGGGGTGCATTTCCTCAACGCCGTGGCGCGCCTGGCGCCGGGTGTCCCCATGGAGCGGGTGGTCGGCGACGTCAAGTTGCTCGCAGCGCGCCTCAGCGCCAGCGACTCTGGGAGTGGCGGCGCCGGGCGGCAGTTGAGCGTGACGGGCCAGGCCAGCCCGGGCGGCGGCCCCGCCCCCTCCGGCGGCGGGCGGTCGATCCTCGACACCGGCTTCGACGTCACCCTCCTCCGGGACGCCGCGATCGGCGACGTCAGTCGGCGCCTCCTAATACTGGGGGGTGCCGTCGCCCTGGTGTTGCTGATCGCCTGCGCCAACGGGGCCAACCTGCTGTTGGCCCGCGCCACCGCGCGCCGCCGTGAGATGGCGGTTCGACGCGCGCTCGGCGCCGGGCGTGGACGGCTCATGCGGCAGCTGCTCACAGAGAGCACACTGCTCGCCCTCGCCGCGGGCATGGCCGGAGTCGTGCTGGCCGGGTCGGGACTCCAGGCCCTGCTCGCCGTCTGGCCGCACGCGCTGCCGCGAACCCCGGAAATCGCACTCGACGCCCAGGTTCTCGCGTTCAGTCTCGGCCTCGCGCTGGTGACGGCGGTGGCGTTCGGCCTGCTGCCCGCCTGGCGCGCCTCGGCGCCCGGCATCGAGCAATCACTGCGGGAGGATGCGCCGGGCGCGACCGGTGGGCGGCGGCGGCTACAGAGCACGCTCGTCGTGAGTGAGGTGACCCTCGCCCTGGTGCTGCTCGTGGGAGCGGGCCTGCTGGTACGGAGCTTCATCAGGCTGAGCAACGTGAATCCCGGGTTCGACACGCGCGACGTGCTCGCGGCCCGCATCCGGCTCACGCCCGCGCGCTATCTCGCGGGCGCTCAACAGGCGTTGTTCTTCGACAACATGCTCGCTTCGCTGCGGGCGCACCCGGGCGTGCAGTCGGCCAGCCTCGCCGGCACGCTTCCGTTGAGCGGGAACACCTTCATGATCACGTTCGATCCGCGCACGGTGCGGCCGGACTATCCCGAGCCGGTCATGATACTGCGATCCTCCGACATCTCCCCGGACTACTTCACGACTTTCCGGATCCCTATCCGGCGGGGTCGCAGCTTCACGGCGGAGGATCGTGCCGGCGCGCCGCCCGTCGCGGTGATCAACCGGGCGACGGCGGATCAGCTCTGGCCGGGTCAGGACCCGATCGGGCGGCAGCTCACGATCGGCGGGCCGCGGGGACCCGGAGCGCCAATCACGATCGTCGGCCTGATCGACAACCTGCGCTCCGCCTCGCTCGACGCCACCCCTCAACCCGAGATCTACCGGCCGGCGGCGCAGCAGTCGGGTATGGGAGAGATGTGGGTGGCGCTGCGCGCGAGCACCGGCCGGCCGCTCCAGCTCGTGGGCGCGATCCGCGACGCCGTGCACCAGGCCGATCCAGAGCAATCGATCGGGGACATCGTGAGCGTCGAGCAGCTGATCGGCCGCCAGACGGCGGCGCGGCGCTTCAACACGACGTTGCTCACCATTTTCGCGCTGCTCGCGGTCGGGCTCGCGCTGGTCGGCATCTACGGCGTCACCGCGTATGCCGTCACGCAGCGCACCCGCGAGCTCGGCATCCGGATGGCCCTGGGGGCGCGCGGCGTGGATGTGGTCGGCCTGTTGATGAGAGAGAGCCTACGCCGAGTGGGGGTGGGCGTGGGGCTGGGGCTGCTCGCGGCACTGGGTGTGACGCGGGCGCTCAGCGCGATGCTGTTCGAGGTGGCGCCGAGGGACGCGGTCACGTTCGCCGCGACGGCGCTGCTGCTCGTGGCCGTGGCACTGGTCGCGACGTGGGTGCCGGCGCGCCGGGCGACAAAGGTCGATCCGATGGTGGCGTTGAGATATGAATAGGGGCTCGGGGTTCGGGGCTCGGGACTCGGGGGTTCGGCGCTCGAACGCCGAGCTCTGGGCCGGGCGCTCGCTCTGCACCACCCTAGTCCCGAACCCCTAGCCCCCAGTCCCGTGCTCCCCGACCTCCGCTATGCGCTTCGGGCCCTGCGCCGCACGCCGACGTTCACCGCGACGGCGATCCTCATCCTCGGACTGGGCATCGGCATGGCGAGCGCCGTGTTCACGGTGTTTCAGGCGGTCGTACTGCGAAGGCTGCCGGTACAAGATCAGGATCGGATCGTCGAGCTATCCGGCGTCGCGAAGGGCGCCGCTCGCGAAGTTCCGCTTCCACTCGATCCTTTCCATCGGTTTCGCCAGGAGAGCCGCACCCTTCAGAGCGTGGGCGGCTTTGCGCATTGGGGCTCCGTTTCCGCTCCGGTGATGGACGGCGACCGACCGCTCCTTCTCAGGCAAGCCACCGTCACCGGCAACTTTTTCCAGGTATTGGGTGCCGCGCCAACCTTGGGGCGTTTGCTGCGGCCGGAGGACGAGCGAGAGTACGGGCCCAATGCGGCCAACGCCAACGCGCTAGTTGCCGTGATCAGCTATGACGCATGGCGCCGGTTATTTGGCGGTGACTCCGCGGTCATCGGCCGTCGCTTGCACTTGCCCGATATGAAATGGAATCCGACGATCGTCGGTGTCGCTCCGCCGGGACTCGACTACCCGCGCGGCGCTGAGTTGTGGACGCCGAACGTCTACGCGGGTGGGATGGACGTGGTCGCCCGACTGGCGCCCGGCGCGACGCTCGGCGCGGCACGGACGGACTATCTGACGTTCGTGACGAGGGACCCGGACTACGTGAAGGCGGGTCTCGCGGACCAGATTGGGGGCCGAGCGGAACCCCTCGAGCGCATGGTTCTGGGGGATGTGAAAACGGCGCTCAGCGTGCTCACAGCGGCCGTTGCGATGCTCCTGCTGCTCGCCTGCGTCAACATCGGCAATCTGTTCCTGCTCCGTGCCGCGGGTCGCGCCCAAGAGCTCGCCGTGCGGCGCGCGCTCGGCGCGGGGCCTGCCGACATCGTGAAGCAACTGTCCGCCGAGAGCGCGGTGCTAGGGATCGGTGGTGGCGTGCTCGGGTTTGGGCTGGCGCGGGAGCTGTTGACACTGTTGCTCCGACTGGCGCCCGCGGGCCTCCCTCGCTTGGACATGATCCGAATTGCTCCCGCTCCGCTGGCCATCGCCGGGGCGGCCACCGTCCTAGCGGTGCTGCTATTCGGCTTGCTGCCCGTCGTGAGCACGGCGCGCTGTGATCTCTCGTCGCAGCTCCGTGCCGATGCCCGCTCCGGAGCCGAGGGGCGGCGGTTGCGCGCCGTGCGGCGGACGCTCGTCGCTTCGCAGATCGCGGTTGCACTCGTCCTCTTGTCCGGAGCTGGTCTCCTCGTGCGGAGTTTTGCCCGTCTCT
>Ga0209577_10001114_pt1 | contig 26743 bp, 26 predicted proteins | sample GraSoiAngelo_109_FD_185874 | JGI IMG/M metagenome (GOLD analysis project Ga0209577, IMG submission 185874) | Grasslands soil microbial communities from the Angelo Coastal Reserve, California, USA - 14_0903_12_20cm (SPAdes) (version 2) | ecosystem: Environmental > Terrestrial > Soil > Grasslands...
GGGATTTGAACCCTCGACCTGTGGATCCACAATCCACCGCTCTAACCAGCTGAGCTAAAGCCACCGCAGCGACCACCGATTATAGGAAACGCTATGGGGCGGCCGTTCGAATTCGACTTGAATCGCGTTATACACTGTGGGCGCTTTGAAGACGCCCGACGAGGCACTCCTCCGGCGGGCCCGGGCTCTCGACCCCGGGGCGCTGGCCGAGATCTACGAACGCTATCTCGACGGCATCTACCGCTACGTCTACGCCCGGGTCGGCCACCAGGCCGACGCCGAAGATCTAACCGAGCAGGTGTTCTTGAAGATGGTCGATGCGATCCCCGGCTACCGCTCGCGGGGGATCCCGTTCGCGTCCTGGCTCTATCGAATCGCGCACAACCTGGTGGTCGACCGCTACCGGCGAGCGGCCCGGCAGACACTGGAGCTGCACGAGGCGGTCGAGGACAGAGGCCCCTACGCCGACCCGCATGGGCGGGTCGAGTTCTCGGAGCAGCGCCGGCGGCTGATCGAGGCGGTCCAGCAGCTGACGCCGGACCAGCAGCAGGTGATCAGGCTGCGTTTCATCGACAACCTGGAGGTCGGTCAGGTGGCGGGCCTGCTGCGGCGCCGGCCGGGCGCGATCCACGCCCTCCAGCATCGCGCGCTGAACAGCCTTCTGCGCCTGCTTCGGGCGCAGCAGCCGGCGGAGGAGCGCGTCGGGGGAGGGCGCCGTGGCTGAGATGGAGCGCGCGCTGGACGAGTGCCTGAGTGCGCTCAACGACGGGCGCGCACTGCAGGACGTTCTCCGTCGCCACGCCGGACGTCGCGTCGACCTGATTTCCCTGCTTCAGCTATCGCTCGACCTAGGCCAGCTGCGCCCGCCCGCTCCACAGATCACCTTCCGCCTGCGAGCCCGCAACCGCATGCTGGCGAGGGCGCAGCGCGGCCGCTCCCTGCCCCGGAGGTCCGTCAATCTGGCCCGCCGGCTGAGGCCGGTCCTGGTCGGCGCCGCCGGAGTGGCCGCCGCGGTGGCGCTCTCCGCCGGCGGGCTGACCACGGCAGCTGCCGGAACCCTGCCCGGCGAACCGCTCTACCAGGTGAAGACCGCGGTCGAAGGCATCGAGCTCCGGCTCACGCCCGACTCCCAGGCCAGGGCGCAGCTTCGCCTCGAGTTCGCGCAGCGCCGTCTCCACGAGGCGCAGCGGCTGGCCCAACTCGGACGCGGGACGGAGGCGGTTCGACTCGCGGACATGTACGCCACCACGGTCAGTGCCGACGCCTCGGACCGCGACGTCGAGGCCGGGCGTAAGGCCGCCGACGAAGAGCTCCGCCGGCTGGCCGGTACCCTGAGCGCCTCCGGGGACCGGCAGGCAGCCTCGACCGTCGATCGGGCGCGCAGCCACCTCGACCAGGCCATGGCCAACCGGCAAGCGCATCATGGGCAGGCCGCCGGAGCCACGGGCGGCCATGCCGCACAGGACGGCGGCGGGGCCCAGCCTGAGGGCGCGGCCGAGCCTTAGCCGACGCGGTCCAGGCTCAGCGGCGCCGCTCCAGGAAGAACTCGCGCAGCAGCTGGGCTGCCGGCTCGGCCAGGAGCCCGGAGCTGACCTGGACCCGGTGGTTGTTCGCCGGATGGCGCAGGACGTCGTAGACGGAGTCCACGGCCCCCTTCCTGGGGTCCGGCGTGGCATAGATCAGCCGCGCGATCCGGGCCAGGACCATCGCCCCGGCGCACATGGGGCAGGGCTCGAGCGTGACGTAGAGCGCCATCCCCTCGAGCCGCCAGGAACCGGTTGAGCGGGCAGCCTCCTGCAGGGCAAGCATCTCGGCGTGCGCGGTCGCGTCGGGCATCGACTCGATCCGGTTGTGAGCCTGGGCGACGACGGACCCGTCCCGCACCAGGACCGCGCCGACGGGCACCTCGCCCACGGCCGCAGCCTGTCGGGCCTGGGCCAGGGCCAGCTCCATGTAGTGCTGATCATCGATCGTATGGGCGGTCATCGGGCCAGGCTCATTCGCCGGCGCCAGGGGCTGACGATCAGCGCGGCCAGGGCCAGCATCCCGGCATCGCAGAGCAACGGCACCCACACCGGTCCGCCCCAGGGAACGGGCAGCAGGAAGTAGACGTCGGGGGTGAAGAGCGAGGGCGGCCACTGGGCCAGCAGCTCCAGGCCCAGGTAATAGGTCGAATCCCAGATGCCGAAGGCGAGCAGCAGGGCGGCGGCCCGCTCCCACCAGTCGCGTCCCGCCAGTGCGGCGACCGTCGCCAGCATGACCAGGGTCGCCACCTCCCGGGTCGCCTCCACGCCCCAGGGGAAGGCCTGGAGGATGGCTGAGGACACCGAGCCGCTGGCGTGCACGTCGCCCAGCGCATAGCGGATGTAAAAGACGACGACGGCCTCCAGGTAGCCCATGGCGGCGGCGTAGACGGCCAGGACGATGGCTCGGGGGACGAGGCTCCAGGTCATGGCGATGGCGGATGGTGTCTGCGGTGGCGGAGGGGGCGAGATTCGAACTCGCGGTGGCGTTGCCGCCACACAGCTTTTCGAGAGCTGCACCTTAAACCACTCGGACACCCCTCCGACGCGCCATTTTAGAGGCCGAAACCGTCAGAGGGCGGGAACGGCGGTGCCGACGGCGCGCCGGCGGGCGCGATGCCGCGCCACCTTGGCCCGGTTGCCGCAGGTCGCCATGTCGCACCACTTGCGGCGGGCGGTGCGCGACCGGTCGGCGAAAACCCAGCTGCACTCACGGTTGTCGCAGATGCGCAGCCGGCCTGGTTCACCCTGGATCAGCTCCCGGGCCAGGCTCTCAGCCAGGCGGGCCATCGCCCCATCGACGGGATCGCCCTGATGGCGATGCTCGAGGGAGACGCCGTCCGGTCCCGGGACCAGCTCATAGACGTAGTGGGTACGCATCGCCCGATTCAGCTCCGACAGGTCGCCCAGGCTGGGCGGCCGGCTGTCCACGGTCGTTTCCAGGATGGCGCGCATCGCCTGCCGCAGCCGGCGGAGGCGGGCCAGCACGTGATCGCCCTCGGCCGGGGAGAGCCGGTAGCGCTCCACCAGCGCATCCCGGGTGGCGGCGTGGAGCAGGTCGTGCCGCACCAGCCAGTCGAGGGCGTCGCCGGGGGTCCGCAGGTGATCATGGGTCGGGCCTTTGGGGGTGTCGCCGTCCGCGTGTTTGTGCGAGCCCGAGAAGTGGAGCGTGTTGACAAAATCGAGCCCGTCCTCGAGCCGGGCGAGGTGGCCCTGCTGGACCGGGAGGAGGACCTTACCGGACTGCGACGGATCCGTGATCATGTAACCGGTTTCTACCCCTTGACAGGTTAGCTCAAACGGACTATGATGTCAATGTAACTGGTCAGCCGTGACAGACAGGTTACGGCCAGGGGTACGAACAAGGAGACGCACATGAACGATTACCAGTCGCTTTACACCTGGGCGATGGAGCGGCAGACGAGCCTCCGCGAGGAAGCTGAGATCCGCCGCATGGTGCGGCAGGCCCGTCGCAAGGGCCTGCCGGCCGCGCTTTCGCTTCCGCGTCTTCACGTCCTTCGCCGCGCACCGCAACCGGAGGAGGAGCGGCCCACCAGCAAGAGCGCGTGATCGCGGCGGTGAGCCGGGTCTTCGCTCCGGAGCTCAGGCGTCCCACGGCAACAATGTCCGCCTTCACCTGGCTGGCGCTGGGAACCGTCTACCTGGTCTGGGGGTCGACATACCTGGGCATCAGGCTCTCCCTCGACGGCGTCCCGCCCTTCTTCATGGGCGCGGTGCGCTTCATCCTGGCCGGCGCCCTGCTGGCAGCCTGGGTCGTGGCTCGGGGGGAGTGGCGGGCGATTGCGGTCCGCCCCGCGGAATGGCTGGGAGCTGCCGGCATCGGGACGGCGCTCCTGCTCGGCGGCAACGGCGGGGTCATCCTGGCCGAGCAGTTCATCCCTTCCGGTGTGGCCGCGCTCTGCGTCGCGACCGCGCCGATGTGGATGGCGCTCATCGACCGGCTGGCCTTCGGCCAGCGATTGAGCCGGCTGGGCATCGCCGGCCTGCTGGTCGGCTTTTGCGGTGTGGTGCTCCTGGTCGGGCTGCCGGGAAGCGACCGCCTCGACTGGCGAGGCCTCGGCCTCTGCCTCCTGGCGCCCATCTGCTGGGCCACCGGCTCCGTGTTTTCCCGCCACGTGCCCCTGCCCCGGCATGCCCTTGCCGGAAGCGCCATCGAGATGGTGAGCGCCGGCGGCCTCTTTCTGGCCGCCTCTCTGCTCCTCTCCGAGCCGGCCCGCGTCCACCCGGCCGCCGTTCCGGTGCATGCGCTGGCGGCAATGGCCTACCTGGTCGTCTTAGGATCCATCGTGGGCTTCAGCGCTTACGCCTGGCTGCTGCGCAACGCGCCGCTCCCCCTGGTTTCGACCTACGCCTACGTCAACCCGGTGGTGGCCGTGATCCTGGGCGCGCTGGTCCTGCGCGAGCCGCTCAGCCTGCGGACCCTGCTGGCGGGAGGCGTGATCGTGGCCGGGGTAGTCATGATCCTGACGGCACGGGTTCGCCGTCAGCGGAAGGCTGAGCCGGTTCGACCAGCTGCACGCGCTCACGCGTGAAGGAGCGATGCAGCCGGGCCACGCTGTCCAGCGTGTCGATCTCCCGCGCCGTCTTGTCGCTGCGTATCCTCTTGATGCGCGGGAAGCGGAGGGCGTAGCCGGAGTTGTGCCGGCCCGATTCCATGATGGCGTCGAAGGCGACCTCGAGCACGACTTCGGGCTGGACCAGGCGGAAGCGCCCGTAGTCCTTGAGGGTGATCGACTTGAAGTACTCGGTCATGCTCGCGATCTCGGCGTCGGTCAGCCCGGAGTAGGCCTTACCGATGTTGACCAGGCGGCCGGAGCCCTCGTCGTAGACGGCGAAGGTGTAGTCGGATAGGACCTGGCGCCGTTTGCCGTGGCCCCACTCGACGCCGGTGACGACCACGTCCAGGGTGGCAAGCGCCTTCTTCAATTTCAGCCAGCCCAGGCCGCGACGTCCGGGCGTGTAGGGCGTGTTCGGGCCCTTGACCATCAGGCCTTCGTTGTTGCGGGCGCGGGCGGCGTTGAAGACCTCGTCGAGCTCCTGGGCGGAGCGGGCGCGGATCAGGTGGGCGAGCATGAATGGCGGGGGCAGCTCGAGCCCCTCCAGCAGGCGCCGCCGTTCGCGCAGCGGCTCTTGCAGGAGGGTCTGCCCATCCAGGTAGAGGAGGTCGAAGGCCACGAAGCTGACCGGGACCTCCCCCAGCAGCTGGGCGCTGACGACCTTGCGGCCGAGCCGGTGCTGGAGCTCGAAGAAAGGGCGGACTGAGCCGTCTTTGAAGGCCAGCAGCTCCCCGTCCAGCAGGACGTCGTGGGGCACCCGCTGCCCCGCCTCGACCACCTCGGGGAAGGCGCTGGTCACTTCGTTCAGGTCGCGTGAATAGAGGATGACGCGAGAGCCCTCCTTATGAAGCTGGCCCCGGATGCCGTCGTACTTGTCCTCCACCCAGGCCTCACCGCCGACCCGGCGCATGATCGCCTCCGCGTCCTCCTCGGGAGAGGCGAGCATGAACTGGAGCGGATGCATCAGGTGCAGCTGCGCCTGGCGGAGCGCCCCGCGGCGGGCGAGGAGGGCCACCTCCCCCAGGTCTCCGGTCAGCATGCTGGCCCAGGCCACGTCCTGGGCCGGGGCTCCCGCCGCGCGGGCGATCCCTTCTTCGACCAGCCCCGCGCGAAGCCCGATCCGCAGGTCGCCGGTCAGGATCTTGCCGATGTACTTGGCCTCGAGCGGGGTGAGCCGGTCGAGCAGCTCGATCAGGGCCTCGGTCTTCTTCCTCACGGTCCGCTCGGCGTAGATCCGGGCGAAGACGGCCTCGACGTCGCGGAGGCCGGTCGGTCGAGGATGGGTGTGGCCGGCAAGGACCTCCTCGATCACATCACCCACGTCGCTGTGCCGTAGGTAAGCCTCGCCCAGGGCGTCGTCGTCGACCCCGGCGACGGCGCAGACCGCATTGCGGATGACCGCGTAGCCGAGGTTCAGCTTGCGCTGGTCGCGGTCCGCGAAGGGCCTGGCGGTGAAGAAGATCGCCGCCAGCGGCAGGCTGGGCAGGTCCAGGCCGGCGAAGTACTCTCCCAGCAGGCGAGTCTTCTCCAGCTTGCTGGGGGTGCCCCGGATCGCCTCGCCCGTCTGAGCGAAGCGTTCCATCGGCCCGGCCTGCGGGTCCGCCATCGTCCGATGCTATCGCGACGATCCGGCGGCGATCCGGTTAATGCGGGTAAACCCTAATTGCAAATGACTCGCAATAAGCCCTATACTCGGCCTGGGCGCGACGGGCGCGCGCCCGGGAGGTGAATTCGATGGCGGCACAGCCCCAGCTCCAGGACATAGGGGAGCGGCTGGAACGGACCTCCGTGGCGACCCGCCTGGCGGGGGTCTTCGGCCTGGTCCTGGCGCTCAACCTGCTCGGATGGGGACTGCTCCTCTACGCTGCCCCCCGCTATCCGACTCTCCTCGGCCTGGGAGCTCTCGCCTACTCATTCGGCTTGCGCCATGCCTTCGACGCCGACCATATCGCCGCCATCGACAACACGACCCGCAAGCTGCTCCAGCAGGGACGCCGCCCCATGGGCGTGGGACTCTTCTTCTCCCTGGGGCACTCCACCGTCGTCTTCGTCATGGCGGTGGCTCTGGCCCTGGCCGCGGTGCTGATCAGCACCAACCTGAGCAGCTTCAAGACCGTGGGCGGCGTGATCGGCACCTCGGTCTCCGGGATCTTCCTCTACGTCATCGCCATCATCAACCTGGTGATCCTGGTCGAGATCGTCCGCATCTTCCGCGAGATGCGGGGCGGGCGCTACGACGAGCAGCGCCTGGAGGACCAGCTACAGAACCGCGGGCTCATGTTCCGCTTCTTCGGTCCGCTCTTCAAGTTCGTCACTCGAAGCTGGCACATGTACCCGGTCGGCTTTCTCTTCGGGCTCGGCTTCGATACCGCGACCGAGGTCTCCCTCCTGGCCATCTCGGCAGGCGCGGCCTCAAAGGGCCTGCCCATCTATGCCATCATGGCCCTCCCCATCCTCTTCGCCGCCGGGATGTCGCTGATGGACAGCGCCGACGGCGCCTTCATGGCTAAAGCCTATGGCTGGGCCTTCTCCAACCCCGTGCGCAAGGTCTACTACAACCTGACCATCACCGGCCTCTCGGTGATGGTGGCCCTCTTCATCGGCACGGTGGAGCTGGTCTCCGTGCTCAGCTCGCAGCTCCACTGGACGGGCGGCCTCTGGCCCGTTCTTGAGCGCATCGACTTCAACACCATGGGCTTCATCATCGTGGGCATGTTCGTGGTGGTCTGGGCCGGCTCGCTCATCGTCTGGAAGACGCAGCGCATCGAGCAGCGCTGGAGCCGGATGCTCAGCGGCTGATCGCAAAGACCCGGGTCGCGGCCGGGGTCAGGGGGTCACCGGCGGATTGAAGGGACCGCCGATAACCTGAGCAGTGGTCTGCACCACGGTTCCCGACGCTGCCCTGGGCTGAAGCCAGTCCAGCAGAGCCTGGAAGTTGGCCCCGGTGATGGAGTAGGCGTCGCAGCCGCTGCAGACGTGGTGGAAGGTGAGCTGGACCCAGCCGCCACCGTGCTGCTCGGCGGCGGTGACGTAGCCCTCGATGGTGGCCACGGTTGTTCCCTGCTTGGGATCGGGAGGCGTCCTCAACGCATAAGGATCGGCCGGCGGGATGGTCTCGGCGAAGACCCTGGTGTCGTTGACGCCCGAGACGCCCCGTCCGCTGTTGTAGCCGCAGGCCTGCACCACCGCCTCACTGCCGGAGTCGAAGGAGCCGAAGGGATAGGCGAAAGACTCAGGCTGGAACCCGTGGCTGATCAGGTTGTCCCGGTCCTGGCAGACCTGGTAGCGGGCGTCCGCCGTCTTCAGCTTCTTGATGTTCTGGTGGGTCAGGGTATGGCCGGCGAGCTCGTTGCCGGCCGTGTACAGGTCCTGGAGCTGGGTCCAGGACATGTGCGTGGAGTCGCCGATGAACCCGGTGTTGACGTAGAAGGTGGCGTGCATGCCATGCGTGGAAAGCATGCTCAGCGCCTGATAGGCGTCGGCATTGCCGTCGTCGAACTGGATTGTGACCACGGTCTGGGTGGCAGCCTCAGCCGGCAGAGGAAGGCCCAGGCAGCCCAGGGCCAGTGCGGCCGCGGCGAGGCCAGCCAGGTTCCTCACCGTGTCATCTTAGGCGCAGCCGCTGCTGAAGGCAATCGGGAAACCGGCCTATCAGTTATCGCCAGTCCGCTTCTGACGGGCTGAGCATCCTTAATCTATCTTCCCTTGACATCGCCTGCGCCAGATGGTTAAACCGGGGAGAATTCCGCGTCGATCCTGAAGGGAGGGAAGCATGCACAATACGCGACTTCGCCGACTCCACGTCCTGGGTCTCACGGCCGGCGCCGTCATGGTGCTGGCGGCGTGTGGAGGGGGTCCGGCGTCCAGCAGCTCGGGGGGCAGCCCGGCGACCGCCCAGTCGGCGGCCGACGCCGGCGGGCTGAACGCCCTGGTCACCGCGGCCAAGAAGGAGGGCAAGCTGAACGTGATCGCGCTGCCGCCTGACTGGGCCAACTACGGTGCGATCATCAGCGGGTTCACCGCCAAGTACGGGATCCCGATCGACTCGGCCAACCCCAACGGCAGCAGCCAGGACGAGGTCAACGCGGTCCAGCAGCTGGCCGGCACCAGCCGGGCGCCTGACGTCCTGGACGTCGGGATGGCGGTCGCCCTCGCCAACACCAACCTGTTCGCTCCCTACAAGGTTACGAGCTGGGGCGACATCCTCGACAGCCAGAAGGAGGCCACCGGGCTCTGGTTCCAGGATTACGGCGGCTACATGTCGATCGGCTACGACTCCAGCAAGGTCCCGACCATCACCTCGATCCAGGACCTGCTCAAGCCGGAGTTCAAGGGCAAGGTCGCGCTCAACGGCGATCCGACCAAGGCCAACGCGGCGCTCAACGGGGTCATGATGGCCTCCCTGGCCAACGGCGGCTCGCTGGACGACATCAGCAAGGGCGTCGACTTCTTCCACCAGCTGAAGCAGAAGGGCAACTTCGTCCCGGTGCAGGCGACCACCGCCACCGTCAAGAACGGGAGCACGCCGGTGGTCTTCGACTGGGACTACCTGTCGGCCGCGCACGGAACCGACGTCCCCACCTGGAAGGTCTTCGTTCCCTCCAACGCGATTCTGGGCGGCTACTACGCGCAGGCCATCAACAAGCAGGCTCCGCATCCGGCGGCCGCGCGGCTCTGGATGGAGTATCTCTACTCGGATGAAGGCCAGAACCTCTGGCTCAAGGGGCTGGCGCGCCCGGTGCGCATGGACGCGATGCAGAAGAAAGGCACCCTGGACAAGGCGGCCGCCGCCAAGCTTCCCCCCGTCAACGGCAAGCCGGTGTTCCTGAGCGCCGACCAGGCCACCAACGCCAAGAACTACCTCGCCGACCACTGGGCCCAGGCCATCGGTTGACCCTCGCAGTCGACCCCAGCATCAAGCTTGAAACGGCGCGCCGCCCCCTGGGGGGCGGCCGCCGGCTCAATGCAGACTGGCTGGGTGCCGTTCCCTTCCTGGCCTACGTGGGCCTCTTCCTCCTCCTTCCGACGGCGATCGTGGCGATCGGAGCGTTCGTGGGCCCGAACGGCGTCACGCTCGCGAACCTGACGGCGATGAACCAGGCGTATATCGTGCGCTCCTTCATCAACAGCGTCGTCCTCGCCGCGGTCAGCGCCCTGGTCGGGGCGGTCTTCGGGGCGATGCTCGCCTATGCCGTCGCCACCGGCAACCCGCGGAGCGTCCTGCGCCGGCTGGTCACGTCCGCGTGCGGCGTGCTGGCCCAGTTCGGCGGGGTCACTCTGGCCTTCGCGTTCCTGGCCACGATCGGAGGCGCGGGCTTGATCAGGGTTTGGCTGCTGGACCGCGGCATCGACATCTACGCCAACGGCGAGTGGCTGTACCAGCTGAGAGGGCTCGTACTCGTCTACGCCTACTTCCAGATCCCGCTCATGGTGCTGGTCTTTCTGCCCGCGCTCGACGGCATCCGGCCCCAGTGGCGGGAAGCCACCGAGACCCTGGGCGGTGGGACCTGGCACTACTGGCGTTACGTCGCGGGCCCGCTCCTGCTGCCCGCCTTCACCGGCGCCACGCTGCTGCTGTTCGCGAATGCCTTCTCTGCCTACGCCACCGCGGCCGCGCTGATCAACCAGGGCAGCATCATCGCTTCCCTGCTCATCGCCAACACCCTCACCAGCGAGGTCGGGCTGCACAACCCGGGAATCGCGAGCGCCGAGGCGCTGGTCATGGTGGTGATCGTCGCCATCGTCATGGTGCTCTACGCGCAGCTACAGCGACGGACGGCAGGGTGGCTGCGATGAGGACGATGGCGCCGCCGTGAACCGCGCCCGCCGCATCCGGCTGCAGCTGTTCCGCGGCGTCACCTTCGTCATCATGGGCGCCTTCTTCCTGGTCCCGATCGCCGGCATGTTCGAGTTCTCGACCCGGGGCCGGGGACTCAACGCTCCACGCACTCTGGAGGCCTGGACCAGCATCGTCACCTATCCCGACCTGGTGGCGGCGATCGTCGCCTCGCTCGAGCTGGCCCTGATCACCTCGGTCGGCATGCTCCTCCTCCTGGTTCCGACCATGATCTGGGTTCGCTTGCGCCTTCCCGAGCTGGCGCGGACCATCGAGTTCATCTGCCTGCTGCCGCTGACCATCCCGGCGATCGTGCTGGTGGCGGGCCTGGTGCCGATCTACAAGTGGATCGCGATCAACCTCGTCGACTCCATCCTCACCCTGGCCTTCGCCTATCTGGTCCTGGTCCTGCCCTATGCCTACCGCACGCTGTATGCGGGCCTCTCCGCCATAGACGTGAAGACACTCTCCGAGGCGGCGCGCAGCCTGGGCGCGGGCTGGCCGGCCGTCATGTGGCGGATCATCGTGCCCAACATGTCGGTCGCGCTGCTCAACGCTTGCCTGCTCTCGGTCGCGGTCGTGCTGGGCGAGTACACCATCGCCAACCTGCTCAACTACGTCAACGTCCAGGTCGCGATCCAGCTGCTGGGTCGGGCCAACGCGGGGGTCTCGATCGCGGTCGCCGTCGCTTCTCTCCTGTTCGCCTTTCTGCTCCTGGTCGTCCTCTCCTTCGTCGGCCGGCCTCGGGCTCGGGTCGCACGGGCGGAGGGCTGAGTTGGCAGCCACCTCCAGCCCGAGCGCGACTGCCCGGAGCACCCGTGGCGGGGTAGAGGTCCGGCTGGAGGACCTGCGCCGGCGCTACGCGGGCGTGACCGCGCTCGACGGCCTGAGCCTGACCCTGGCGCCCGGAGAGCTGGTCGCGCTGCTCGGGCCCTCGGGATGCGGCAAGACCACGGCTCTGAGGCTGGTCGCGGGCCTCGAGGAGGCCGACGGCGGGCGGGTCACGATCGGAGGCGCCGACGTCACCCGCCGGCCGGCCAACAAGCGCGACGTCGGGATGGTCTTCCAGGCCTACTCGCTCTTCCCTCACATGACGGCGTGGGAGAACGTGGCCTTCGGGCTGCAGATGCGCAAGGTCCGCCCGGCCGACCGCCGGCGCCGGGCGATGGAGACCCTGGAGCTGGTAGGCCTCCAGGGTTTCGCCAACCGCTACGCGCACCAGCTCTCGGGCGGCCAGCAGCAACGGGTCGCGCTGGCTCGGGCCCTGGCAATCCAGCCCAAGGTGCTGCTGCTCGACGAGCCGCTCTCGGCGCTCGACGCCAAGGTCCGCGCCCGGCTGCGGGACGAGATCAGAAGGGTGCAGCTGGAGGTCGGGATCACCGCGCTCTTCGTCACCCACGACCAGGAGGAGGCGCTGGCCATCGCCGACCGGGTCGGGGTCATGCGCTCCGGCCGGCTGGAGCAGCTGGGCCCTCCGACGACGATCTACGCGCGACCGGCGACCCCCTTCGTGGCCGAGTTCGTCGGTCTCACCAACCGGCTGTCCGGATTGGTGCGCGATGGGAGCGTGGAGGTGCGGGGGACGCGCCTGCCTCTGGTTCAGCCCGACGCCCCGGATGGACCGGCGGTGGCGCTGGTCCGTCCCGAAGCGGTCACCCTCTCTCGCGATGGCGAGGCGGCGTCCGGCCCTCTGGTCGGCATCGTGATCGCCACCGCTTTCCTCGGGGCGCTGAGCCGGGTCACGGTCGACCTGGGCGACGTCACAGTCCTGGCCCAGCTGCCGACCTCGGAGGCCGGCGCTCATGCCGCCGGGACACGCGTACGCCTGGCGCTCCGCCCCGACCCCGTCCTGATCTCCCGCGAGGACTGACGATCAGGCCAGGCTGACGCCGTCGGTGGGGGAGAGGTCGAGGCCCAGGACTCCGGCGATGGTGGGCGCCCAGTCCGCGAGGTGCGGTCGCCGCCGGGCGAGCGTGCCCGCGATCGCCGGCACGTGGGGGTGCCCGCCGCCCACCAGCGCCACCGTCCGCGCCGTGGCCGGGCCACCGTGATAGCCGCGAAAGCGCAGGCGCCAGGCGGAGAAGATCCGGCCTGGCTGCGCATCGACGACGATCATCTCCCTGGAGCCCTGGCTCCAACCGGCCACGCCGTCCACCCGGCTGACCGCCGCGCCGGCAGCGCCTGGGCTGACGCCGGAGCGCAGATGGAGGAGAGCGGCGCCGCCGTCGCCCAGGATGTCGTCGGCCACCGCCCGCACGCCCGGATCCGCCGTCAGGTCGATCGGAGGAATATCGGTGCGGTCCTCCATGTCGTGGTCGGAGACGATCATCACCACGGTATCGGCCCAGTCCGGTCGCAGGGCGTCGAGGACCTCGCCCACGACGGCGTCGGTCGCGCGGTAGCAGGCCATCGAGGCCTGCGAGTCCGGCCCGGTGTCGTGGCCCACGGTGTCGGCCTCGTTGAGGTGGCCGAAGAGAAAGGCCAGGGAGCCGTCGCGCGCCGCCTCGAGCAGCGACGGCCGGACCGCGGCGTTGATCGGGTATCCATGGTCGTCGAGGGGAGTGCCCTGTGGGACCTCGCCCTTCGGCGGCCAGATCCAGGTGGCGGCATCGGTGCCCAGCATGGGATGCATCAGGTGGTCGCCCTGGACCGCGGCGGTCCGCAGCCCGGCGCTCCGGCAGGTATCGAACAGTGTCGGGACCAGCACTCGGTTCCAGGTCCCGGCCCAGGCGGGCAGGGTCCCGGACTGGGACCCGGTGGTCCGGACGCCGTGTGCCACCGGGAAGCGCCCGGTGAGCAGGGTGCAGAAACCAGGGTACGTCGAGGAGGGCTTGCCGGTGATCCCGCCCTCCGCCGCGCGGCCGCCGGTTGCGGCCAGCTCCCACATGCGGGGCGTCACGTCGGGCCGGATCCAACGGTGCGGGAAGCCATCGAGGCCCAGCAGGACGACGCGGGTCACCCCGCATATTGTGACAGCAGTCGGCCGGGCCTCTGAAACGGTCCGCCGCCCCGTCCGTTGTGTAAGTAGTTGCGACCCCGGCAGCCTGCGTGATGGAGACAGACGATGACGGCCAGACCTTCGAGGCCCTCTACCGAGGTCTGCATCCGCTCGTCGTGCGGACGGTCTATCTCGTCGTCTTCGATGCCGGGGTCGCGCAAGAGATCACGAATGAAGCGTTTCTGCGGTTGTGGCAGCACCGGCGCAAGCTCGGTGAGCAGGTGAACGGCCGGGCCTGGGTGATGCGCGTTGCCTTCAACCTTGCCATAGATCACCGCCGCAGCCTCCTCGCCAGGCTTCGTCACCGAGAACCCGCCGCCGTGGACCGCGATCCGGGATCGCTCGCCATCACCCGCCTGGAGATCGAGCAGATGCGCAGCGCCCTCCTGGGCCTCCGCCCGCGCGATCGAGCCATCCTCGCCTTGCGCTACGACCAGGGACTCAGCTTTCCCGAGATCGCCCAGGTCCTGGGCCGTCCCGAGGCCACCGCGAGGACGTGGGCCCACCGGGCGCTGGAACGGTTGCGCAGGCGGTTCACGAGGCTCGACGGAGCGCCTTCGACACTGCATGAGGAGCCGTCATGACGGACCGAGACGAGCTGGCTGAACGGCTGACGCGCTTCTACCAGGACGTGCGGGCCGAAGTTCCGGCGATGCCGCCGGGGTGGCGGCCCGAGTCCAGAAGGCGTCCCGCCGCGCTGCTATCGGCCGGCGCCAGCGTGGCGCTGGTGATGCTGGCGGTCTCCGTCGCGATCGCCATCAGGACGGTCCGTGAGGACGTTCATCACGGTCCGCCCGCACCTGCGAGCCATGCCGGGACTGTCGCCGGGCCTCTGGTTCGGGACCTGGGGTCGTTCGCCGGGGGCGGCGCCTGGGTCCTGAACGGGACCGGTCTCTACCGCACCGACGATTGGGGCGCCCACTGGCAGACGGTCAGTCCATCCGTCCCCAACCCCGGCGCCGCCCTGCTCGCGGCAACCTTTACCGATTCACGCCACGGCTGGGCCGCGGCCGCGGTGCCCGAGGGTAACCTCCGCGTCACCGTCTACCGGACGGCCGACGGCGGACGGACCTGGACGACGAGCCTGGTCCCCGCCACCTTCTCCGACGGATTCGGCGAGTCGCACCTCAGCTTCTCCGATGCGGCGCACGGGTGGTTGGTCGTCGATCTGCCGCACGGCGGAGCGGCCGGCATGGCCGCGGTCTTCGCCACCGCCGACGGGGGCGGCTCCTGGACTCGGCTCGCCAACGCGCCCACGGTTTCAGGCGTGCGCTTCCAGGGGCTCAGCGCCGGCTGGGGCGTCGACGTCGCGGGACGCCTCTACCGAACGACCGACGGAGGACGTACCTGGGAGGATGCGCCGCTCCCCGTACCCGTGGATCTCCCCGCGTTCTTCGGCAGCGAGGGGGTCGCCCTGGGCAGCGGGCCCTCCGGTCTGGTGGTGATGGTCAGCCACGACTCGGGGTCGACCTGGTCGGCGCGGCCCGGCCCGGCCGGCATCGACGCCAGCCATTACGGTTCTCCCCTGATGATCCCTTTCGCCGTGATCAACCCGCGACAGTGGGTGATCTTTCCGGGTCCCGCCTTCTACCAGTCCGCCGACGCGGGCGGGACCTGGCAGGCGCTTCGACCGAACAGGGGGTGGCCGGTGGCCGCCGCGGCGCTCTTCACCTCACCCTCCGACGGATGGATCGTCGTGACCCAGGGCACCTGCCAGGGCGTCAAGTCCGACTGCGTGCAGGAGTCGATGCTGCTGGCGACGCACGACGGTGGCCACACCCTGAGCCAGGTGACCGCCCCGGGGACCGCTGGATGACCGGCCGTTAAGCTTTTCGCCGCTGCCGTCACCAGGTGATTTGTCCTTGACAGCTGCCCCCGCTTGATGGAAATTCGTCGCAGGTAACCGGCTTATCGTCAGGGGTGGCATCCAGGGGGGACCCGCCGGGTGCGTTTGAAAGGGGAGGCATCAATGAAGCGATCTTCAGCTTTGGTGACGGCCGTGGCGACCCTCTCGTTGTTTTTCGGACTCGCGTCTGCGTCCCCCGCCTATGCCTTGCCCGGCGGCTCCGGGATCAGCGAGAGCAAGGGCTTCGACAGCTGCCAGGATCCGACGGCCAGTCAGATGCAGGCCTTCTGGAACGGGACGCCCTACTGGTGGCTCGGCACTTACATCGGTGGCGTCCTGATGCTCTGCTCGCAGCCCAACCTGAGCGCGAGCTGGCTCAACACTGTGAACGGGCAGGGTTGGGGTTTCGAGTTCATCTGGGTCGGTCCGCAGCCGCCCTGCACCGGCTACCGGGTCCGATTCAGTAACGACCCGACCACCGCCTACAACCAGGGGAAGCAGGAGGCGGCCAATGCCTGGAACATGCTTACAGGCACGCTCGGGGTGACCAATGGCGCCCTGGACACGGCGCTGGTCTACGACCTGGAGAGCGCCCCGTCGTCCTGTCAGACGGCCACCAACAAGTTCATTTCGGGCTGGGACTACCAGCTCCACCTGACGCCCGCCCAGAAAGCCGGCGTCTACGGCTCGGTCTGCGGCGCGAACCTGAATGCGCTGACCGGGGCCAGCCCGGTTCCCGACTTCGTCTGGGGCGCCTGGTACAACGGCAACCCTTCCACCAGCAACCTCGACGGCGGCGGCTGCGGAGTGGCCAACGGCAACTGGGTCAACCACCAGCGCCTGAAGCAGTACACCAACACCCACAACGAGACCTGGAACGGGGTAACGCTCAGCGTCGACAACGACTGCGCAAACGGTCCGGTCGACCCCACCAGCCAGCCGATCGATTCGGCCTGCCCGTGATGGGCGCTATGCATAGCCGGCCAGATTCGGACCAAGTCGGGGTGATGAATGAGATGAAGCGCAAGAGTGGCGGCCGCCGAGCGGCGATTCTGGCGATTGGGGCGGCGGCGTTGACGGCGCTCGTGGCGGCATTCGTGGTAACAGGCTCGGCAGCGGCGCCGATCTCGTGGGTCGACCAGGCGGGAGCGCCTCTGCCCGCGGTCGCGCCGATCCAGGCACAGCGCCTCTGCCGGGCGGCCGACCTTCAGATCAGGGTGGGGCGCGACGGGGCGTTCCATGGCTGGGCCGCCCAGGAACTTGTCCTGACCAACACCGCCGGCGATGCCTGCGCGCTCGCGGGACCCCTGGCCGGGGCGGCGGTCCTCGACGCCGGTGGTGAGCGCGCCCTGGCCGGTTCCGCCGGCGCGGCGGCGCACCGGCTCGACCTGGCGCCGGGACAGACGGCGCGGATGCTGGTCGGAACGCCCGGCGCCTGCGCCGGAGCCGGCAATCCGGTCGTCGCGTCCAGCTTGCGCCTGGCCTTCGACACAGGAGAGACGGCAGCCGTGTCCGGCGTCTGGCTGAACGTCGAATGCGGCGCGCCCAGGACGGTCCTCTTCTCGGCTGATGCGATCCCGGCCGCCGCGGTTCCCGCGAGCGGCTTGCGCGCGACGCTGACCGCCCCCAGCTCGGTGGGACGTGGCCGGACGCTCAGCTACGTCGTGACCCTGGCCAATCCGACCGCGAACACGATCACCTTCGGCAGCTGTCCCTCGTACACGGAATGGCTGGGCTCCGGTCCCTCGGTGGGGATCAGCAGGACTCTGCGGCTCAACTGCGGCGCCGCGCCGAGGCTTGGTCCGGGGCAGTCGGTGGCGTTCGAGATGCGGCTCAGCGTCCCGCAGAACTCAACTCTGGGGCCGGCGAAGCTGAGCTGGCATCTGGAGGTGCCGGACGGAGCCGGCGCCGGGACGACGATCGGCGTCAGCTAGCCAAGTGGTGCCTGCAGCAGTTCGTCGCGGAGCTGCTGCAGGCCCATGGGTCCCAATCCCAGCATGCGCGCATGGAAGGCCTTGAGGTCGAACGCCGATCCCTGGCGCGCGCGCAGCTCGGCGCGCAGGGCGAGGATCTCACGCTCGCCCAGCTTGTAGCTGATCGCCTGCGCCGGCCAGCCCAGGTAGCGGTCGATCTCGCTGACCATGAACTCGCGAGGGTTGTAGCTGTGCGCCAGGGAGAACTCGAGTCCCAGCTCCGGAGTCCAGCGACGACCGGCATGCTCCTCGCCGGCGGGGATCTCGAGCTCGAGGTGCATGCCGATGTCGATGATCACCCGCGTAGCCCGGAAGGCGTGCGCCCGCAGCATTCCCAGCTCGTAGTCGGGGTGATCGAGGTAGCCGAGCTCCTGCATCAGGCGCTCGGCGTAGAGCGCCCAGCCCTCGCCGTACCCCGGGCACCAGGCCATCGTCCGCTGGTAGCGGCTCAGCTCGGCGGCCAGGAAGCGGACCTGCCCCACCTGCAGGTGATGCCCCGGCACTCCCTCGTGGTAGGCGGTCGAGACCTCGCCCCAGAGCGGGAAGCGGGTCCGCCCCAGCGTCGGGTACCAGGTGCGCCCAGGCCGGCTGAAGTCCTCGGAGGGACCGGTGTAGTACATCGCCGCCGCGCCGCCCGCCGGCGCGATCATCGCCTCCACTCGCTGGATCGGTTGCGGGATCTCGAAGTGGACCCCGTTCAGCTCCGCGATGGTCCGGTCCATCAGCTCCTGGAGCCAGGCTCGGAAGGCCTCGACCCCCTCGATCGCCCGCCCCGGGTCGGACTCCATCAGCCGCAGCACCTCGGCGAGCGGCGCGCCGGGTAGGATGCGGCGGCTGACGGCCTGCATCTCCGACTCGAGCCGGCGCAGCTCCTCCCAGCCCCAGCGATAGGCCTGCTCCACGTCGATCTCCATGCCCAGGGCCATGCGGACGCCGAGCGCGTACCGCTCCGGCCCGACCGGGTCGCGCTCCGAAGCTCGCGGCGCGTACTCCTCGCGGAGGAAGCGCGAGAGGTCCGCGTAGGCGGCGCCGGCCGCCCGAGCCGAGTCCTCCAGCCGCCGGCGAAACGTCCCGTCGGGAGCGTTCGTCCTCTGAGCCCGTTCCACCAGCGTCATGAAGAAGGGCGGGGTGCCCGGCCGGCCTCCCGACCAGACCCGGGCCTGCTCGGAACAGGTGAGCGCCTGGCGGCGGGCGGCTGATACTTCCCTCTGCAATCCCTCGCGCAGGGTGGCGCACAACCCTTCGATCGCGTCGGGCACTCGCTCCAGGCGGCTGCAGATCGCCTCCCATTGCTCAGCCGTCTCCGTAGGCATCACGTCGAAGACCTGGCGGACCACCTGCACCGCACTGTTGATGTTGTTCAGGTCACGGTAGTCGTCGCCCGCTCGATGGCGGTCGGCGGACACCTGCAGGCGCTCGCCCAGGACCCCGGCGGCGGTTCGTTCGCGGTCGGTCACCGGGGCCAGCGTGGCGAGCGTGGCCAGCGTGGCCCGGACGAGCTCGGCGCGGGCCTCGACGCCGGCCGGCGAGAGATCGGTCATCTGTGCGTCGTAGCCCTGGATGCCTCGCATCGTGGCACTGAGCGGATCGAGCTGGGCGAGTCGCTCGACGTACCGGTCCGCGAGGTCGTAGATCGCCGGCATGCCGGGCTAGTCTACCGGTAAGCGACCCTATAATGATTGCCTCCTCCCATGCGGGCGATCTGGCTGTCGGCTCTGCTGCTGCTCGCCGCCTGCGCCTCGCCCTCCGGGTCGGCAGCAACGAGCTCCGCCCCCGGCTCGACTCCAAGCCCGCCTCTGGTCGCAACCCTGGATCTCTCAAGGGTTCCCGGGGCCGCGGCCGCGGGTGCGGACGGGCTGTGGATCGCGGATTACGACAGGGGAGACGTGACCCATGTCAGCGGCGGCGCCAGGCTGAGCGCCTCGACCGTGCACGTGGGCGACCCGCGCTCCCTGCAGCCGGGCTGCCAGACCGGCTCGGTCCACTACGCTCCCACCGGTTCCTTCATCATCCGCCGCTGCGACCTCCCGGCCGGCATGGCGGTAGGCGCCGGCGGGGTCTGGACCGGCCGCAACGACGAGCAGGCGGTGGTGCGCATCGATCCCCGGACGGGGAAGGTGGCCGCCACCGTTCCCGTGGGCATGCACGTCTTCAACCTGGCCGCCTCCGAGACCCAGGTGATCGTCGACTCCTACGAGGACAACCTGGTGGCGGCGATCGACCCCAGGACCAACCGCGTCCTCTGGCGTGAGCCCCTGCTCCACTCGCCCTCGGGGATCGCCTTCGCGGACGGCTCGGCCTGGATCGCCCTCACCGGCGGCTTCGCCGTGGTCCGCCTGGACCCACGGACCGGAGCGGTCCTGGCTACCGTGCCCGTGGGTGGCAAGCCCTTTCCCCTGGCGAGCGCGGCGGGGGCCGTCTGGGTGCGCTGCGAGCAGGACAGCACCGTCTGGCGGGTCGACCCGGCGACCAACCAGGCTTCAGCCCACGTCCCGGTCGATCCCTTCTACGGCAACGACGGGCTGGACAGCATGGTGGGCTCGCCGAACGGGGTCTGGATCAGCGGGCTGGCGCTGCAGCGGATCGACGCGGCGACCAACCGGGTCGTAGGTAGCCTGCCCCTGCCGGGGCGACCCTATGCGGCCTCGGGCGGCCGGATCTGGGTCATCGGGGTGGGCGGGCGCCTCTCCCTGGTGCAGCTCCCAGGCTGATCGCGGCCGTCCCCTCGCTCAGGCGGAAGGGACAGCGGCGACGAAGCCCTGGCCTTCGAGGTAAGCGAGGATCCGCTGCGTGGCCTCGTCCGGATCCAGGGCCGTGGTATCCAGCGTCATCTCGGCGTCGGCCGGCTCCTCGTAAGGATCGGAGACGCCCGTGAACTGCGGCAGCGACCCGGCCCGGGCCCTGGCGTACAGCCCCTTGCGGTCGCGCGCCTCACATACCTGTAGCGGCGTCGCCACGTGGACCAGCACGAAACCGCCTGCAGCCTCCACCATCGCCCGCACCTCCTTGCGGGTGGCGTCGTAGGGCGCGATCGGGGCGCAGAGCGCTATACCTCCGTGCTTCGTGATCTCCGAGGCGACGAATCCGATCCGGCGGATGTTGATGTCCCGGTGCTCTCGCGAGAAGCCCAGCTCGGAGGACAGGTGCTTGCGCACGACGTCGCCGTCGAGCAGTGTGACCCGCCTGCCGCCTCGCTCCAGGAGCTTGACCAGGAGCACGTTGGCCAGGGTCGATTTGCCCGCGCCGCTGAGTCCGGTGAAGAAGACGGTGCAACCCTGCCGGATGCGGGGCGGGTAAGAACGGCGCAGTTCGGCCGCGACCGCGGGCGGCGTGAACCAGGCCGGAAGGTCGCTGCCCTCGTTCAGGCGGCGCCTCAGCTCGGTGCCGGAGATGGAGGCGATCCGGGCGCCGCTCTCGACCTCATCCTCGGGCAGGTACTGGTCGCGGTCGGGAAGGTAGACCATCTGCTGGAAGGGGACCATCTCCACCCCCAGCTCTCGCTCATGCTCGCGCACCAGCGCCTGCGCGTCGTAGGGCCCGTAGTAGGGTTTGCCTCGCGAGTCCTGCCCAGGTCCGGCGTGATCGCGGCCCACGATCAGGTGCGTCACCCCGTGGTTCTTACGGATGATGGCGTGCCAGACGGCTTCACGGGGACCGCCCATGCGCATGGCCAGGGGGAGGAGGGAGAGCATCGCGGTGCCTGGCGGATAGCTCGGCATGATCGCCTGGTAGCAGCGGACCCGGGTGTAGTGGTCCACGTCGCCGGGCTTGGTCATCCCCACCACCGGATGCACGAGGAGCTGGGCGTCGACCTCCCGGGCCGCGCGCCGGGTCAGCTCGAGGTGAGCCCGGTGGAGAGGGTTGCGGGTCTGAAAGGCGACCACGCGACGCCAGCCCAGGCGCTGGAACTCGGCCCGCAGTCCGGAAGGCGTGTGGCGCAGGTCCCGGTAGTCGTAGTGAAGTGGAAGCTGCAGCCCGTCGAGCCGGCCCGCGACATACCAGGGATGGGTCTGACTCAGCAGGTGCCTGACCCCGGAATGGCCCGGGTCGAGAGTTCCGAAGACGGCCTCGGCCTCCGCCTGGCGGTCGGGCTGCCAGAGCTCGCCGACCCGCAGGGCGGCGAGGGCGACACCCTCAGGATCGCGCAGGGCCAGGGTCTGGCCGGGGGCGAGCCTGGCCGCCAGCTCCTCGGGCACGTCGAGGGTGACCGGGATGGGCCACAGCGTGCCGTCGGCAAGCCGCATCCGGTGACAGACCGACTCGTGGTCGGCCCGGCCCAGGAATCCGTCCAGTGGAGAGAAGCCCCCGGTCAGCAGCAGCTCGAGGTCGCACAGCTGCCGGGGAGTGAGATCCCAGGACGGCGAGGTGTGAAGGCTCTCCTTCACCTCCTCGGCGGCCGCGCCGGTGACGACGAGATCGACCAGCTTCCCCCCATGGGGCTCGATCAGCGGCTCGAGAAGGCGCACCTCATCAGCCTGCTCTGTCTGAAACGTGGAAGCGTCAGCCACTTGTGCCCCAGGCCTAGGTAATGGTAATGGTATGTGTAGGTAATGGTATAGGAGCCGGGTGTAGGGACGGGTCGCGGGGGCACCGGGGAGGCAGATGCAGCTAAAAGTCGACGGCCACCTGGCGATCGAAGGCGGGGATCCGGTTCGGACGCGGCCCTGGCCCACCTATGACAAGGGGGCAGTTTTCGTCAGCGAGGAGGACCAGAACGCGGGGCTGCGCGCCCTGCGCAGCCGTCTCTATTTCCGGTACGACTGCCGGCCCACGGCTCAGACGGAGACCGGCCGCCTGGAGGCCAAGCTCCAGTCCTATTTCGGAGTGCGCCACGCGCTGGCCTGCCACAGCGGGACCACGGCCATCGCGCTGGCGCTGATGGCCCGGGTCGAACCCGGATCGGTGGTAGCCACGCAGGCCTTCAGCTTCGCGGCCACGCCCAGCGCCATCCTGCTCGCCGGCTGCCGTCCGCTCCTGGTCGAGGTCGACGACGACCTGCACCTGGACGTCGAGGACCTGCGCGCCCGGTACTCGCCCGAGGTCAAGGCCGTGGTGCCGGTTCACATGCGCGGGTTCGCCGCGCCTATGCGTGCCGTGATGCGATTCGCCGACGAGGTCGGGATCCCCGTGATAGAGGACGTGGTTCCGGCGCTGGGCGTGTCTTTGAATGCGCGCCGGCTGGGCACCTTCGGCGTGGCTGGGGCCTTCAGCACCCAATCGGACAAGTCGATCAACACCGGCGAGGGCGGCTTCCTGCTCACCGACGACACCGAGCTCTTCGCCAGGGCGGTGGTCTACTCAGGGGCCTACGAGGGGCGATGTGCGCGCCATTTCGAAGCCCCCAGCCAGGTTCCGATCTGCGACCTCGATTACCCGATCTTCGCCTTTCGCATGGACGAGATCCGGGCCGCGGTCGCCGCCTCGGCGCTGGACCGGCTCCCGCTACGGCTGAAGCTGCAGCGCTCGGTCTACGGCCGGGTCTCCAGAGGGGTCGCCGACCTGGCGCCGATCACGCTGCGCAGGCCGGTTGCCCCCGGCGCCTGTCTCGGTGAGTCGCTCCTCTTTCGAGTCCGCGACGGGCGCGACGGGGCGGCGGCCTGGTTCGCCCGTGCCCTGCGCCGCGAGGGGATCGACGCACGCAACCTGGGTGATCCCGCGGAGAGCAACATCCGCTGCTTCTGGAACTGGCGCTTCCTCTTTCCCGGCCGCAGCGTGAGCGAGATCAAGGCCCTGCTGCCGCGGACCACCGGCCTCCTGGAGGAAACGGTGGACATACCGCTGGCGCCGACGCTGACCGAGGCGGACTGCGAGGACGCGGTCCTCGCCATCAGGAAGGTCGCGGCGCAACTCGACATGACCGCCTCCCGGAGCCGACGCTTCAAGGCGCTGGCTCCGGCTCGCCTTCAGGCCGCCGGATCGAGCAGGCTGACCTGGCCGGTCGTTCCCAGGACCCAGAGCCTGCCGCCCCCGGCGTCGTAGGGACGGCCCTCGACCGGCAGGGAACGGGTCACCTTCTGGGTCGTCGCGTCGAGGAACTGGAGCCGCAGACCGCTCATCCAGACGCCGCTCGACGCGCCCACCAGGCTGTCCAGGCCCTCGGTCGTATAGAAGGGGTCGGTCTTGATGCTGGCGGTCACCCTGGCGGCGCTGGGGTCGACGCGAGACAGGGTGCTGGCATCTTCGTTGCGGACCCAGAGCGACCCGGCCGCCAGGGCCATCGGGAAGGGGCTGGCCTCGACCGGTACCTCCGCCTGCACGGCGTTGGTGGCGGGATCGATCTTGGTCAGCAGCCGGCCGGTGCTGTCGGCGACCCACACCGCCGTCGGCGTGATGAGTACGCCGGCCGGACCGCTGGGCACCGGGACGCGTGCGACCACCCGGTTCGTCCGGGGATCGATCCGGATCACCACGTTGTCGTCGTTGGAGGTCACCCAGACGGCGTCACCGGTGGCGGCCAGCCCGAAGGTCAGGATCCCGACCGGGATGGTGGCGGTGATCCGATTCGTGGCCGGATCGATCCGGACCACGGCCTTGAGGTCGTTGCGCCCGGTCCACACGCTGCCCGCGCCGCAGGCGACGCCGCTGGGCAGGTCGCAACGGCGGATGATGAAGGAGCCGGCGGGGGCGTCCTCCTGGTCCGGCTGACAGGCGGGCTGAAGCGCGCCAGGATCGCCGACCCGAATCCTGGTCAGGGAGAGCCGGGTGCTGCCGCTGACCCGGACCAGGCTCCCGTGCTTGTAGTCGCTGACCCAGAGCGACCCGAAACCCGCGGCGGCGGCGCCGGGTAGGTCGGGCACCTGGATGGCCCCCACGACGCCGCCGACCGGCGAGGGGGAGGCCGAGCCGGAGGACGCCGGTGAGCTGCAGGCCGCCAGCATCATCGCGGTGGCCGCGATCCCGATCAACCGCGTATGGAGAGCCATCGTTCCCACCTTACCGGCCCCTCGCCAACCCGCGCTACAGGGCAGCGACCACGCCGTAGGGCCGGCGAGTGAGGCTGCGGTGGACCATCTCGGTGAGGGTGACGATGTCGAAGACGGGCAGCCCGAGCCGCGCCTGGATGGCGTGGGAGAAGGGCACCAGGTCGGTGCACTCGATCACCAGCGCGCCCAGGTCGCGGTTCTCGCTTGCCAGGCGCTCGGCCTGCCCCAGGACCTCGTGCTCCAGGCGGTCCACGTCGAGCTCGGCCCGCCGGGCCTCGAGCATCACCTCGCGGAACTCAGGCTGCTCCTCCATCCCGGCGATACAGAGGGGAATCGACTCGGCGCCGATCGCCTCCAGGTGACGCCGGGTGAGGGAGTCCTTGCGGGCGACGAGGAGTCCCAGCTTGCGATTCGAGCCCAGCATACGGTGGACCATCGGCACCTGGATCAGGCTCGAGGCATAGAGCGGGACGCTGACGGCATCGGCCAGCTGCTTCTGGAAGATGACCAGGAAGCCGCAGGCGCTGGTGATGGCCCCCACGCCCTCCGCCTCGAGCTCCTGGGCGGCGCGAACGAAGGGCTGGAGCAGGGTCGGATCCGCCTGCTTCACAACCCGTTCCGCGGTCGCGCCCTCGACCACCCGGTAGACGACCGGGAAATCGAAGGTGCTCCGGTTGCGGATGTGCCCCGGGATCTTGGTGAAGGTCGTGTCCAGACCGATGATCCCGATCGCCGCCTCGCGCCTCAACGCCGCTGCGCCAGCCATGGGATCCTCCTCTGGGCCGGTAAACGAGCCGTCGTCGGGCGGCGCCGGCCCTGCCGGCCGATGCGAAACGGCGCCGGATCGACGTCTGGCTCCTCGCCGGCGATGATCTGGGCGATAAGCTTGCCGCCGAAGGGCGCAAGTCCCATGCCGATATGGCCGTGGCCGCTGGCGATGGAAAGGTTGCGGTAGGGCTCGGCGCGTCCCAGCAGGGGCAGCCCGTCCGGGGTGCAGGGGCGAAGGCCGCTCCAGACCTCCACCGTCTCGGTCGGCTCCAGGCGGGGGAGGAAGGCCCGAACGGTTTTGAGGATGCCCTCCACGCGCTGCCGCGAGACGGCGATGCTCATGCCCGAGAGCTCCAGGGTTCCGCCCAAGCGAAGACGGTCGCCCAGGGGCGTGAGCGCCACCTTCCCCTCGCTCAGCAGCAGCGGCAGCCGAGGTGCGTTGCCCGGCCGGCGGACCGTGACGCTGTACCCCTTGGCCGGTTGGAGCTCGAGCTCGATCCGGAGCTTTCGGGCGCACTCGGCCGACCAGGCGCCGGCGGCGATGACCACCTCATCGGGACACAGATCACCGCGATCGGTGAGGACCCGCTCCACCCTGCGCTCGGCGACCTCGAAGCCGACGACCTCGGTGCCCGAGTGGAGCTCGACTCCCATCTCCTCCAGCAGCCGCGCGAACTGGTGGATGAAGTCGGGAAGATGCAGATAGGCGCCCTCCTCGTTGTAGAGCGCGCCGCTGACGTCGAACTCGACGTCCGGCTCCAGCTCCTCCAGCTCTGAGGCGGCGAGGACGCGAAGCGGCACCCCATAGGCGACCGCCTGGGGCACCGCGCGGCACGCCTTCTCGAATGCCTGCGGCGTCTTGAAGGCGAGCACCATTCCCCGGGCGGTGAGGGTGGAGGCGAGGGAACCCTCGGCGCAGACCTCGCGCAGGATCGCCAGGCTGCGCTGCTTCATCTCGACCAGCACCCGGAAGCCGGCCGCCGCGTCCTCGGCGTTGCAGGCTTGCCTGAAGTGCCAGAGCCAGCGCAGCAGCTCGAGGTCGAGGCGCGGCTTGACGTAGAAGGGGCTCTCCGGGTTGAGCAGCCAGCGCAGCCCCTGCGCCACCACCCCGGGTTCGGCCAGGGGCGTGGCGCCGTGGGTGCCGGCGAAGCCGGTGTTGCCCGAGGAGCATGACTGAGGGCCCCCCAGGGATCCGCGCTCCACCACCGCGACGCTCCTGCCTGCTCGGCGCAGGTGATAGGCGCAGAACAAGCCCACAACCCCACCGCCGACGACGAGGACGTCAGGGTCCTGCTTCAGAGGCTCACCACGAAGAAGTTGGTGGGAAGGTTGACCACGACTCGTTCGTGGATCTGGGCCATGAGGGCGATCCCGGGCTCCGCGAACGTTCCCGGCGGCGGGTCGGCGAAGCGGATCACGGAGCGTCCGGCATCGAAAAGCTGGGCGCCGTGCCCGAAGTCGCCGACGATCGCGGTGCCCGGGTCGACCAGCCGGGTGCGCACGATGAAGACTCCGTTCCGCTCCACGTCGTCCATCAGCCGGCCCTGGCCCATGAACCTGTAGTAGTCGACGGGGTTGATGATCAGGCCGTCGGCCGTCCCTCCCATCTGCTCCACCTCGTTGCAGGCCGCCAGGACGGTCGAGCCGAAGGGTCCACTGGACGTGATGCGGGCGATCCCGGGAATGCTGAGCAGCCCACCCTGGCCGCGGATGATGGTGTGGTTCTCAGCCGTTCCCAGGCGGACGATCAGGCGGTAGTTGATGAAGGACTCGAAGGTTTCGGTGTCCTCCCAAAGGCT
>Ga0209577_10001115_pt1 | contig 26737 bp, 22 predicted proteins | sample GraSoiAngelo_109_FD_185874 | JGI IMG/M metagenome (GOLD analysis project Ga0209577, IMG submission 185874) | Grasslands soil microbial communities from the Angelo Coastal Reserve, California, USA - 14_0903_12_20cm (SPAdes) (version 2) | ecosystem: Environmental > Terrestrial > Soil > Grasslands...
CCTAGCGCACCAACCAGCCTGACGGCGGCCGCTGCTTCGGCCACGCAGATCAATCTTTCCTGGATCGCTTCGACCGACAACGTTGGCGTCACCGGCTACCGGGTCGAGCGCTGCCAGAGCGCAGGGTGTTCGAACTTTGCCCAGATTGCCGCACCTCTTGGCACCACTTTCAACGACACTGGCCTGACTGCTTCCACCTCCTATTCCTATCGCGTGCGCGCCACCGACGCCGCCGGGAATCTCAGCAGTTATTCCGCGACCTCGACCGCCATGACCGCAGCCCCCCCTGATACCACTCCACCGAGCGCACCAACCAGCCTGGCGGCGGCCGCGGCTTCGGCCACGCAGATCAATCTTTCCTGGATCGCTTCGACCGACAACGTTGGCGTCACCGGCTACCGGGTCGAGCGCTGCCAGAGCGCAGGGTGTTCGAACTTTGCCCAGATTGCCGCGCCTGTTGGCACCACTTTCAACGACACTGGCCTGACTGCTTCCACCTCCTATTCCTATCGTGTGCGCGCCACCGACGCCGCCGGCAACTTGAGCACCTACTCCAACATGGCCAGCGCCAGCACTCCTGCTCCGCCGGACACCACGCCACCGACTGTACCAACAAACCTGAAAGCCAGCGCGGCTTCGGACACGCGGATCAATCTTTCCTGGACGGCCTCGACCGATAGTGTCGGCGTCACCGGCTACATGGTCGAACGTTGCCAGGGCGCGGCCTGCTCGAATTTCGCTCAAATCGCTGTGCCGGCTGGCACCACTTTCAGCGACATGGGCCTGACCGCTTCCACCTCTTATTCCTATCGCGTGCGCGCCACCGACGCCGCCGGGAATCTCAGCAGTTACTCGAGCACGGGAACTGCCTCGACGGCGGCGGGACCGATCAGCGTGGTGATCACACCGGTGCGCGGTGGAGTGACTTTCTCCCAATCCCTGAATTTTGCGGCGAACCTTCAGAACGACGTCAGCGCGGCCGGTGTGACATGGACGACTTCCGGCGGGACTTTCAGCAGTCAAGGGAACACCACCGCAACGTACGTCGCTCTAAATGCTACTGGCAATGTCACGGTCACAGCGACGAGCGTCGCCGACGCTACCAAGAGCGCAACCGCTACGCTCGCCGTTACCGACCTCACGGGCGTCACCACCTATCACAACGATCTCTCGCGTGACGGAGCCAACACGCACGAATTTGCGCTGACAACTTCCAACGTCAAGACCGCCACGTTCGGCAAGCTCTTTTCGTGCACCGTGGACGGCGCTATCTACACGCAACCGCTGTGGATCGCCAATCTCGCTGTCAATGGAGCAAAGCACAACGTGGTCATCGTGGCGACACAGCACGATAGCGTGTATGCGTTCGATGCGGACAGCAATGCGAATCCTTGTGCGCCGCTCTGGCAGGCTAATTTGCTGGATTCGAATCACGGCGGAACGGCAAACGAGACATCCATTCCTTCGTCCGGGCCAGCAGCTCTGGTCGGCAATGGATTTGGTGATATCAATCCGGAAGTGGGGATTACCGGTACGCCGGTGGTCGATCCAAGCGCAAACATTCTCTATGTTGTGAGCAAGTCCGTCAGCGGGACGACACAGTTTTTCCAGCGCCTGCACGCTCTGGATCTCACGAGCGGAAACGAAAAGCTCAATGGCAATAAGCCGGTGGTTATCTCCGTTGCGGTTGTGGGGACCGGAGATGGCTCGTTAGGCGGACAATTGGCGTTCGACCCGCAGAACGAACACCAGCGTCCCGGGCTCGCGTTGATAAACGGCCAGGTGTGCATCGCCTGGGCTTCGCATGAAGATCACAACCCGTATCACGGCTGGATGATCGCTTACAACGCAGCAACCCTTGCGTTCGTGGCGGCCTTCAACACGACGCCCAACGGAGGCCTCGGCGGAATCTGGATGAGCGGCGCGGCTCCGGCTTTCGACAGCAGCGGAAACTCCTTTTTCGCCACCGGGAATGGCACCTTCACCGGCACAGACGGTTATGGAGATTCGATCGTGAAACTGGGCCCTCCCAGCGGGGGGAGCTTTCCAGTGCTGGATTTCTTCACACCGTTCAACCAAGCCGCTTTGAACGCCAATGACACCGACCTGGGTGCGGGAGGCGTTCTGCTTCTGCCGGACCCTTCACCTGGAGCACATCCGCACTTGCTGGTGCAGGTCGGAAAAGACGGAACGATCTATCTGGTCGATCGCGACAACGGCAAGATGGGTGAATATTGCAATGGTTGTACTAGCGACAACGTCGTGCAGGAAATCTCAGGTGCGGTCAACGGCATGTGGGGAATGCCGGCGTATTGGAACGGCAACTTATATATAGGCGGTGCACAGGATGGCGGCACCAGCGGCGACCATTTGAAGGCTTTTGCGTTTAATGCGGGGGGATCCGGGAAGATTTCGATCATCCCCACTTCTCAAAGCGCCAATACATTTTTCTTCTCAGGCCCGACACCGTCGGTCTCTGCCAACGGAACGAGCAATGGAATCGTATGGGTCATCGACAACAGCCCGTACGGCCCGCCGGGCTCCTTCGGCAGCGGCCCCGCGGTTCTCCATGCGTTTGACGCGACAAATCTCAATGGCGAGCTTTGGAATAGTTCCCAAAAGGCGGCAGATAAAGCAGGAAACGCCGTGAAATTCACGGTTCCTACTATCGCCAACGGCAAGGTCTACATTGGCACGCGAACCGAGCTGGATATTTACGGCCTGCTGCCGAACTAGCGCAGCATCAGACCGTCTGCTACATCCCCTCGTAGTTAGGCCCGCCGCCACCCTCTGGAACTACCCAGTCGATAATCTGGTAAGGGTCGGCGATGTCACAGGTCTTGCAATGCACGCAGTTTGCGGCACTGATCTTCAGCTTCATGCCGCCGTTCGATTCCTTGGCCATCTCGTACACCGCTGCGGGACAAAAATACTGACAAGGATTGCCGTACTCCTCGACGCACTTCGTCGCGCAGATATTCGTGTCAGTGACCTTGAGATGACACGGCTGATCTTCCTCATGCCGTGTCCCGGAGTGATACACGTCCGTCAGCCGGTCAAACGTCAGCTTGCCATCGCCCTTGAATCTTTCGGGAGCCGGCCTCCCGTTGATCTTCTTGTACGCCTCGTGCCCCGCGTGCGCCCGCATGGGATCGATCAACCCGCGCCCGCCGGTGATCTGCTGAAACGCGGTGTGAAAGAATCCGACAAACATTCCATGCCGGAACGACTGATGAAAATTCCGCACCTGCCACAGCTCTTTCTTGATGTAGCTCTGTTCGATCTTTTTCGGGAAGGCACTCAGCATTTTCGACGAGGTGTCTCCTGCCTTCAGCGCATCGAAAATCGTTTCCGCTGCCAGCATCCCGCTCTTCATCGCCAGGTGAATGCCCTTCAGCCGTTGTGAATCGAGAAAACTTCCCGAATCCCCGATAATCAGCCCGCCATCAAGGTAGTTGCGCGGCATCGCGTACCAGCCGCCGTAGGGCAGCGACTTCGCGCCATAACGCACCAGCTTCCCGCCATCGAGGAGTTTCTTGAGAAATGGATGTGTTTTCCAAGTCTGAAAAGCCGCGTGAGGGTCGAACTGTGGATCCGCATACTCCAGCGCGAGAACCAGTCCAATCGATACCCGGTTGTTTGAAAGGCCGTAAATCCATCCGCCGCCGTACATGTCCATCGAAACCGGCCAGCCCAGAGTGTGCGCCACGTAGCCTGGCTCGATCCGCCCTGGTTGCACGTCCCACAATTCCTTGATGCCGATCCCGTAGGTCTGCGGATTGAGGTTATCGAGCTTCTTTTTCTCCACCAGCTTCTTCGTCAGCGAGCCGCGCGTACCTTCGGCCAGCACGGTCACCTTCGCGCGCAACTCGTAGCCCGGCGTGTAGTTGTCTTTCGGCTTGCCGTTCTTGTCGAGGCCCTTGTCTTCGGTGATGACACCAACGACGCCGTCGCTGTTGTAAACAAGTTCCGCGCCCCCGAATTCCTTGAATACGTTTACGCCAGCCGCTTCCACGAGCTCGCCAAGCCACTTGGTTATTTTGCTGAGCGAGACAACGTAATTGCCCTTGTTCTTGAACGGCGGCGGCGTAATGGGAAACCGGAACGACGATCCTCGCGTGAAAAGCAGCGCCGCGTCATCCGTCACCGGCGTATCCAGCGGCGCGTTCTTCCCGAAATCCGGCACCAGCTCCGCCAGCGCCTTGGGATTCATGATCGCGCCCGAAAGCTGATGCGCGCCTATTTCTCGCCCCTTCTCCAAGACGTAGATGTTCTCAGCCGACAATTCCGGCTTCCCGCCCGCCGCATTGTGCTTCCTAACTAGGTTCGCCAGATGCAACGCGCAAGCCAGCCCCGCCGGTCCCGCGCCTACGATTAGGACATCTGCTTCCAGCTGTTCGCGTTGAACGGTCATGGATTTGCTTTCATTGTAGCAAAGTGACCGGGACTGGAATTATAGGAGCTTAGGAGGTTTTCGCTTTTTCGAGGGCTTCGGTGAGGGCGGGCATGATTTCGAAAATGTCGCCGACGACGCCGTAGTCCGCAATTTCGAAGATCGGGGCGTTCGCATCCTTGTTAATCGCGACAATCGTGCGCGCGCCCTTCATGCCCACGACGTGCTGAATCGCGCCGCTAATGCCCAAGGCTAGATAGAGTTTCGGCGCGACCGTCTGGCCGGAGCTGCCGATCTGCCGCTCCATCGGGAGCCAGCCTTCATCGCAAATCGGCCGCGATGCAGCGATCTCGCCGCCCAGCGCTTTCGCGAGTGCTTCCGCCTGCGGGATATTTTCGGGAGCTTTGATGCCGCGCCCGATGGCCACGATGAGCGGCGCTTGTGTCAAGTCCACCGCCGACTTCGCCTCTTTGAAGAGGTCGAGCGGCTTGGTGCGAATCTGCTCCGCGCTCACGGTCACTGTCATGGCATTCACGGGTGCTTTTCCGGAAGGATGCGCCGCGAGCAAATCCGCGCGAAACGCACCTGTTTGAAACGACGCGAACCACGGCGCGGCGCCCGCAAACGTCACGTCGGCCGCGGTCTTGCCCTGGAACATTTGCCGCACGAAAACCAGCTTCCCGCTCTCGTTCCGATAGCCGATACAATCGCCGATCATCCCCTTGCCGAGCATGGCCGCGAGTTTCGGCGCGAAGTCGCGCACCTGATACGTGTGCGGAAACAAAACCAAATCCGGGTTGGCCCTTTCGATTATTTGTTTCAGCGCCACGCAATACCCATCCGGGGTATATGCTTCGAGCAAGTCGTGTTCGACGCTAAGAACTTCCGCGACGTTTTTTGCGGCCAGCTCATCGGCCAACGTCGCCACGCCCTTGCCGATCACCAGCGCACTGACCGTGCTTGAAGTATCTTTCGCAATTTGCTGCGCCGCGGCTAGCGTCTCGAAACTCGCGTTGTTCCACTTCCTCTGCCGCTGCTCCGCCACCACCAGAACCTTCATCGTTTGCCTCTTGTACTCGTTCTCAGTTCACAGTGATCAGTTGTCAGTGAGGAAGAAGAGATGGTTAAAAGGGATCTCCATCTTCTCCCGCTGAAGACTGACAGCCGACTACCTTCAGATCACGCGCGCTTCAAACCTCAACTTCTCGACCAGCTTCGTCGCCACTTCTTTCGGCGTACCGGTCAGGAACTCCGTTTTCTTCGTTTTTACCGGCACATAAATTTTTTCGATCTTCTGTGTCGCTTCGGCGGAAACGCCCGGCGACTCCCGCGTCATTGCGGCGATCTCTTTCTTCTTTGCCGCCATGATGCCCTTTAGCGTCGCATACCGCACTTTGTTAATGCCCGATTGAATCGACAGCACCGCCGGAAGTGGGCACTCGATATGCTGGAACCAGCCGGCCTCGAGTTCCCTCTTCAATTTCATCCTTCCATCTGTCACCTCGATGGCCATGATGATCGTCGCGTGCGGCAAATCCAGCAGCGCCGCCAGCAGCACGCCCGTCTGCCCGAAGCCGTGGTCGTCGCTTTGCAATCCGGTTAGAATCAAATCCGCCTTTTCCTTTCGAATGGCCGTCGCCAATGCCTGCGCCGATCCCAGCGGATCAAGCTGCGCGAAATTATCATCGGCAAGGTGAATCGCGCGGTCCGCGCCCTTCGCGAGCGCTTCCTTGATCGTTTGCTTTACCCGCTCGGGTCCCATGGAGAGCACGATCACTTCCCCGCCGTGCTTTTCCTTGAGCCGCAGTGCCTCCTCCAGTGCGTAGCTGTCCGGTTCGTTCATCTCGAAACCGATGTCCGATTCCTTGATCCAGTTTCCGGCAATCGCCAGCGGCGCGTCCTTCGCCGGAACCTGCTTGATGCACACTATGATATTCACGGAGTTCTTCCTTCTTCGATTCTAAAACCCAAGTACGACAAACGCGGAGGGGATGCTATTTGCCAGACCAACGCTTGAAAATCAGCGCGGCATTGGTGCCGCCAAAACCAAAGGAATTCGAAAGCGCGTACTCCACCGAAGCCTTGCGCGCGTGATTCGGCACGTAGTCAAGATCGCACTCCGGGTCCGGATTTTCGTGATTGATCGTCGGTGGCAGGATCTGATCGCGCAGTGCCATTACGCTGATCCCCGCTTCCAGTCCGCCGGCACCGCCCAGCAAATGTCCCGTCATCGACTTCGTCGAGCTCACGGGCACCCGCTTGGCGCGCTCCCCGAACACCCTCTTGAGTGCGCGCGTCTCGATCACGTCGCCGATGGGGGTCGATGTGCCATGCGCGTTCACGTAGCCAATGTCTTCCGGCGTCAGCTTCGCGTCTTTGATCGCCGCGCGCATCACGCGGTACGCGCCGTCGCCGTTTTCCGCCGGCTGTGTAATGTGGTAGGCATCGCCGGACATCCCGTATCCCACAATCTCGGCGAGTATCGGCGCATTGCGCTTCTGCGCGTGCTCCAGTGATTCCAGGATTACAATCCCCGCGCCCTCGCCCACCACAAAGCCATCGCGCCCCGCATCCCACGGGCGGCTGGCGCGCGCCGGGTCGTCGTTGCGCGTCGAAAGCGCCTTCATCGAGGCAAAACCGCCAACGCCCATCGGCGTGATCGTCGCTTCGGTGCCGCCGCAGATCATCATCTCTGCCGCGCCGCGCTCGATGATCTTGAAGGAATCGCCAATCGCGTGCGCCGAAGCGGAGCACGCCGTCGCGGTAGCGGAATTCGGTCCGCGTGCGCCGTAGCGAATCGAAATATGTCCCGAAGCGAGATTTACAATCGCAGAAGGAATAAAGAAAGGCGAAATCTTGCCCGGCCCGCCCTGCACCAGTTTCCAATGTTCGCGCTCGATGATGTCGAATCCGCCAATACCGGACGAGACATAGACGCCCACTTCATCCAGGTCCGAATTCTCGGGTTTCCAATTCGAACCCTTCACCGCAAAATCCGCGGCCGCCAGGGCCACCTGAATAAACCGGCCCATCTTCTTCAGTTCCTTTTTCTCAATCCACTGGAACGGGTCGAAGTTCTTGATCTCGCCGGCGATCTTGCAATCAAAACCCGTGGTGTCAAATTGCGTGATCGGCCCGACGCCGCTTTGTCCGGCCACGAGGTTCTTCCAGGTTTCCTCCGTGCCGATGCCCAGCGCGCAGACCAGTCCAACGCCCGTAACAACTACCCGGCGAGTCAAATCTTTGATGCTCCCTGTTGAGGTGTGAATTCCGTGGCTTACTTACCTTTGGCGTGTTTGTCGATGTATTCGACGGCGTCCTTCACCGTGGTCATCTTCTCGGCGTCTTCGTCCGGCACTTCGATGCCGAAGGCCTCTTCAAACGCCATCACCAGTTCCACTTGGTCCAGCGAATCCGCCCCCAAGTCGTCCACGAATGACGCCGTGGGGGTGACTTCGGCTTCATCCACGCCGAGCTGCTCGACGATGATCTGCTTTACGCGTTCTTCCACGCTGGCCATTCCCGTATCCTCCGCGATTTGCTATCGCTTGCTGTGCCCCGCTTGCTGGTGTTACTCAGGTTGTAAGTCAAAACTTGTTTGGTAAAGCCTGCCTCGTCAGATTCACGACCGCCCGGCGCGGTTGCGGCCCCACAACCCTAAATTTGCTCTGCCAAATAACCTGCCCATTCTAGTGACCCCGCCCTGCCAGGTCAACTTAGCTGCCTTATCGGTGCGAGCTTCCGAGCACTTCCCCGACGGCCATGGCCAGTTCGACTCGGTCCAGCGAATCGCCACTCTCCGCCATCGCTTGAACCTCGTCTTCGTTCTTGGCCAAATGTCTTGCGCGAAGTTGTCTTATGCGCGCAATCAGGGATCAGCCTTAGAGCTCTGCGCTCGCGCATAGCCAACTTTAGCGTTTCCTAGAAGGGGATGCTAATCTTAAAGCTCCTGGAGAGCCATAATAGCTTCGACCAGGTCAAGAGAGTCGCCCACGGTAAGGTCCCCGATTCCCATTCGGGCAGGCGAAGGTGTTCGTTCAGGCTCTTTCGAATAACTTCGCACTCCGGAAAATCGCAGAATCTCTGTGCCACCCCAGTTGGGCTTCGCAACTAATCCATCTGGAAGAGCGCCTCTATTCCTTTTACGCCAGGTACATGCCGCCATTTACGTCCAGCACATGCCCGGTGATGTAGCCCGCCTCGTCGCTTGCCAAGAACACAATCGCTGCGGCTACATCTCGCGCAGCACCCATGCGTCCGAGCGGGATTCGCGTCTTCAGTTGATCCTTCACCTCATCCGTGAGCACGTCGGTCATGGGCGTTTCAATAAATCCCGGCGCGACCGCGTTCACGGTAATATTCCGTGAAGAAATCTCAATCGCAATCGCCTTGGTCAGCCCGATCAATCCCGCCTTGGCGGCCACATAGTTCGCCTGCCCCGCGTTTCCCATTTGCGCGACGATCGACGCGATATTGATGATGCGCCCCGCGCGCGCCCGCATCATCGTGTGCATGGCGTGCTGAATGCACAGATGAGCGCCTGTCAAATTCGTGCGAATCACCGCGTCCCAGTCGTCCTGTTTCATGCGCAACGCCAGGCCGTCGCGGGTGATGGCCGCGTTGTTGACCAGAATGTCCAGACGGCCGAATTTTTCGAGTACTTGCTTGAAGCCGGCTTTCACTTGTTCCGCGTCGGCAACGTCCATCCTCACCGCGAACGCCTGGCCGCCCGCTGCCACAATCTCTCCGACCAGCGCCCCGAGCTTCTCTTCATTCCGCGCCGTCACGGCGACCTTCGCACCTGCTTCCGCCAGCGCCAGAGCGGTATCACGCCCAATGCCCTGCGACGCTCCCGTCACCAGCGCTACTTTGTCCTTCAAGCTAAACATTCGCTCTCTTTGTGGCACGACCATTCCTGAGTGTGCAATCCGTGCAAATTCATTACCCGGGCACAGGCTCCTGGCCGGGTCGGGACAGGTTCCGCATGTGCTGCTAGGCAGCGTCCGAGCGTGCGCCGGCGATTTTCTCAACCGTCGCCGCCAAACTCTTCTCGTCTTCCACGTTCAGCGTCGCAACGGAGCGCTCAATCTGCCGCAACAGCCCCGACAGCACGCGCCCCGGGCCCACTTCCACAAACGTGTTCACGCCTTCATCGATCAGCAGCCGCACCGATTCTTCCCAACGCACCGGCATGGTGACCTGACGAATCAGTGCCTCGCGCGATTCGTCGGCGGTTTCAATCGTGTCCGCATCCACGTTGGTCACCAGCGGCACGCGCAAGGCAGCAAACTCCGTTTGCTTCAAGTCTTTTTCCAGCTTCTCCTGCGCCGGCGCCATCAGCGCCGAGTGAAACGGCGCAGAAACAGACAGAATCACGGCGCGCTTCGCACCAAGCTGCGAGGCAATCTCCACCGCGCGTTTCACTGCACCGGCGTGCCCGGAGATCACCGTCTGCTCCGGCGAATTCAAATTGGCCGCCGAACAAATTTCGCCTTTCGCCGCGCGCTTGCAGGCATCCGCCACCACCGCAGGCGACAAACCCATGATCGCGGCCATCGCGCCCACGCCCGCCGGAACCGCATCCTGCATGTACGTCCCGCGCTTGCGGACGAGCTGCACGGCATCCGCAAATTTCAGCGCGCCCGCCGCCACCAGCGCCGAATACTCGCCCAGGCTGTGCCCCGCCACGAAATCCGGGGTCAAGCCCTTTTCCGCCAGCACGCTAACCACGGCAACGGAGCACGTCAAAATCGCCGGTTGCGTGTTGGCCGTAAGTTTGAGGTCTTCTTCCGTGCCTTCGAAGCACATCTTCGAAATCGAGAAGCCCAGCGTCCTGTCGGCCTCGCTAAAAACAGCTTTCGCTGCCGGATATTTTTCCGCCAGCTCTTTGCCCATACCCGGGTATTGCGAAGCTTGTCCCGGGAACACGAATGCGACTTTACCCATCGTTAATCCTTCTCTTGCGCCCTCACGCAATAACCGCGGCGGCCGAGAGCTCCTGTTCGATTTTCTCGTTCATGCGCGCACGGGCGAGTCCCGCCGCCACACGGATGGCGTTTTTCACGGCGTTGGCGTTCGAACGCCCATGCCCGATCACGCAAACACCGCGGACGCCCAGCAGCGGCGCGCCACCGTATTCCGTGTAGTCAATCGTCTTTCTGAGCGCCTTGAACGCGCCTTTCGAAAGCATCCCGCCCACCTGCGAAACCAGCGAACTGTTCATGGACTTCCGCAGCAGGCCGAAAATTTGAAACGCCAGGCCTTCACAAATCTTCAGTGCGATGTTGCCCACGAATCCATCGCTCACGATCACATCCACGTTGCCGGAAAACAGGTCCCCGCCTTCGACGTTGCCGACAAAATGCACGGAACTTTTTTTCAGCCGAGTGTAAACCTCGCGCGTCAGCTCATTGCCCTTGATCTCTTCTTCGCCGACGGAGAGCAATCCGACTCGCGGGCGCTTGCTGCCAAAGGTTACACGGTAGTAGACCTCTCCCATCACCGCGAACTGGACCAAGTGCTCGGGTTTCGAATCCACATTCGCTCCCACGTCCAGCAGCACGGAAACGCCGCCCTTGGCATTCGGAAACGGCGCCGCCAGAGCCACGCGATCTACCGATTCCAGCGTACCGAGCAAAAACTTCGCCACGGTCATGACCGCGCCGGTGTTTCCTGCGCTGACCATCCCGTCGGCCTTGGCTTCGCGCACCAGGCGCGCCGCCACGTGGACCGAACTGTCCTTCTTCCGCCGGAATGCCTGCGCGGGATGATCGTTCATGGTGATTACTTCGCTCGCCGGCACGATCTCGATGGGCAGGTTCGGGGAAGCCTGTCTGGCCAACTCCGGGCGCACCGCATTCGGCTGGCCCACCAGCAAGATGCGCGCGCCAAACTCCCGCGCGGCCAGCACACTGCCTTCGACCTCGGGGCGGGGCGCGTGGTCTCCGCCCATGGCGTCAACGGCGATGGTGATCATGGGATTTTTGTCCGCAGGCTAAGCGAGAAAAACTCGAAATCCTTACGACGCCGGTTCTTGTGCCGCTTTGCCCTTGTAGTGTCCGCAATGCGGGCAAACCTGGTGCGGCTGTTTCATTTCGTGGCAATTCGGACACTTGGCCAGCGCAGGCTTCGACAAAAAGTCGTTCGCCCGCCTCGTGCTCGTCCGCCTCTTCGAATGCCGTCGTTTTGGGTTAGGCATAGTAATACACCTCGTTGCCGCCTCAGTGGGCGGATTATATCGGGCTGGCTAGCCCTGGAAAACTATTGTTTCTTGAGCCAGTCCTGCTTGAGGCGCGCGAGAGGGGCCATTCGCGGGTCCGTCGCGTGGGTCTCACAGCGGCACTCTTCGTGGTTGAGGTTCGCGCCGCAATTCGGGCACAACCCCCGGCAGTCGCTCTGGCAGATCACCTTTAACGGGAGTGCCAGCAGCACCTGCTCCTTGATCACGTCGGCCAGGAAGAGTCCTTCTCCTTGGTAGAACCCAATTTCCGTATCGTCGTCCTTCAGCCGGTCTTCTTTCGGCTTCGCTTCTTTCGGCAGGGGAGCGTAAAACAGGTCGAAGGTCCGGCTCACATCTTCCACGACCGGTTCCAGGCAACGCGCACACACCAGTTCGATCTTCGTTTCGAGGTTGCCCTCGATGCGAATCTGCGATTCCAACAATTCTGCCGTCGCGGTCACTTCGAGCGGTCCGATCTGTTTGATCTCCGCCGAATGAAAATCGATGCTGCCCGGGGCATACGTCTTGCGGATGCGCAGCTTGCGGATGGCCAATTCCTTAACGTCAAGGAACATGTCTTCAGCGCCTCCGGCGCGTTCGCTCATGCTTGTACCATTATTCAGTCGCCTCTTCTCCAAGTCAAGGAAGCGCCCCTCCGATGGTCCCATTTTTGCACCCCGTTCGTCACCAACCCGGTCTAGTACCCGCTCCTTGGCGTGCGGCAGCCCTGCCGCCGCGGTTGCCCTCTTCGTACTGCCGCAGCTTGGCGGGTGCATGGGAGACTCGCTAGCGTAGTCTTTCGGGATCAATGCGCTGGTCAAGATAGATCCATAGCACACGGGCAAAGAGTGTGATCGTTGGCGCAAACGGCAAGAACAACAGCACCGCCCAGATGATGACTTTCGTGATCCACCACCCCGTCAGGGCCCACAGCAGCACCGCAATTGGCGCCATGATCAGAACTCCCAAGCAGTAACTGATGTACATGGCGCCCAGGAAGTAGCCGGGTTCCCGCTCAAACTGCAGGTCACATATGGAACAGCGCTCACACATGTTCGGGAAACCCCGGAATATGGAGTAGCGAAAAATGTTACCGATGCGGCAGCGGGGACAGCGCTGTTGAAGAATGCTCCCCAACGTTGACGGCTTTGTGGCGGTTTCCATCAGCGGCGGTTCAAAGCTAACCGATCAGGAAGAACAATGGCGGGCGGCGGCCACTGCATTTGGCTCCTGAGAATGCGGGTGGCTAATCCTTTGCGGGTTGCTTCTTTCACTGATCGTCGAGTATCTCCAAAGCGATCTTAACCAAATCTGCCGCTGCCACACTCTTTCTTCAGCTGCTTCGTCTCAGGACCAAGCATCCCGCGATCATGTCGTGCAGGGCCTGCTTTTTCTCGGTGAACCCCGCCATGATGTATCCGATAAATGCAGGCACCATGTTGGTGATGATCTTGGCAAAATGCCTTCCCGTGGAGCGACCGAAACTGACGCGCTGTCCCGCCATATCCGTCACCACCAGACCCAACACCTTTTTCCCGAGCGTAGCCTGCCACTCCGAGCTCTCCAACAGGGCGTGGTACAACCATGTCAGGAGCAGGCTCACTGTTGCGGCAAGAAAGATGAATCCGATGAGCATGAATATGCCAACATCATTCATGTCTTCTTCAGGATGGATCTCGCCGATGAATGCGCCCAGTCCCGTCAGAAAGATGAGCGGAATCAATATCAAGACGAAGCCCAAACCCAACACCACATTGTCAATGAGGAGCGCCAAAAAACGCAGCCAAAATCCCGCGTACTCTACGCACGGTACGGCGGCGTATCCGGCACGCGCGGGGATGGAAGCGGCGCCACCTCCGATCGGTGCCGCAACCGCTGTGCTCATGATCGGGGCTCGCGGCACCGCAGCAGCAACCGCGAACGCTTGTCCGCAACGGGGGCAAAACGCCGCACCATCCACCATCGCTCCGCCACACTTGGAACAATACACAATGGTTCCTCGCTTCTTTCTTGTCTTTCGCAACGACCCCTAAGAATGCCCGCCAAATCCTACTTTCAAGCAACGGCAGGGTCAATCCTTCATCGGATAAGGCAAGAGCGGCAAAAAATTCATAGCACTAGTACCCAATTCCCACTCATCGCCATGGCCTGCCATTCCATGCATCTTTATGATTTCACATGTGCTTATCAAAAAAGAGAAGTTTCTTCCAGTTTTGGTTCATTTCTTGCCCCCCTGAGGTGTCCCGGTCAAAATCGAATGGGAGGAAATTTATGCGCTTCCGGACTTCGCTCTGCCTCGCCACCCTGTTTGTCGTTTGTTTCACTATCGCGGCCTGGTCTCAACCGCTCCCCGCCCAGCTTGCGGGAGATAACCTCGAACCCACACCGGATAATCAATCGCTGTCGGGGCAAATCGCGTCTGTAGGAGATGCGGAATTCTCCGTTCAAGTGAAGAAAGACAAGGATGTGAATACCGTTCAATTCCTGGTCGATGGCCAAACGAAAGTCGAAGGCAAACTCGCCGTGGGCGCCGAAGTCACTGTCGAGTACCGCTCCCAGGAAGGCAGGAACATCGCCGTGCGTGTCATCGTGACACCCGCCTCCGGAATGAACTTGTACTAGCGAGACATCCCCCGCATACTCTAGAAGCCGGTCACCGACAATCGTAATTTCAATGCGGCCGCCTGCCCCAGCCTTCGCGGCCGATTTTCATTTTGAAAATTAAGGAGTCTTGATGCGTACGACTCTGAAAATCATTCTGCCCTTGATCGTCAGCGTCGCATCGGTATCTCTACTCTTCGCGGCATACCAGGTGAGGACGGAGAAGAGCAATTTGCGCAACGACCTTTCTCGCCGCGCGGAAATTCTCGGTGAAAGTCTCCAGGAAAGTGTGGAGCCGTTGCTCGACCGTGCACCCGATAGAAGCTTGCAGCGTCTCGTCGAGCGCTTCGGTCAGCGCGAACACTTGAAAGGCGTCGCTGTGTACGGCAACGCAGGCGCCGTGCTGGCGATCACTTCCGGTCTCCCCCGGGGTTTCGAGATGCGTCCGACGTCTGCAACTCGCGCTGCACAGCAGGACGCCGGCGCAGGCGAGTTTCTGAGTGCGGAGCAAACCGCTGTGAACCATGAAGAACCGCATGCGCCGATTCACATTTATGCCTTGCCCCTTCACCGTAATGGCGAAATTGCGGGCACGCTGGCTCTCTTCCACGACACCAGTTACATCGACAAAGAAGTCTCCCGCACGCTTCGTGATTCCCTGCTCAATGCATTCGTGCAAACACTTCTGATCACCGGGCTCGCGCTGATTCTTGTTCAGTGGACTTTCACCGGCCCGCTGACGCGCACGGCAAAATGGCTGCGGACGCTGCGCACCGGCCAGCCAAACGCGCCACCGGCGGTTTCCAATGGCGAGATTCTCGACGAGATCCATCACGAAGTGAAGCACCTCGCGCGTGACCTGGACACGGCGCGCGCTGCCGCGGAAGAAGAAGCGCGGTTGCGCGATTCGAACGCTTCTCTGTGGACTGCCGAGCGCCTGCATGTCAGCTTGCGCAACAAACTTCAGGAAAAACCGCTTTACGTTGTTTCGAATCGTGAGCCCTATATGCACGTCTTCAGCGAAAAGGAGAAGGCCATCAACGTAATCATTCCGGCGAGCGGCGTCGTCACCGCGCTCGAACCTGTGCTGCGCGCCTGCAATGGCACCTGGATCGCCAACGGCTCCGGGAGCGCCGACCACGAAGTCGTCGATGCACACGATCGGTTGCGCGTGCCGCCCGATCGTCCAAGCTACACACTACGCCGCGTGTGGCTCAGCGATGAGGAAGACAAAGGCTACTACGAAGGTTTTTCAAATGAAGGTCTCTGGCCGCTGTGCCATATCGCGCATACGCGACCGATTTTCCGGCCCGAGGACTGGCTGCACTATCAGAAGATCAATCGCCGGTTTGCCGACGTCGTTTTGCAGGAAATGGAGAGCACGGAATCGCCGATTCTTCTCGCGCAGGATTATCACTTCGCGCTGCTTCCCCGGATGGTCAAGGAAGCGCGGCCCGACGCGCGCGTTGCGATCTTTTGGCACATTCCATGGCCAAATCCGGAAGTCTTTGGCATCTGTCCGTGGCAGCGCGAACTTGTCGATGGACTGCTGGGCGCCGACCTCATGGGCTTCCAGATCCAATCGCATTGCAACAATTTTCTGGAGACTGTGGACCGCGTACTTGAGGCGCTCACGGAATGGGATCATTTCGCAGTGAATCGCCAAGGTCACGTCACGCGCGTGCGCCCGTATCCCATCAGCGTGGCGTTTCCGGAGAATTCACGCGGCGTCCCTGAACCGCCGAGCGCTGGTCAAGAGCGCGCCGCTCTGTGCGCCGAGATGGGTATTGAGGCTTCCCTTCTGGGCGTTGGCGTTGACCGCGTGGACTATACGAAGGGGATTCTCGAGCGATTCCGTGGCATCGAGCGCTTTTTCGAATTAAATCCTGCCTACCAGCAGCGTTTCACTTTCGTGCAGATCGGAGCGCCCAGCCGCACGGACATCGAGCGTTACAAGAACTTCCTGGCCGAAGTCAGCGCCGAAGCCGAACGTGTCAACTCACGCTTTCAAACCTCGCGGTGGAAACCCATCGCGTTTCTCAAGAAGCACCATTCGCACGAGGAGATCGCACGGTATTACCAGGCCGCTTCTTTCTGCATGGTCACGTCCCTGCATGACGGAATGAATCTGGTGGCCAAGGAATTCGTTGCCTCGCGCGAGGATGAGCGCGGCACGCTGGTCCTCAGCACCTTTGCGGGCGCGGCGCACGATCTTTCCGATGCGCTACTGGTCAATCCCTACGACGTCTCGCAACTCGCGGAGAGCATCCATCGCGCGCTGGAAATGTCGGAAGAGGAGCAATCGACGCGCATGCAGCGCATGCGTCACGTCGTGCGCGAACGCAACATCTACCGCTGGGCCGCTCATCTACTCTCCGATCTTACTGAAATTCGCATTGAAATTCCGGAACGTGTTGTGGAGACGCCTCAATGGTCATGACCCCGCACCCTATTTCGCACTTACAACGAGGTTGGGAGGAGGCCTCCGCCTCCGCCGAACCACAGGAAGATCCGCTATGAAGGCCGCTGAAGCCCCGTTCGAATTCGTTACGGTTTCCTATCTCACGCGGATTGGCAACCAGTCCGCGGGCGCACTCGCGGAGTTGCTCACCGGGCTCGAGCATTGCAGCGACGCGTCTATTTTTCATCACACCTTTCAAACGCTTGGCAGCCATCATTTTCTTACCGAGGGTTTTTCCAACGATTTCGCGCAATGGGCGCTCTCGGACACTAACCGGAACGATCTCGCCGAGCAGCTCGCGGCGCTGGACATTCGCGACTACGTTTCCATCGCGGCGCTGCGCAGCGATCTCTGCCGCGTTGTCGGTGACTACTGCGCGGCCTACCCGCACTTTGCAAACCAGTCCGCGCTCAAGCGTTTTTACTTCTGCGAGAGTGTGGAAGTCACCGCACCGCTCGGGCGGAATGCGCAAACCCTCGACGAATTCCGGGAGGGCATCGAACACCTCAGCCACTCGGGCTTCTATTTTCATTTCATCTCGTCACGGCTGCGGCTGCAACTGCAGACAAACGATTTTTCGCACTGGCTTGCCGATGGCCTGGGACTCAAATCTCTGGCAGAAAGCGTCAATCAAATTGACATTTACACGAACACTTTGGACAGCACACGCGCCAAGCTGCTTCGGCTGATCGACCGCGAAAGGAGGAAAGCATGAGTGAGACCCTGGCGCTCAGCCGGATTCCATTGGATGAATATGCCGAACTGCTTGGCGCCGGCGAGATTGAGGAACTTCGAGCTCTTGCCAAACCTTTGCGCGGCCGCAGCATTGAGATGATTAATTCTACTGCCGTTGGCGGGGGTGTCGCGGAGATTCTGAATCGCCTGGTGCCGCTCGCGGAAGAGCTGGAGCTGAACATCAAATGGGACGTGATGATGGGCGGCGAGGATTTCTTTGAGGTCACCAAGTCCTTCCACAATGCCTTGCACGGTGCGCCGTATCACGCCAGCCCGAAGGATTTCGAAATTTTTCTTGCTTATAACGAACGCAATCGCGCGACCCTCCCCTTTGACGCCGAGTTCGTGGTGATTCACGACCCGCAGCCTGCCGGACTCATCCAGACGCGCCAGCCCGGGGCGAATCATTGGGTATGGCGCTGCCACATCGATCTTTCGCGTCCCAATCGCGCGGTCTGGGACTTCCTAGAAAAATTCGTCTCGCGATACGACGGCGCCATGTTTTCTTCGCCCGAATTCTCACGGCAGCTTCCGATCCCGCAGTATTTGTTCTATCCGGCGATCGACCCGTTGTCAGAAAAAAACTGCGCCCTCGAACCACAGTTCATATCGCAGGTCCTCGGTCGCTATCAGATCGATCCCCAGCGCGCGATCCTCACGCAAATCTCGCGCTTCGACCGCTTGAAGGATCCCGTCGGCGTAATCCGGGCGTACCGGATCGTGAAGCGCTACTTCGATTGCCAACTGGTCCTCGCCGGCGGCAGTGCGTCTGACGATCCCGAGGGCGCCGTCGTGTTGAAAGAGGTCTTGCGCGAAGCGGACAGCGATCCCGACATAAAAGTGCTGGAGCTCCCTGCCTGGGCGCCGCTCGAGGTCAACGCGCTGCAGCGCGCTTCGACGGTGGTCGTACAGAAAAGTTTGCGCGAAGGCTTCGGGCTGACGGTCTCCGAAGCGCTGTGGAAGAAAAAGCCCGTGGTGGCTTCCGCCGTCGGCGGCATCCCCATTCAAATCATCCACAAGCACACCGGCCTACTTGCACACTCCATCGAGGGCACCGCCTATCAAATCCGTTTCCTCCTGTCTCATCCGGAAATTGCCGCGAAACTCGGCGAACAAGGCCATCAGCACGTCAAGGAGAATTTCCTCATCACCCAAAAACTAAAACGCTATTTGACGCTCTTCCTCACGCTGGCCAAGAACCCGTGACAAGCCGCAAAGTGCCCTGGCAACTCTCGGTTAAAGGCTCTCATCTAAGAAAAAGAGGCTTCCCCCCAGCCGAAACCAGCCACTGCTTTCTTTGTGTCCAATCTATTTGTTCCAGGAGAACCCGTATGAAGCGCGTTGCACTTCTACTCTTTCTCACAGCATGGCTGGTGCCACTGGCATCGGCGCAGGATCATTTTCAGGTTGGCGCTTACGCTGATTATTTCCGTATATCACAAACCAAAACCAACATGGCAGGACTAGGAGCCCGCGCGGGGATCAAGGCTCTTTCGCACGTCCTGCTTGAAGGCGAGATGAGCTATGACTTCAAGCAGGCTTTCACGGAAACCTTCACGCAAGGCGGGAGCATCCAGGTGGTACCCAGTAACCTTAAGGTTCTGCATGGACTCTTTGGTCCCAAGATCGTGGCCGGGAACGGCGCGATTCGCCCATTTCTCACCGTCAAGGGAGGATTTGTCAATTTCCGGTTGGATCCCCGGCCCGCCAGCGTGGGAACGGCTATTAGCTCAATTGAGAATTTGCGCGCGAACAACGTGAGCGGAATCCTCTATCCAGGCGCAGGTTTGGAAGGACATATCGGCCCGGTTGGTCTGCGCCTTGAAGCGGGTGATGAAATCTACTTCGCCGGCGGAAGGCACCATAATCCACGACTGGCCTTCGGACCATTCATCCGTTTCTAGGTTTCGGCCCCTGCGGAACGGCGCTGACTTGCTAAATGGCTCCATCGGGCGAACTGCCCCGTTTATTCGATTGCGGGAAGGTGGCGGTGATTCCTTCCCCTGGATCCGACATCACACTATATTGCGGTCTGCGGCCTGCAATTGAATATAGGCGCACTGTCCGGTCAGCGGGCAAATCTCGCATTTCGGCTGGGACCGCTTGCAGGTCTGCTGCCCGTGCTTTTTCAGCAGTAGGTAGGCCCTCTGCCGCGCCTCAATGGTCCCCGCTAGCCCTGCGCTCAAGATATCGCGCGCGGCGCCGTAATCGGCGGCATAGCTTTTTCCGGCCTTGCCAAACCATAGCCGTGCGGGCACCTCGACAAACGCCGACGGCACGGCGGCCACGGGCGCCAACTTTGAAAACAGCAGAATTTTCTCCGCGCTTGGCTCTCCGATCACTGGAAACTCCCGGAGGATCTTTTTTGCGGCGCGAACGCCCCGGCCTGTTTGCTGCTTTTCCTCTTGCATCCATTTCTTCAGTGCGGCTTTGAGATCCCCGCCATACTCGCCCTTCACTTTGCGGGCGATTTCCTGCAATCTCTCCGCCCGCTGCTCCGGGACGATTCCGCCGAGCCGCAGCAATTTCGTGAGTCTTGCCTGGGGGGCCGCAAGAATCTCTCGCGGACTTAGCCCCACTTCCCGCTTCAAGGCATCAAATCCTTTCGCGCACCGTGCATCGCTGGCGGGATATCCGCAATTCAAGTAGACAATCATCTCGTAAGGATCCGTGGGACCGGCGGCCTGCTGCGGTCCGTACGTTTTCTCCAACGTTTCCAGGATCCTGTTCACGTTTGGCACATGACTTCTCCTATTGTTAATGAGGCGTTGTCGATTTTCCGAGGCTAGAATTGCCAAAATATTCGTGATGCTGGCGAAGAAGGAATTGGTCGGTCATGCCGGCGATGTAGTCGCAGACGATGACGTGGCGCGCTTCCTTCCGCGCGAGTTCTTCATAGGAAGCCGGCATTGACCCGCGTGTTTGCAGAAAGTAGGCGAAAAGCTCTTCGAGACACTTCACGGAGCGGTCGCGGTCCTCGGCGATGGCCGCGTGGTTGTAGATGTGGGCGAAAAGGAAGCGCTTAAGCTCACGATTTCGGCGAGCCGCAGCGTCGCTGAACCCGGCGAGGCGTTTGGGAGCCCGGCGAAGGTCATCCACGGACGAGGCACCGGAGGCCAGAACGCGGTGCTCGGTAGTCTCAATGAGGTCGGTAGCCAATGCATCCAGAACGCGTTTGAGGGCTTCGTTGAATTTGAGTTTTTCACGCGCGGCGGGATGCACAGCATGGACTTGCGCGTAGAGTTCGCCAAAAAACGAAACTTCTTTTCGCAACACGGCAAGATCGAGAAGCTCGGCTTCGAGGGCATCGTCAATATCCGCGGTGTTGTAAGCAATTTCGTCGACGCAGTCGATGAGCTGCGCTTCGAGGGGCGGGCGCAGATCGAGAAGGTATTCGGCAAGCTGCGGAAATTCCGCGGCGGAATAATCGCGGGAATGCTTGATGATGCCTTCGCGAACCTCAAAGGAAAGATTCAACCCGGGAAAATCGAGATAGCGCTGCTCGAACTGTTCCACGATGCGGAGCGCGTGCAGATTGTGATTGAAATGGCCGCCGCGGGCGAGCATCAACTCATTCAGTTTTTTTTCGCCGGCATGGCCAAAAGGAGGATGACCGATGTCATGGACGAGAGCTAGTGCTTCCGCGAGCTCGGCGTTCAAGCCCAGGGCGGCGGCGACGGTGCGGGCGATCTGCGCGACTTCGAGGGTGTGTGTCAAGCGGTTGCGAAAATGGTCGGAATAACGCGTGGTGAATACTTGGGTCTTGGCTTCGAGGCGACGGAAAGCCCGGGAATGAATGATTCGATCGCGGTCCCGGGCGTAGCAACTGCGATAGGGATGAGCGGGTTCCGGATAGCGCCGGCCGCGGGATTGTTCCGCGCGCATCGCCCAGGGCGCAGGAGTGGGAACTGGTTCGATGGGCCGCTCCGATAGATTGCAGCTGATCCGCGGGAATACCTAGTGCGGAGCGGATCAGGATTTCGGCGAAAGCAGATCCAAGCCGCGATCGGCTTGATCTGCGATCGCGGTGTCCGGGAATTCTTTCTTGATCTGCTGGTAGATGCTGGCGGCCTCTTTGGGACTGGAATTGCGAAGGATGCCGGCGAGTTCCAGCAGCACAAATGGACGCGAAACGAAGACGCTGGGCTTGTCCGCCAGAGCGCGAAGGGTTTTGACGGCATCATCGGGTCTGCCGGTGCGGGAGTAAATGACCGCCATCTGATACTGCGCCATGGAGGCGAGCTCTTTGTCGCTGCCGCCGCTAATCTTCTTCAATTCCTCGAGAACCTGATTGTGGCGCTCGAGGTCCTCGAGACAAAGCGCGGAGTAATAGCGCGCGAGTTTTCCGGGATTGGTGCGCGGATATTTGTCGGCAACTTTGGTGAATTTTTGCAAAGCGTCCTGGACGCGCGCGGACTCATCGGGATAGACGGGCTCATTGGGGTCGGCGGGATCAGGAGCCGAGCCGATGCGGCCCTGGTAAGCCTTCATGCCGATATCGAAGGCGGCAGAGGCTTCAACCGTCTGGCGATCGACATAAAACCGCCAGCCGCCGTAGCCGAGCGCCACCACCAAAGCAACAAACACGACGATGAGGGTGAACTGCCCGTGAGAGATAACCGCTTCGGCGCCATGCTCGATGGTTTCCTTAATTTTGTCCTGCTTCAGTTCTTTGCGCGAAATATGATCGGACACAAACGCTCTCCTGATTGATCGCGAAACAATAATCGTAACACAAGACCCCCATCGCAGGCGGGTTCGGAGCAGAGGCTGCGGGCGCGGGAGCGCAGATTTACCTTTGCGCCCGAAAAATGTCCGGCGTTCTCCAAAGAGCTTCGGATGGTGCTAATTTTAAAGTATGCAGACGGCGTGCATTCACTGTGGCGCGGAGCACTTGCTGAAAGAGGGGCAGTTCGGCGGCCATTCGAAAGTGCAGTTCAAATGCTCGAAATGCGGTAAGACCACGATCGTGGAGATCAAGCGCCGCGTGGATTCCACGGTGGTCATGTCACCGCTACCTTCCTTTGCTCGCGCGGACGCCAGCAGTTCAAACCTGCAATTGCCGCCGGCCGATCCTGGACTGCGGCTGCCTGAAAAAGCGAAGGTTGTACTCAGCGTTCTGTCGGGCCCATCGAAAGGCGAGAGCCACACGCTCGCAAAACCGCGGGTCGTGCTGGGCCGCAAGGGCGCGGACATTCCGCTGAATGATCCTGAAATTTCTCGGCATCACTGCCTGCTGGAAGTAAGAGAAACGTACATCAATCTTAAGGACATGGATTCGACCAACGGCACTTTCTTCGACGAGGAGCGCGTGCGCGCGGCCATGTTGCAAGACGGCACCGAGTTTCGAATCGGCGGAAGCTTGATTCGCGTGAATTTCCAGCCGAAGTAGCTTTACTTCGCTTCTCCGCAGGTTGGTTTCCTCCGCGCTCGATTCCGGTGATTGGCTTTGTGAGATACTAGCGCCGATTGCAAAATTGTCCGGAGTCCAATGAACCGTCTCTCCGCCTGCCTGATTACGCTCAATGAGGAACACAATCTGCCGCGGGTGTTGAATTCCATTCAGGGGATCGCCGAAGAAATTGTGGTGGTGGATTGCGGAAGCGACGATCACACCTTGGACATCGCGCGGGAGTACGGCGCAAAGGTCCTCACACATCCGTGGAGCAATTTTGGAGCGCAGAAGAATAGAGCGGCGGCGGCGGCGAGCAACGACTGGATCTTGTCGCTGGATGCAGACGAGGAGTTGAGTGCCGAGTTGCGCGAAGCCTTGCTCAGGTGGAAATGGAAGGAACCAGAATTTGCGGTGTACGAAGTCGCACGGCGTACGTGGTATCTCGGCGCATGGGTGTGGCACACCCGGTGGTACCCAGATTATCAGCGGAAACTCTATCGGCGGGACAAAGCAAAATTTGAGCCCTTGCTCCATGCCACGCCGCGATTTGAGGGGCCGGTAGGCCGCCTCGATGGTGATCTTCTGCACTACGCGTTGCCCTCGGTCGAGGAGCACATTGCAAAAGTGGAGAGCTACACGACGCGGATCGCACAAGACATGTATGCAGAAGGCCGCCGCGGCTGGCGCGCGGCGATGTGGTTGGCGGCGCCTTGGAGCTGGTTTCAGAATTACGTGCTGTACCTCGGGTTTCTCGACGGCTATCGCGGATGGCTCATCTCGCGGATGGCGGCGCGGGGGACGTGGCTGAAATTCAAGAAGCTCGGAAAGCTCGTCGAGACGGAGCGCCGAGCGCGCCGAGTGCGGACGCCATGAGGGGGCTCTATGCTGACCTGGAGCGGGAATGGCGCGGCGGGCAAAGCCAGGCGTTGCTGACGCTCGGTGGATTGCGCGAACGCGGGCATGAGGTCGAGTTGCTGGCGGCCCGGGATTCGCCGCTCGCGAATCGCGTGCTGGAAGCTGGGATCACGGTTCATCAAGTTCCCCGATTCGGCTTGCGCGGCTGGGCTGCTAGCGCGCTGCGCAGTTTGCTCCCCGCAAAGCGATTCCACCTAGTTCATCTCAATGAGCCGCACGCGTTGACGGCGGCATGGCTGGCGAGGGCGCACACGCGGCTTCCATTGCTGCTCTCCCGCCGGATCGGATTCCCGCTTCAGAAAAACGCGGTGTCCGAGGCACGCTACCGCGCCGTGGAACGGTTCGTAGCGAACAGCAAAGATGTGGCACAACGCCTGATCGATTCAGGTATCGCGGCAGAGCGGATTTCCATCGTGAATGAAGGCGTGGAAATCTTTCCGTTGCGAACACCGGAGCAACGAAGCAGCGCGCGGAAGCACTGGGGCGTGCGAGAAAACGAATTCTTGTTTGGCTGCGCCAGCGTATTCGTCCCGGAAAAAGGACAACGGCACTTGATCGAAGCACTTCCTCTGGTGCGAGCGTTGCATCCGGAAGTGCGGCTGCTGCTCGCGGGCGACGGCGCCTGCCGCACGGAATTGGAGGCGCTTACCAAGCGTCTCGGGCAGACAGAAGCGGTGCTTTTCCCTGGATTCGTAAAGGATGTCGCAGAAGTGTACGCGGCCCTCGATGCGTTCGCATTTCCCTCGGAGTTCGAAGGTCTGGGGACCGCATTGCAAGCGGCAATGGCCGCAGGCCTGCCTTGCATTTCGACGAAGCGCGGGGCCCTCGGTGAAGTAGTGGATGGCGAACGAACTGCTCTGGTCGTGGAGCCCAATGGCAAGGAATTCGCCGTCACCATGCTGCGGCTGATCAATGATGGAGCGCTTCGAAAACAACTCGGCGAGGCGGGCCGCCGCGAGGTGGAGCAACGGTTTTCGGCAGGACGCATGGTGGAGAACACGATTCGTGTCTACGAGGATGTCCTCGAGAAAACGAGGAAGGGCTGAGCAGATCAAGCCCAGCTCTCCCGAGCTGCTTCTTTCTGGGATACCGGCAGGTCGAATTCCACCACGGTGCGCGCCCCAGTGAGGCTTGACGGAAATAAAAAGATGAAGCGCCTGGCAGACTTTGTGCTCCGCCAAGCGCTTCAGGCCTTGTTGTAATTATTGCGCCAGTTTTCTGTCTTCTCTTCTTCCAGGCGTTTCCCTCCTATCCGCTCGCCGTTTTACGTCAAGCTATTTCGGGGATTGAACCACCCATCGCCCCTTTGGCTCGAGGAACTCCACGCCAATGGCAAAGCCCTCGCCTTGCAATGGTTGGCAGTAAGCAACACGGGCCGAGGAGCGAAACTCTCCAGTGCGCGAGGCAAACACCAATCGTTCGCCTTGATCCCAGCGGCGCATACTTACCACGCGCGCGCCGCGCACACTCACATTCTCAGTAAAAGTCGATTCCGAGCCAGGCGCATGGCGATGGCCTTCAATCAGAACGGGGATTTCCATCGGGATGCGTCGTTCGGTTCTGTTTAATACAAATCTCTTCCCATGAGCCATGTTCTTGATCGTCCTCACAGGCACGCGGCAATGCGCACGAGATTTTGAACGCTGCTCCTGCTATGGTTCTTCATGGCATAGAGCGCGCGGTCGGCAGCGCCGAGAAGTTTCTCGGGTGTGTCACCATCCTGCGGGAATGCCGCGACGCCCGCGCTAACAGAAAGCGCAGGGCGCTCCGGTTCAGCGGAGAGACGCTCGCGGATTCGAGAGACGACGCGTGACGCCATGTCCTTGCCAGCTTCCGGCAGTACCAGCGCGAATTCATCGCCACCGTAGCGCGCCGCCGTGTCAATCGCGCGGGAATGGTTGCGCAGAATCTTGGCGATACGCACCAGCGCCCGACTGCCGGTCAGATGTCCGTACTGATCGTTGATGATCTTGAGCCCGTCCATGTCCAGAAGCACGATGCTGAATGGACGCTGCGTGCGGCGGGAACGGTCAAGTTCCGCTTCGAGAACGCTGATGAGCCGCCGGTAATTCGACAACCCCGTGAGTGAATCAGTGACGGCCATCGATCGCACCTGCTCGAAGAGGCGAGCTTGTTCCAGCAACGCACCGGAAAGCATGACGACATAGCTACAAGTCTTGCTCAACTCCGCCAGAAAAAACGGGCCATCGAAAAGCTGCCGCGAAAATGCGGCTGATGCGTGGCAGACAACGTTCAGCGAAGCCACAATAAAGAGAGAGTGATCGAAGAGGCTGGCGGCGCCTTGCTTGTTTCTGTCATTCCTGAGCTGGCGATAGCAGGCCGCGGCAATCAAGAACAGCACGGCGGGGAGCAAATCCCAAGGACGAGAAAGCAAGTTCCCGGCATGAGCGACGGGCGCAGCGGGTGCGGCCAGAAACGCGGCGCTGGTCATGTAGGCAGCCAGTGCCACGACCAGCAACGCTGCGGCCGTCTCCTTGCTGGGCTGCCGCGCGGTGGGCATATAGCGCTCAACGGCGATAGCGGCGAGCAACAGAACGGCGAGCAGTGTGCGACTCACCATCCACCCCATGGGGATTCGGGAGAGCGCCAGGGCACCGGAGATCAGCGAATCGTTCAGACCAAAGCAGCCCACAGTCTCGATGATGCCAGAAAGCACAAATCCGAAGGCAAGGATCAATGCGGTGCGATCATGGGTACCGCGGAACCGGACGAGGGCGTTCGCGGCATAACAGAAACTGAGAAGTGTTCCGCCAACTTCCAGATATAAATAGGTTTGTGGTGAGCCGGCAACGCTGATTTGCCGCAGGTAGAAGACCACAGCAAGAGAGAGGACCAGAGACATTGCGCCGGTCGCAACCAGGGCACGCGTGAGCATCTTTCGCGCAGAGAGCGAATTGTCGTCGCAGCGAAGAAACCCGATGATTTTGCCCCAACTGCCCACAAAAGCCCCCAAATACCGAAGAAAAATCGGCAACTCCCAACAAATGCAAGTTTGTG
>Ga0209577_10001116_pt1 | contig 26717 bp, 23 predicted proteins | sample GraSoiAngelo_109_FD_185874 | JGI IMG/M metagenome (GOLD analysis project Ga0209577, IMG submission 185874) | Grasslands soil microbial communities from the Angelo Coastal Reserve, California, USA - 14_0903_12_20cm (SPAdes) (version 2) | ecosystem: Environmental > Terrestrial > Soil > Grasslands...
GATTCAGATCATTTATCATCGGACGCCACGCATTCCGCGAGCCAACGCAAATATGCCGGGGATCCGGCAACAATCGGCAAGGCGACGAACTCGGGCACATCGTAGCTGTGCAGGCGTTCAACCTCGGCCTGCAGAGCCGGCAGGTGCCGGGCGGCAGTTTTGATCAGTAGCAGGAACTCGCGGGCCCTCTCGACTTTGCCCTTCCACCGATAGAGAGACTGCACGGGAGTTTCGAGCAGATTGGCGCAGGCGGCAAGCCGCCGCGAAACGATCCTTCTAGCGATTCGCTCGGCCTCAACCCGCGAACGGCAAGTGACTAGCACGACTACGTACTTCCCTGTACTTTTTCTCGGCATCTGGGCGCTTTGGCTCCGCGCGCGCCTGTTAGACTTTTTGCTTCCGAGCGCGCCCTTGCTGGAGTACATCGCGGCGCCAAGATACAATACGGCGCGGCAGAAATAAAATGGCGGCCTGTCCGATAATATTTGGCACCTCCGGCTGGCGCGGGATCATCGCCGAAGATTTTACATTCGGCAACGTGCGCATCGCCGTCGCGGCCATCGCCGAACACGTCTTGACCCGCAATCCGCGCCCTACGCTGCTCGTGGCGCACGACACGCGTTTCTTTTCCGAGGAGTTCGCGCGCACCGCAGCGATCGAACTGGCCAAGCGCGGCGTGCGTCCCCTTTTGTGCACCGGCGCAGCGCCAACGCCCGCAGTGGCCTGCGAGATTCGCCGCCGCAAAATAGACGGCGCAGTCAATTTCACCGCCAGCCACAATCCCGCGGAATATCACGGATTGAAATTTTCGGCCGCCGACGGCGGCCCGGCGCTGCCCGAGGTTACGCGCGACATCGAGGCGCGCGCCGCAAAGCTCTACGCGCGGCCAGCGGAGAGAACGACCGCGTTTCCTTCGCCGCACCAGGTGCACGACTTCGAACAGGTGGATCTGGCTCCGCCGTACCTCGCACGTCTCGGCGAGCTGATTCGCTTCGCAGAACTAAAAAAGCAAGGCGCGCCGCGCATCGTTTACGACGCGCTGCACGGCTGCGGCGCCGGTTATCTCGATCGCGCGCTGAAGGAGCACGGCATAGCCGGACAAGAAACCATCCGCGGCGAGCGCGATGTTCTGTTCGAAGGCTCCGGGCCCGACGTGTCTGAGGAAAATCTCAAGCGCTTATCGGAAACCGTGGTGGCGCATAAAGCGCAGATCGGGCTCGCCACCGACGGGGACGCAGATCGCTTCGGCATCGTCGATGAGCAGGGGCGCTGGATCGCGCCGAACCAGATTCTCGGCCTGCTCTACGATTACCTGATCGAGAGCCGCGGCTGGAATCTGGATGCGGCGCGCAGCGTGGCCACTTCGCATTTGCTCGATGCCGTCGCCGCGAAACACGGGCGCAAAGTCCATCAGACTCCTGTCGGCTTCAAATATATTGGCCAATTAATCCTTCGAGATGCTATCGTGCTCGGAGGCGAAGAGAGCGCCGGGCTTTCCATTCGCGGGCATATTCCCGAAAAAGACGGGATCCTTGCATGTTTGCTGGTGGCGGAAATGATCGAGGCCAGGAAGGCACCGCTCGACGAGCAGTTACGCACCCTTTTCCGTCGCGTCGGCCGCGAGTATTGGCCTATGCGCACGAACCTGCACCTGCCTGAGGACATGAAAGCACATGCCGTGGAGCGGCTGAGGAGTAATTTCTCGGAATTTCTGGGAAAGCGCGTGGCGCAAACCGACCGCACCGATGGCTTGAAACTCCTCTTCGATGACGGTTCGTGGATCCTGCTGCGTCTGTCCGGGACCGAGCCCTTGATGCGCGTCTATACGGAAAGCGCGACGCCGGAAGAATCCGGGCGCCTTGCAGAAGCCGCGCGCGCGTGGGTTTTTGCCGCCACAGCGGGAGGTTAAAGAGTGGGAAAGGCGAAAGCGCAGCAGCCCGAATCCTTTTGGAGCCGCCATGCCCGTACCATTCTTGGCCTCGCGCTGCTGATTCTGGCCATCCACGACGTTTTCGGAAGCCACGGCTTGTTGGCCATGCGTCGCACGCAGTCGCAGATTCACGAACTGCGCGGCGAGATCGACCGGCTCAATCAGGAAAATGGCGATCTCAGCAAACAGGTCCAGGCGTTGCGCACCGACCCCAAGGCCGTTGAACGCATCGCGCGCGAGGAGATGGGGCTGGCTCGTCCCGGCGAAATGATTTTCAAGCTTCCCGAGCAGCCTCAGGAAACCCACGGCACTGCGAAGAAGCCCTAGCCTCCTCGCAGATGCCTTCCCGAATTCGGTCACCGCACGAGCCGGTCGGCGCCAAAAACCCAGCGTGTCTAGCCCGCCGCCTTTGGCCTGATTGCGAATGGCTGCGACCACGACCATGGCCGCGAAAATCACGAAAATCCCTACCGTCGCCGCGAGAATGCTTTGCGAACGCTTCGCCAGAATCGAAAAGCGGCCGTAAACGAACTCGATATGCACCCAGTAGACGAATAGCGAAGTGCGGCCAATCTCGATCACCGGAGCGAAGCCCTGGAGCGCCGCTCCCCAGCGGCACCACGCGTATGCCAGGAAGACGATTGAGAACAGAATCCCCGTTCGGATGAGGAAAAAATTCGGGCTGGTGTGCCAGAAATCAGAAACAGCGTACAACTGCCGCGGACTGGCATCAAGCCACCGGCCGATCACAGTGAAGAGAGCTCCGGCCAGCCCGGTCAACACAAATGCATGTGTTTCATGTGTGCGCGCCCACGGAGAAAATACCAAAAAACCAAACGCGAGCCCGGCAAACGCGAAGGCCCCCCACGGAAATGCAGGGAAAAGCCAGGGCTGCGGCACGCGCAGGTTGTGCACGCCGTTGATGTACGATTCCAGATACCAAGGTAGCCAGCGCGGCCGGTGCGTGGTCCAGATAGGCGGCGTGGAAAGCGCGATCAGCCCCGCTATAGCGATCGCCAAGATAACGTAACGCGAGCGTGGCACTGCGTCGCGCGCATCTGCGGCGCGCGCCAGTTCGCGCGGATCGCGAATGCGCGGCGCCCCAAGCCAGCACACCAACCCCATCAGAATAATTGCTACGCCGATGATGTTGAGAATGTCCACGCGCAGCAGGTCAGTCCAGGGGGCGTAGGGCTGGCCGAGCACGAACTCCTGCAGGCGAAAGAGCATCCCGAAGCCCAGGATCTCCGCCCCGCGTAGCACCGCTTTGCGCGATGCCTCACCCGGCGTAATTCCCTTCTGCAGCGCTCGCCCCATGACGAGGGCCAGAGAAATTCCCGAGGCAAAGAGGAAGAGCGGCGCCGGCAGCGTTCCGCCCAATTGCGACAGGCGATAGAGCGCGGTGTGACGCGCGCTCTCACTGAGCCAGGAATCGTAGCCGTGCGTCTGGAACATGAGGACGCAGGCGAAGCCGCGTATCCAATCGAGGAAGACAACGCGCGGTTTCGCCAGGTCGGCCACGGCACGCACCTTACCACAGGCCAAGCGCATCTTCCCCTGCGCCAACCGAATTTGCAGCGGCGGGATGTTCCAAGGCGGGTCCGCCTGGGGCGGACTTCAGCCCAGCATTCTCATCTGCATAAGGCGCTGCCTGTCATTCTGAGGTCACCGGGCTGCTTTTGCGCGTCGGCCGAAGAATCTGTGAGAGTTTTTGCGAGCTTATAGAAATGAGAACTCGATCGATGTGCTAGCGTCATCGTCGTAGCAAAGAACCTCTTTACAGGTTCCTCCAAATGGCACCCAGCCGAGCGTTGGGCGAGTGGCGTGTTTTGCGTTCCGAATTGCGGGTTTGGCGCCAGGGTACGTGGGAGGAATCCGGCTTGAGATCGGAGGCCGGGTCGCTTATATTCGGTTTAATGAGTCCCACAAAGGCCGTGGTCTGCTCCCAGTGCGACAAGCCCGAGCATCAGTGCCACTGCGACCGCTACTGTTGTATCTGCGCGGGAATCGAACGGGTGAAACTCGGCATGGACGGGCTGTACTATTGTCCCGACTGCATGCAAGCCTGTGACGTGAAATTGGCAAACCGCAGTGACGCGTGAACATTCGCGAACGATTCTGCATCTTTCCCGCGACGACCGCCTGATCGCTGCCGTGGGCGGTGCGGTGGCGCATTTTGCACAGCGCGTGGGCATCGAGAACGCCGCTTGCAACCTGCTAACCTCGGCGCTCGAGGAACTCTGCCGGCAGACCCTGCCTTTGCTCAATGGAGATGGGCTGGACGTGGCCATCGAGGATTTCGATGACCGCCTGCAAATCAGCGTGGAGCACCGAGGCGAGCCGCAACCTTCGGTTGGAGTAGAGTCTTTTATCGCGGAGTGCGCGCGTGAATCGAAGCAGCGCATTACCGGCGTGCACTTGATCCGAACAGTGGACCGCATCGAGTATGACGCCCGCAATGGGAACATCCGCATGACCCTCGTGAAGTATCTTCAAGCGGGACAGAACGGCCGCTAACGCCGGGTTAAAAAGGGCGTGTCTGTCACAAGAGATTCACGGGCCCTACCCCACTTCTTTATCCTCGCGGCATTTCAACTAGCCGCAACGGCCGACTGATAATGAGACGCGTTCCCAATCGACACAAGGCTTGGCTGGCCTACGGCCTTTCCCGTATTGCACTGACTAACCGCCGCAAGGAGCATAGGATGCCCGCTGCGGAGGCCGCCGCTGCTCCGAGCTGGCAAGTTTGGGCCCCGGAGCACCAAGTGGCCGCTCGAATCCTCATCGTTGACGACAATTCTGTCGCACGGACGACCATACGTGCGCTGCTCGATTGGCATTCTTTCCAGGTATGCGGCGAGGCCAAGGACGGCGAAGAGGCCATCGAGAAGGTGGTCGAACTAAAGCCGGATATTATTCTTCTCGACATCAATATGCCGGGCATGAATGGCGTGAGGGCTGCTTACGAAATCAGACGAATCGCGCCTGCAACGAAGATCGTCTTCTTAACGATTCACGACACTCCCCAAGTTATGGAGGGCGTTCGTGTCTGGTCGCACGGTTTCGTGACTAAGTCCGCCACCGGAACCGAACTAATCCCGACACTCGATCGCCTGATTGGGACACCGGACAAGAGGCCGCCCGCCAAATCCGTAAAATCAAAATCGCGCCGTGCCGGCGCTGGAGGATGATGCCGCGGCGCGCCTACATGGTTACGGCAAAGGTATTCCGGCGAATCAGCGAGAGCACCTGATCGTCGGTGAGCGTGAGCCTCACGTTGAGTCGGTCTCCCGCAGGGGTGATGCGCGTCGAATCGAGCAGAGAAGCAAGGTCCGGGTTGGAGTTCCCCACCTGATAACGCTTATAAAGCAGGCCGGCCTGCAAGAGCGCGGCAAAAGTATTGGCATCATCCGGACCCGAGCAGAGGGCTTGAAAACGGGCTTCCACGCCGGAGCCGGCAATGATCTGCAGGCTCATGGCGCGTAGCCGGGAAACGAGTTGCTGCGCTTGGGGGAATTGCGCCGCCTCCGGCGCCAATTGCTGCATGGCCAATTGCGCGTAGGTTCCATTCATCACCGCCCATACAACGCCGCTGCCATTGGCCTCGTTGATCATGGGAAGCATCTTGGAATCGGTCAAAAGGCCCTGCTCTTCGCCTGCGCGGATGGCGATGAGGCGCTCGAGTTGCTGGCGCTGCCCAAATGCCGCCGTATTGGAATCGATGAAAAAGAAGAAGAGGTCCGCCGGGCCCGAGCCGCCACCGAAGGCGTAGAGCGAGAAGTTGCGCACTTTTACCACTGGCAGCTTCTGCGCGTTAAAATAGCTTTCAGCAGTTTCGGGCCGGAAGGAGCCAAGGGCCACCCCGAGGACTTGTTCGCTGCCGGGCGCCGGCGAATTTTGCTGCTGCGCGGCACCAGTGGCGGGAGCATTTTGACCTGCCGAGGCCGGAGCCGCGCCCACCGTGGCCCAGGCCACTTCCTCCACCTGTGAATTGAGATCGATCCCCGCGGCGGTCAGAAACTGCTCGAACTGCTTGAAACGCGCCGGAAGCATCTGTTGCTTGAGCTGCGGGAACCAGCTCAGGGAACGTGCCTGTTTCAGGTCGGCGTAGGCGAACTCGCCAATGTTCTGGGGAAACATGCCGATCACGTCGGTGCTGAGCGTGCTCGCCTGAACCCGCGAGACTGCCGAGCAGGCCAGCATCGTCAGAAAGACTGCCGTCACAGGAATTTTTCTATAGTTCATGTGTTCACCTTCGAGCCGCCCGCTTCTCCCATGCTCATTCAATGATCAGATGCTCCGTAATGAGATGCCGTCGGGCGTTTCTTCGTTGATCTTCATTGCCAAGCGAGTTTCCAGAATCTTTTTTGCAGGTGAGAAGTCCTCCAACTGCAAATAGGCGGCATCGTCCGGGCCGAGTGCTTTCCGAGGTACTAAACCGACGATCTCACTGCTGTGGATCGAGCAACCGTTGCGCTCCGCTTCGAGCCGCACCACCTCGAAAACGCGGCGGACCGAGGTCTGTTCGAAATCCGTGAGATTCATGGACACCTGAGCGAGCCCGCGCTCCTTGAGGTGCACGCCGATGGCCTTTACATGCGGCAGGCCGCCGCCCGAAGTTCGAATCAAACGCGCGATTTTCTTCGCGACGGAGACGTCGGGCGTATTCAAATTGATGTTATAGGCGATCAGAAATTTTCGCGCTCCGACGGCCACCGCGCCGGCGGAAAAGTGCAAGGCCGGCCCCCCAATATCGGGAATGCGATCCGCGTTTCGCAAAACCGCCTCGCGCAAGTACTCGAATTCTCCGCTGCGCACGCTCTCCAATTGTTGGCGTTCGGGCCGCAGGGCCGCCTCTTCGTAAAAGAAGACGGGAATTTTGTGGCGGGCCCAAATCTCCTCCCCGGCATGACGCGCCAAGGGGACGCAATCCTTTATCGTCACACCGTCAATCGGCACAAAGGGCAAAACATCAATGGCCCCGATGCGCGGATGCTCTCCCCGTTGGTTACGAAGATCGATCAATTCCGCGGCCTTGCCCACGCCGCGCAGGGCCGCTTCGGTTACCGGCTCCGGCTCTCCGGCCAAGGTGACGACCGACCGATTGTGGTCCGGGTCGCTGTGCAGGTCGAGCACCGCTGCGCCCTTGATGCCGCTCACGGCCGCGACCAGCGCCTCAATCCGTTTGTGATCGCGCCCCTCGGAAAAATTAGGAACGCATTCGATCAAGCGCCTCATCCCTGGTCTCTGTCTTTCTGTGCATTTGAGTCTCCGTGCTCTCTGCATTAGGAACCTACACAGAGTTCACTGAGGACACCGATGCTAGAACAACTGAGCCGGAAGGAACTCGAGGCTGCAGCCCTGCACCAAGCCATGTTACGCGATATGCGGCAGGTTAGCCACGGCGATTGCAGGCGGTCGTACTCAAGCTGCAAAGTCGCTAGCCGGGATTTTGGCTCGGCGGCGCAAATCGAGAGACCACAGACGCAAAATCGTTTGTCAGCAGGCGTTCGATGCGCTCCGCCGTTTTGGGTTTACCTTCTGCCACCACCGCAAACGACGCGCTTTGCTCCCAGCTCTCGTCCGTTGCGCCATTTACCCGGACCGCGAGCCACGACGCGCCGGAGGCGACGTCGAGGAGAGCGGGCAAGCCTGGCCAATCCGCGAGCGCCCGCTCGGACATAGCTGAATTTATGGCCTGCGCTGCCGCTTGGCCGCTAGGCCAGCTCTCACCTCGTTTCTGGCGAATGCAGCGCCCCATTGCTACGGGCGCTTTTACCTCGCGTCGTGCCACGAGATCGTTGATGGCTCTAAGTAGTTTGATGGCCTCGTCCGCTCGCATCCAACAGTTACGTGCAGGCAAGCCTGGCGAAGGGCGCTTGCGCGCGATCGTGATCCATTGTCGCAGCTCGCTATGGGGGAAAAGCTGGGAGAATAGAGAATCGATCCGGGCGAGATCATCCACATCGCCCGAGAGCCCAACTACCGTGAGTAGACCACGGCCCTGCTCCAAATCTGGGAGCAAATACTCCGAAACAAAATCGGGGATTTTGTAAGCATCGGACACGCCGCGTGCGAACGCTTGCGCGCGCATACCATTGCCAAATTCAAAAACGACAGCCCCCATCTCTCTGAGTTCGAGCATTGCGCGGACTTGCGTGGCGATCGAATTCAAAGCTCTTTCGCGATAGGCGCTCGGATCGCGCTCTCTCAATTCGTCACTTTGAGCCATCGTGAGGCCCTGCGGAATGTACGCAAGCGGATCGTCCGCGGGCGTCTGGTCGGTAAGGAAGTTGGGCAGGACTCCGCGATGCGCCAATTCGGGAACAATCTCCGCGGCGTTCCCGATCACGCCGACCGAAGCCGGCTCGCGTTTGCGGACTGCATTTTTCAGGATGCGCAACGCTTCGTCGAGATTATTGACCATCACTTCGCAGTAGCCCGCCTTTACGCGCCGCTTGATGCGCTCGGCGTCCGCATCGATTCCGAGAAAGGCGGCGCCATTCAGTGTGGCAGCGAGCGCTTGGGCACCGCCCATTCCTCCCATTCCGCTGGCAACGACGAGGCGGCCCGCAAGGCTTGCGCCGAAATGTTTGCGGGCAGCGGCGCGAAAGGTTTCGTAGGTTTCGGGAAGCGCACTGGAAGGTCCGGTGAACATCCAATTCGCTGCCTTACCTGTCGCCTGCGTCGGGATAGCGCGCGCGATCTCGGCTGAATGCAGGACTTGCGAGAGAGCCGACAAGGTTGAATTCACAATAAGCACGCGCGGAGCATCGACATTCGTTTGTAGGATTGGCCCGGGCTCGCCGGAGTGGATAACGAAAGTTTGGCCGTCTTCGAGTGTCTGGAGCGCTGTCACAATGGCATGGAACGCCGGCCAATCGCGCGCCATCTTGCCGATGCCGCCCGAGACAACCAGTTCTTTAGGATGCTCCGCAACTGACGGGTCGACGCTATTGATCAACATGCGCAGGGCCGCTTCCTGCTGCCAGCCTTTGCAGGAGAGCGCTGGGCCACGGGGTGCGCGGATCGGCTTCTGGGAAATGGCGGTCTGTGCGCGCGATTCGGCCATGGCGCCTCACGTCGATATTAACCTAGCTTCACTCCGTCTAATCTCTGGAGTCGAAAAGCAGATTCCTCGCTCCTCCACCCCGAAGCGCGCCTTCTTTTGCTGGGCGAGCGCTCGCGCTCGAGAGGCGCGACGTTGAGGACCCCGGCTGCGCTCGGAATGACAACTCTTTGCGTGTGTGTACGAGCCGAGTCAACCGCGGACGCTGACGGAGTTGCCGCGCGGAATGGGCTGCTGTAGAGTTCGGACCAATGCAGAAAGATTACCTCACGTTGCCCGGGCGCTTACTCCAAGCAATCGACCGCTACGCGTCTCCGCGCGCTCAGATGTACAGACAAGACGGCCAGTGGCTGTCCATCCCGGCAAAGGAATTGCTCCGCCGTATCGCGGGGCTTTGGCATAGCCTTGCGAAGTTCGGTGTTACACAGGGCGACCGCGTCGCACTTTTCGCGCCGAACTGCCCGGAGTGGCACGTCGCGGACTTTGCCATTCTCGGTCTCGGCGCCATCGTCGTGCCCATTTACTTCCGCGAATCCACCGAACGCATGGCCTACATCCTCGCTCATTCCGAGGCCAAGGCTATTTTCATTGCCGGAGAGGACCAGGCCAAACGCTGGAACGAAATCGCGCAACGCAGCCCGAGCGTGCAGAACGTCATTTTGGCCGCGGGGGCGGTGGCAGGAAAAACGTCAGCTCCGCCAGTTGGCAGCGCTACGGATCGCAGCGGCTGGAGCACAGAGCTATCTTACGAGGCGCTCATCGCCGATGCGGGAGACGCCGAAATCGAAGCTTATCGGCGGCGGATCGCCGGTTTGCGGCCGGATTCGCTGGCGTCGATCATCTACACGTCGGGTACAACGGGCGAGCCCAAAGGCGTGATGCTCTCGCACGCCAACTTCACCTCCAATGTCGAAGCTTCGTTCGAACGCTTTGACGTGGGGGCCGGCAGCGTGGCGCTCTCATTTCTGCCGCTAGCGCACGTTTACGAGCGGGAAGTGGATTACGGATACATGTTCAAGGGCCTTTCGGTCGCTTACGTGCCGCGCATGGAAGGCGTTCCGCAGGCGCTGCTCGAAGTGCGGCCACACATTTGCGCGGCCGTGCCGCGATTTTTCGAAAAACTGTATGCCAATATCCTCGAGCGCGGCGCGCAGAGGAGCGGGCTTGGCCGCCGCGTCTTCGACTGGGCCATGCGCGTGGAACGCAAGGCCGCGCCGTGGCGCGCTTACGGGCGCCGGGTTTCGCTGGGAGTGCGTTGGCAATGGTGGATGGCCAATCGCCTTGTGTATCAAAAATTTCGCGACGGGGTGGGCGGGCGCATCGTCGAATTCATCTCCGGAGGCGCGCCGCTGGCGCCCGAACTTGCCGAATTCTTTACCACCGTGGGCCTGCCGCTGTTTCAGGGTTATGGATTGACGGAAACCTCGCCCGTAGTTGCCACCAATCTCCCGAGCGCGTGTCGTATCGGCACCGTCGGTCGTCCCATTCCTGGCGTGGAGGTACGTACGGCCGAAGATGGCGAGCTACTGGTTCGCGGCCCTTGCGTTATGCAGGGCTATTACAAGAAGCCGGACGAGACGCGCGCCGTGCTTTCATCGGACGGCTGGCTCGCCACCGGCGATATCGGCCACCTCGATGCGGATGGTTATTTGTCCATCACCGATCGCAAGAAGGAATTGCTCAAGACAGCCGGCGGCAAGCTGGTTGCTCCCGCGCCGATCGAAAACGCACTGAAGTCGAGCCCGTTCATCTTGAGTGCGGTGTTGGTGGGCGATCGCCGCCCTTACATTGCCGCGCTCATTGTGCCGAACTTTGCCACCGTGCAGGCACGCGCCTCGCAAGGGGGTGTAAAGCTGGCTTCGCCGCAAGAGATGGTCTCGAGCGCGTGGGTGCACGATTTGATCGAAGGCGAGATCAAGCGGCTCACAGCGAATCTGGCTCAATTTGAAACCATCAAGCGCTTCGCCCTGCTCGATCGCGACTTCACTTTTGATGGCGGCGAGCTCACCTTTACGCTGAAGCTCAAGCGGCGCGTGATCGACCAGCGTTACGCGGAGGTGATCGACCGGCTGTATGCGCAGCCAGCGCCGGTTGCTCGCTGACTCCCGCTCTAGCATGCGCAAAGGCGGGGCATGCTGCGGACCCCGCCGTCGCGCCTTACGAAGTGGGGATTGCGCAGTACAATAATTCGCGTTAGAACATCCTTGGAGACACAAAGATGAACGATTTAATGGTCATTGCCGGCCGCGCATTTCATTCGCGGCTGATTGTAGGCACGGGAAAATATCGCAGTTTCGGCGAGATGCGCCGGGCGCATGAGGCTTCGGGCGCTGAAATTATCACCGTAGCGGTGCGGCGCGTGAATTTGACCGACCGCAGCAAGGAGTCGCTGCTGGACTACATCGATCGCGACAAATATTTTTTGCTCCCCAATACTGCCGGATGCTACAACGCCGAAGAGGCGATCCGAACGGCGCGCTTGGGCCGCGAAGTCGGACTCTCGAACTGGGTGAAGCTCGAAGTCATCGGGGATCAGCAAACGCTTTTCCCGGACACGGCGGAGCTGCTGAAAGCAACCGAGCAGCTTGTGCGCGAGGGATTCGTCGTTTTGCCCTATACGAATGACGATCTGGTCGTGGCGCGGCGCTTGATCGATACGGGCGCGGCGGCGGTGATGCCGCTGGGTGCGCCGATTGGCTCGGGCATGGGGATTCAGAATCACGCCTCGCTGCGTATCCTGCGCGAACGCGTCACCGAGGTGCCTCTGATCGTCGACGCCGGCGTGGGCACCGCTTCCGATGCCACCGTGGCCATGGAGTTGGGCGCCGATGGCGTGCTCATGAACACGGCCATCGCCGAGGCGCAGGATGCTGTGCTCATGGCCGAAGCCATGCGCCATGCCGTTGAGGCCGGGCGACAGGCTTTCCTCGCGGGCCGCATTCCCAAGAAGCTCTACGCCAGCGCCTCGAGCCCACTCGCCGGAGTGGTGCGCTAGTGCCAGGGAGTTGGCGATCGATCTGGAAACCAAGCGCATAAACCGATAACGGATCCAAAAAGGGTCCGCTGAGGGCTTTGCTCCGTGCCAGTCCAATGACCAACAAACAACAGGGATGAAGAGGGGACATTTTAAACGAGGTAAGGAAGGGGACATTTCTATTGAGCTTTGACAGCGATGCGTTGCGGTGGTTGACTCCCCCGTGCCGCGATGTTAGTTTCGACTACCTGCCTCAAATCGGGGCTCCTCGTGATCGAAGCGACCACTACCCAACTCCGCAAGACCGCCCTCAACTCCGCGCACCGCCGCATGGGGGCCAAAATGGTCAATTTTGGCGGCTGGGACATGCCCATCGAGTATTCCGGAATCGTCAACGAGCACATGGCCACGCGCACCGCCGCTGGGCTCTTCGACGTGAGCCATATGGGCGAAATCGAGTTGCGCGGCCCCCAGGCATTGGACTTGGTGCAGTTCGTCACCTGCAACGATGCTTCCCGGCTCACCGACGGCCAGGCACAATACTCCGGCTTGATGACGTCCGCAGGAACTTTCGTCGACGATTTGCTAGTGCACAAAATTTCCGACGGTCACTACTTCCTTTGTGTGAACGCCAGCAATCAGGAAAAGGACTTCAACTACATCCGCAGCGCAGCCGTACGCTTCAGCGCAAAGGTCGAAAATGCCGGAGAGCGTTATTCGCAGCTCGCCATCCAGGGACCCAGAGCCCTGGGAATCCTCACGCACTTCACGCACGCGCCCATCGCGGCGCTGCAATATTACCATTTCCTCGGCGGCGAAATCGACGGCGTGCGCGCCCTCGTCGCGCGCACCGGCTACACTGGTGAAGATGGCTTCGAGATCTATTTCGCACCGGACCACACGGAGAAATTGTGGAACGATTTGCTCGAGGTCGGAAGGTCTGAAGGCCTTCTGCCCTGCGGCCTGGGCGCCCGCAATACGCTGCGCCTCGAAGCCGGCATGTGCCTCTACGGCCAGGAAATTGACGCGACGACCACGGTCTGGGAAGCTAATCTTGGATGGATTTGCAAACTAGGCAAAGGCGATTTCCTCGGACGAAATGCTCTGCAAGCCCAAAAGGAGAGCGGAATCCACCGCATTCTCGCCGGTTTCGAGATGCAGGATCGCCCGATTGCTCGCGATGGCTATCCCGTGCTCGCAGGCCATGGGCAAAAAATCGGCAGCGTCACCAGCGGGTCGCCTGCGCCTTTTCTCAAAAAAAATATCGGTATGGCTTACGTCCCTGTAGAATCGAGCGCTCCGGGGACGCAAATCCGCATCGGCATTCGATCTCAGGAGGCTGCGGCCAAAATCGTGCCCCTGCCGTTTTACAAACGGCCTCGTTAGCTCCCCTTTTCAGATACCAGGGGTAGATTTCCGGCACAGCGGGAGAAAAGATGTATCCGAGCAATTATCGTTATACGAAAGAACATGAGTGGGTACGCGTGGAAGGTGGAGTCGCCACTATCGGCATCACCGACTACGCCCAGCATGAACTTGGCTCCGTCGTTTACGTCGAGCTGCCCAGGCCCGGCGTTCAGCTCAAAGCCGGGCAATCCTTCGGCACCGTCGAATCGGTCAAGGCCGTGAACGATATTTACGCGCCCGTTTCCGGCGAAGTTAGCGAAGTCAATTCGGCGCTCGCAGACACGCCCGAAACGATTAATAAAGACCCTCACGGTAAGGCTTGGCTGATTAAGCTCAAGCTGGCCGACTCTTCGGAGCTCGCCAAGCTCATGGACGCACCGGCCTACGAGGCTTACGTCGTCGATCACCAAAAGGGAACCTCGGCCTGATGCGCTATCTCCCGAAGAGTCCCTCCGAGCGCCGCCAGATGCTCGAAGCTATCGGCGCGCGTTCCATCGACGAATTGTTTGCCTCGATCCCCGATGCCCTTCGTCTCAAGCATCCGCTCGATTTGCCCGGGCCGCTGTCCGAAGCCGAGCTCGTCCAGTATTTCCGCGAGCGCGCGGCCGAAAATTCCCTCGGCTACAGCAGTTTTCTCGGCGCCGGCGTTTATAACCACCTACGTTCCGTGGTCACCGACACGATCCTGCTGCGCGGCGAGTTCCTCACCTCCTATACGCCCTACCAGGCCGAAATCAGCCAGGGCACGCTGCAAGCCATCTTCGAATTTCAAACCCTGATCGCCGAGCTTACCGGGCAGGAAGTGGCCAACGCATCCATGTGGGATGGCTCGACCGCGACTACTGAGGCAGTGCTGATGGCTGAGCGCATCACGCGCCGCCGCCGCGTGCTTGTGGCGCGCTCCCTGCATCCCGAATATCGCCAGGTGCTAGCGACCTATGCGCGAAATCTGGACCTGCAAATTGACGAAATCGGCTTCACACCATCTGGCCAAATCGATCTTGAGGCGTTGAGCGTATCCATCAATAAGGAAATCGGCGCGGTGCTGGTGCAATCTCCGAATTTCTTTGGGGTGCTCGAGCCGGTGCCGCGCGTCGCACAAATCGCGCGCGGCGCAGAAGCGCTCACCATCGTCGCCATCGCCGAAGCCGTCTCGCTTGGCGCCGTCCAGCCACCCGCCGAAGCCGATATCGTCGCCCTCGAAACGCAGAGCTTCGGAATGCCTCCGAGCTTCGGCGGGCCCTATGCCGGCGTCCTTGCCGCGCGCGAGACATATGTCCGGCAAATGCCGGGGCGCCTTGCCGGCCAGACTACCGATGCTCAGGGCCGACGCGGCTTCTGCCTCACGCTCGCGACTCGGGAACAGCACATCCGGCGCGAAAGAGCGACTTCAAATATTTGCACCAATCAGGCCCTTTGCGCGCTCGCTGCCACCGTGCACCTCTGTTTGCTGGGCAAGCTGGGCCTGCGGGAAATGGCCGAGCAGAATATTGCCAAGGCGCAATTTGCCCTGGCCGAGCTCGAAAAATTGCCCGGCGTCAGCCGCGTCTTCCAGGGGCCGATCTTCAACGAATTTGTAGTGCAGTTCCCTCGCTCCATGCGCATGATCAACGCGCAATTGCTGCGCGACAAAATTATCGGGCCGCTGCCTTTGGGCCCTCATTACCCGGAGCTCACTAAATGCGGCTTGGTCTGTGTAACGGAGACGACCCGGCGCCAGGAAATCGAACGGCTCGCCTGTGCCGTTCGCGAAACTCTCGCCGTGCCTGTTTGAGAAAGAATTCTGAGGAACGAAAGTGGCCGACAAAATCAAGAAAGCCGCACGCCACACCCGCCACAACGAAGGCCTGATCTTCGAGAAATCAGCGCCCGGAAAACGCGGCTTTGAATTACCCCCCTCCGATGTACCCGCGGTTGACATGCGGGCAGCCCTGGGATCCGATTACGCGCGGCGCGATATCGAGGGTTTTCCCGAAGTCAGTGAAATCGAGGTGATTCGCCACTTCACTCGGCTTTCCACTTGGAATTACGCCATCGATCTGGGCATGTACCCTCTCGGCTCCTGCACGATGAAATATAATCCACGCGTTAACGAGCACATTGCGCGATTCGATGGCCTCGCCACCGAGCATCCATATCAGCCGCAACAACTGGCGCAGGGCTGCCTGAAAATTCTCTTCACCTTGCAGAAATGCCTGCTCGAAATCACTGGCATGGACGCCGCCACGCTGCAACCCGCGGCCGGCGCCCAGGGCGAATTGACCGGACTGTTGCTGATCCGCGCCCACCTGGAAAGCCGGGGAAATCCGCGCAAGAAAGTGCTCGTTCCAGATTCGGCGCACGGAACCAATCCCGCCACGGCCGTCATTGCGGGCTATGAAGTTGAAAACATCCGCTCCGACGCGCGCGGGCAGATCGACCTCGAGCGGCTAAAAAACATCGTCAACGATGACGTTGCCGCGCTCATGGTCACCAATCCGTCCACGCTTGGCACCTTCGAGCCCCGCATCGCCGAAGTCGCCGACCTGCTCCACGCCCGCGGCGCCCAGCTTTACATGGACGGCGCCAATATGAACGCGCTCGCCGGCGTGATCCAGCCGGGCCGCTTCGGCGTGGACGTCATGCACCTCAATTTGCACAAGACGTTTTCCACTCCTCACGGCGGTGGCGGGCCGGGCGCAGGCCCGGTCCTGGTGAAAAGCCATCTCGAGCCTTTCCTCCCCGTTCCAGTGCTGACGGAGAAAAATGGCCAGCTTGCGCTCGAGCCAGTGCGCCCGAAATCCATCGGCCGCCTGCGCGCCTTTGGCGGCAATTTCGGCGTGCTGGTTCGTGCCCTCGCCTACACCCTCGCCTATGGACCCGGCATTCGCCAGGCCACAGAAGACGCCGTCCTGAACGCGAATTACATTCGCAGGAATCTCGAAGGCGTCTTCGACCTGCCCTATGCGTCGCCTTCCATGCATGAAGTCGTCTTTAGCGACAATCGGCAGAAAAAGAATGGCGTGAACACCATGGATATCGCGAAGCGGCTAATCGATTACGGCTTCCATCCCTATACCACCGCGTTCCCGCTGATCGTTCCTGGCGCGATGATGATTGAGCCCACCGAATCCGAATCCAAAGAGGAATGCGACCTCTTCATCGACGCCATGCGTTCAATTGCCGAAGAGGCCGCCACGCAGCCTGATCTGGTGACGACTGCGCCGCACTCCACACGCGTCGGCCGCCTCGACGAAGTCGCCGCCGCCCGCAAGCCCCTGTTGCGCTGGAAGTCCAAAGCCGCCTCCGAATCCGCCGGCTGATCCCTGCAAGCTGAGATTTTCATAGCCTAGGCCGCCCCGACGTTGTCGGTCGGGGGCCGGGGGCCTTGCGCGTCTGCACACCGCCACCTCAAATCGTGCGACTTGCACCCTTTTCCTGGCATTTTTGACAGTCCTGTTAGGGGCGCGACAGGTTTAGCCCACCGCGGGAGCAGTGGAAACAAAGCGCTCGAAATTCTACGCCCCGAACAGGGGCGACACAAACCTGATTGGCGAGATTTATTTCCCTGCACTTTTGGCTGGTTTGGCTAACTTCATCACGTAAATCTTGATGCTATGGAAGTCGTCGGAATCGGTCCGGTGAGTTCGGCCCCGGCCCCGGCCCGCCCAGCTTCTCGACCTCCTCGTCCACGCGCTCGGTTCGGTTGCTCGGGGTTCGGATGATCCGAGAAAAATTCCGGCGGCTGCTTCCCTTTGAATACCGCCTCGATTTTTTCGAAAAATTGCGCCAAGGCCCGCGGATGAGCGAAGTCCTTGCGCCGCCGAGTCGACCAGCTAAGCGCGGTGACTAACGATCCTGTGGCTTATTGACTCTAAGTGGCTTGCGGAAAAAATCCATTTCCGTTGTCATTCTAAGAGGCTGTGACTTTTTTGATTTCTCGCAAAAACCGTCGCTGAAAATATTGAGTTTAGATAGTTTAGATGCGAAAAATTCGCGAATTTTGAATAAAGTTACAGCCTCTGAGCGAAGCGAAGAATCCCTCTTCGGGTCCTGTTCGTGGAACCCAGATTCTTTGCCAGACTTTACGATTCGTTCTTGCGCCGGCTCGATGGAGCCGGCAATGGAGCCAGAGGGACGGCGATGGGCGCCTTGGCCTCGCGAGCCGCAACCGCAGGCGGTGCCTCCGCCGGCTTGCCGCCGGTCGCCTTGGCTGACTGCGCGGCCGCGGCCGCCGGAGGAGCGATCGGCAGGACGGCGCCTTCGCCCTCTTTGTCAAAGACGAGCCTCTGCCCGCGCTCATCCCAGTCGATGCACAGCAGATCGCCCAGATGCACTTGGCTTGTTGCCAGCAGATTTGCAAGAGGATAAACGATATGGCGCTCGATCGCCCGCTTCAGGTGACGCGCGCCGTATTTCAGGTCCGTTCCTTCCCGCAGCAGGAAATTACGCGCTGCCGGCGTCACGCGGAAGAGGAACTGCCCCTTGGCCGTATCCAGAACCCGCCGTTGCACCATAGACAACTCGATTTCCAGGATCTGCTCGAGCTGTACCTGCCGCAGCGGATGGAAAACGACCACCTTATCCAGCCGGTTCATGAACTCGGGCGAAAACTTGCGCCGCGCGGCTTCTTGCGCCGTGCGCGTAACTTTGCCGTCTAGCGTGTCTGCCGGCTTGTCCACGGGCTGCACAAACCCCATGCCCCCGCTCATCAGTTCGGTGATCTCGCCGCCGCCTAGATTCGAGGTCATGAAGATAACCACTTGTGAAAGATCCACCCGCCGGTTGTCGCCCAGGGTGAGTGTGGCTTTGTCGAGCATTCCCAGCAGCAATTGCCACAGCGAGTCCGAGGCCTTTTCGATCTCGTCGAACAGCAAGAAACTTAGCTTCAACTGCTCGGTGTGATATTTCGCCAGGTCTTCCTGCGTAATCAGCGGATGCGTCTCTCGATGTCCCAGGTAACCGGGCGGCGAGCCGATCAGTTTGGCGATTTCGTGAGAATGTTGAAATTCGGCGCAGTCCACCTTGATCACGGCGCGAGGATCGCCGAAGAGAATCTCCGCAGCCGCCTCCACAATGCGCGTCTTGCCCGAGCCCGTCGGCCCCAAAAAGAGCAGATTCCCCACCGGACGGCCGCTCGGGCACATTCCTGCGCAGAAGACCTGATAGAGGTCCACGAGCGCGCGGATTCCCTCTTCCTGTCCGACGATCTTCTCGCGCAGAGAGTTCTCGAACTCCTGAGATTCGATACTTCTCAGAGTCGGATCCAAAGACCGACGCTGGCTGGCGCGCATGGCTTTGTGCCTCCTGACCACTTACCGAAAATTCCGCTCCGCCATCACTGCCCGATGCGGCGCCCGATCGAACTGGTCGAGTTTCACACCCACGGTCGAATGCAACAGACGCAGTTGTGTGACCAGTTCCTGCCCGGTGGCAGGCGCCTCGGACACGTCCAATAGCGGCGGAAACAGATCGGCCAAGTCCAGATTGAGGGTGCGAAGCGTCGCAATGAGCTTACGGACGTACGCGGACTTCGAGTCGAACAGCTCCACCCGGTTATTCACCTGCTCGCGCAGCTCGGTCCAGTTCACGTCCACGAAAGGATAAGTGCGGTTGACCTGGCGCACCACGTCGTCCGTAATTCTTGGACGCTCTCCCAAGCGCGCCAGGTGAAGTTGTTTCACCTTGCCGCGCTGGCGCACGTTGTGCACGAGGTAATAAGCGTTGCCTTTGCGCCGTACGAAAGCCATGCTACCTCTCACACCCTAATCGTTGCTTGTAGTGTAAGGAGCGTCCACTACACCGTCAAGTTGGATGCCGTGAAATCGGGCGCTGTTGCCTCCTATCGGTTACTCCCCGATTCAGTTACTCCCCGCGCTGCAACGGCCCGCCTCCTCACTCGGCTCAAAATCAGCTCAAACTCGTCGCTCCTAGCCCGCGTTCTCCGCCCGGCTGCGTCTCACGCAGGCGAGGAATTCCTCTTCGCACGAAATCCATTAACTGCCGCATGAGAATATGGCCGAACGATTGGTGTAACGAACTGGGAGTTGAACCGTCGGGCGGAGGGGCCCTTCTTACCCTGCTGATTAGATGCCGTGACAGCGACTTTTTCTGCCTATTGTGTTCCTAAAGTGGCAAAAGTGGAAACCTGCGACCGCTGCGGTTATCGTAGGGGATATGGACGCGGGCTGGAGCAAGGTTTACCGATTGGTCAGGCGCATTCCCAAGGGACGCGTCGTCACCTACGGCCAGCTGGCCCGTGCGACTCGGCTCCGCGGCGGCGCTCGTGCCGCTGGGCACGCCATGGCTGCGTGCCCGCGCGGCCAGGCTATTCCCTGGCATCGTGTTGTTGCTGCAGGCGGCCGAATCGCGGTCCGCGAGCCCTTCGCCAGCCTCCAGCGCCGCTTGCTCGAAAGCGAAGGCGCCAGGCTGATCCATGGCCGTGTGGCTCTCTCGAATCATCTTTGGGTAATCCCGGGGACTCCGAAGGCCGCCCAAAAGCCTAAGCGACGCCCCCGCGTCCGAAAGTGACGGCTCCGATGGGTGGTTCGGAAAACCCGGCTGATCCGAATCCGGCGATCCTGTTTGGATCTTTAATGCCCGCGCGTGCATTTCGTTTTGTGCATTTCGTTTTGCTTGACAACGGGGTGACGCTATGTAACGGTCACCGTTATCATCGCTGTGAGCCGATCCACATCAGGAGGCATACGATCGTGAGGCACAGAGTTCTTCTGCGCTTGCCGCTCGTTTTTGGGTTGTTTATGGCTGCGCCGGTGTTCGCGCATCACACCTTTTCTGTTGAATACGATGCAGCGAAGTGCAGCGACATGACCGGTACCCTCACGAAAGTGGATTGGCAGAATCCGCACGTTTATTTCTATGTCGATCTCAAGGATTCCGGTAACCAGGTCGCCTCCTGGAGCTTTGAGGCAGTATCGGTGGCCTTCCTAAAGAGGAGCGGGATCCAGAGGCAAGATTTCGTCGACAATTTTGGGAAGGTGGTCACAGTGAGAGCCTGCCTCGGAAAGGGCGGCAATTCAAGAAGGGCCGCCGCTGAGACCCTCAAGATGGCCGATGGTCGTACGTTGAGGGTTGGAAGCGATTACGAACATGGCCAGAACTGACAGAGCGCGAATAGAGCTTCGGCGCGGGTGTTGTATGCGCGGGTGCGGTGTTCGCGTGTGTTCTATTTTGGTACTGGCAATTTTAGCGGCAGCGTGCGCCTCTAGGGCTGCTGATGCGCAAGAGAAAAAGAAGTCCAGCGGTGATTCGTTTCAACCGAAATTGCATGCGCTGCCGAAGGGCGGCCCGACTCCGCGCACTGCCGACGGCCATCCGGACCTTTCGGGAGTATGGTTTCCGGGCACTACGGGGGGCTACGATACGAGCAATCCCCCGGCGCAACGCCAATTCGATCCGAAGGTGACCCCGGAGGAAAAGCCGCCGTTCCAGCCGTGGGCGGCCGCCAAGATCAAATCCATGACCCCTGTGGATTTTGAACTCGGACGCGCCTCAGTGAATTGCATGCCTCGCGGCACCCCGAGTATGTTCCTGATGAACCCTTATCCCACAAAGTTGGTGCAGACGCGTGACGAACTGATCCAGCTGAACGAACTGAACAGCAACTTTCGCGTCATCCACACCGACGGCCGCGCACACACCAAGAATCCGGATCCTACCTTCAATGGAGACGCGTCCGCCCATTGGGACGGAGATACTCTAGTCATCGACGTGATTGCTATCGACGAACGGACCTGGAACAATTTCGTCGGCTGGTTCCATAGCGATCAGGAACACGTGATCGAGCGCCTCACGCGCCCGAGTGAAAACTATCTGGTGTATCAGGTTACGATCGAGGACCCCAAGGTACTGACCAAGCCGTGGACCTCCGCTCCCCGGCAATGGTCGCTCAGCCATGAAGATTTGGAGGAGTACTACTGCACGAATAATCAGGAAGTGCAGCAATACGAATCCCTCAAAGACAAAGACGCAGGCAGCAGCAAGTAATCCTCGGCGCACGCCTTCCCCCGCCGACCCAGACTGGCAGGGTGCCGATAAAGGCGCTCCGGAAACTGACCCGCTACTCGATTTCGCTCCCAGCCGTCGCCCGTCTCCGAAATATGCTATAGATACCCATTTACACCGTGAGCGCTCCCATCATCGAGGTGCACAACCTCACCAAACACTATGGCGACGTCCAGGCATTGCGCGGCGTCAGCTTCGAAGTTGAGGAGGGTGAAGTCTTTGGCCTCCTGGGGCCGAACGGCGCTGGCAAGACCAGCACCGTCGAAATCCTCGAGGGGCTCCGTGCGGCCGATGGAGGCATCGTCAGTGTCTGCGGACTCGATCCCCAAACCCCAGGCCCCGCCTTCAAACAGGAAATCGGAGCGGTCCTTCAGTCGACTGCGCTGCCCGATAAGCTTCGGGTTGCCGAAGCGGTCTCCATGTTTGCCAGCTTCTACAAGCGCCGGCGGGACCCCGCGACTCTGCTAAAGCGCTTCGGCCTCGAGGAAAAACGCAATACCTTCTATTCGCATCTATCCGGCGGCCAAAAACAGCGACTGGCCTTGGCCATGTCCCTGGTCAACGAGCCCCGCGTGCTCTTCCTTGACGAACCTACCGCCGGCCTCGATCCTCAAGTCCGGCGTGAGATCTACACCATCATCGAAGAGCTGAAGAAGGAGCGAAAAACGATCCTGCTGACCACCCACTACATCGAAGAGGCCGAAAAGCTTTGCGACCGCGTGGCCATCGTGGATCAGGGCCGAGTCATCGCCCAGGGCACTCCCCGCGAACTCAAGCAGCGTTCCGCTGGCACCACGCGCATCGAGCTGCGCCTGGCGCGGCCCGAAACCGACGCCGCTTTGAAACAACTCGACGGCGTGGCCGATTGCCACGCCTCCGACGGCGTCTATGTAGTCCACTCAACGCGCGTCCCTCAAACCATCGTTTCGCTGGTGAAATACCTCGAGGCGCACGGAAACGAGCTCTCTAGCCTGGATATCGCCGCGCCCTCGCTCGAAGATGTTTTCCTGGAGCTTACCGGCAGGAGGCTCCGGGATTGAGAAACGCCTGGACGCTAACTAAGGTCCGTATGCGCCTGGCGCTGCGCAATCGCGCCTTCATCTTCTTCAGCCTGATCTTCCCACTGATCTTCCTTTTCTTGTTCTTGGGCCTCTTCGCGCGCAGCAACGTCGCCGCCGTGCCCTACATGCTCGCCTCTGTGCTGGCCATCACGGTGATGGGCAGCTTCTGGGGCTTGAGTGTCCAGCTCGTGACCTTCCGCGAGCAAGGCATCTTGCGCCGCTTTCGTGTCGCGCCAGTAGGTCCCGGAGCCATGCTCGCCTCGAGCATCGCCTCCAACTATATTTTGACGCTGCCCGCCGTCTCTATTGAATTCGTGCTGGCGCGCAGAGTCTTCCATATGAGTCAGTGGGGAAACCTGGGAGGCGTCTTTTTTCTCATCACCCTGGGAATCATCACCTTCGCCGCGCTCGGCCTGATTATCGCCAGCGTCACCAACAGCACCCAGGAAACTCAGGTCATCAACCAAATCCTCTGGTCGGCCTTTCTGTTCCTTTCCGGCGCCACACTTCCGCTGCCCATGCTGCCAATCTGGATCCAACGCTTCGCGCTATTCCTTCCGGCAACTTATCTCGTCACCGGCCTCGAACGCGTATTGGTGGCCCGGGTTGGCGTCGCGCAAATCGGTGCGGAAATCGTCGCGCTCGCCGTCAGCGCCGCGATGGCCTTGTTTTTGAGCCAGCAGCTTTTCCGCTGGGAGCCCGAAGCGAAGGTCGGACCTCGAGCCAAAGCCTTGGCGGCAGCCACCATCGTTCCTTTCCTGCTGCTGGGCCTGTGGGAAACTGCGCACGGCAACCTACGCTCGGCCGCTCGCACCGACTTCCTCACCATACGCTCTGAGCCTATCGATCGCCCTGCGCCCTTCATCGCCCCTCGCTGATCTGTCAAACTGTCATTCCGAGCCCCTCCTCGGCGCGCCCGGGCTCGAGGCGCGACGTTAGAAAAAAGGCCGCGCCGACGCCGTTCCTTTTCGACGGGCGAGGAATCCCTTGTCATGGTGAATCCGCCACCGGATGTCGAGATAGCCGGCCCGTCCAATTTGGCGCTCGCATGCAGCTTCCACGCGCCCTTCGCTCGAAAGGCCCTCAAAACGGCCATGCTATAATTTTCTTGAGGAGATACACCGATGGCACTCAAAAAAACCGAATGGATCTGGCACAACGGCAAAATGATCCCCTGGGACGAGGCGCAAATCCATGTCCTCTCCCACGTGGTGAGCTACGGCTCTTCGGTTTTTGAGGGCATCCGCTGCTACGAAACCAAGAATGGCCCGGCCGCTTTTCGCCTGCGCGAACACATGCAGCGTTTGCTGCATTCCGGCCATATTTACCGCATGAAGAGCCCCTACGCCATCGAGCAGCTCTGCTCCGCCGCCGGCGAAATCGTGCGCGAAAATCGCCTCAGCTCCTGTTATATCCGCCCGCTGATGATTCGCGGGTACGGCGACGTCAACGTGAACCCACTTTCCAATCCCATCGAAGTCTACCTGGCCTGCTGGGAATGGGGCACCTATCTCGGCGCCGAAGCGCTCGAGCAAGGCGTGGACGTCTGCGTCAGCTCATGGGCTCGTCTGGCGCCGAATACCCTGCCATCCATCGCCAAAGCCGGCGCGAACTACATGAATTCGCAGCTTATTCGCATGGAAGCGCTCGCCAATGGCTATGCCGAAGGCATCGCTCTCGACATCAACGGCTACGTCAGTGAAGGTTCCGGCGAAAATATTTTCGTCGTCCGCGACGGCGCCGTACATACGCCGCCGCTGGCCTCGAGCGTCCTTCCGGGAATCACGCGCAGCTCCGTCATGACGCTTTGCGAGGATCTCGGCATCCCCATTCGCGAGCAGATGATTCCGCGCGAGATGCTATACATCGCCGACGAAGTCTTCTTCACCGGCACCGCAGCCGAAATCACGCCGTTGCGTTCGGTCGACCGCATCACCGTCGGCATCGGGCGGCGCGGCCCCTTCACCAAGCGCCTGCAGGATGAATTTTTCGCCATTCTGTCCGGCGCCAAACCCGACCGCCACAACTGGCTCACGCCCGTCGGCGCTCCGGTCGGTTCCCCCGTTGCTTCGGCCCGATAAGCCGCGCCAGTCGATTTCGTCACTCCGAGCCCCCCTCTTCGCGCAAACGTTAAGGCGATCAGGGGCTTTTGCGTCACCAAAGTCGCCGCAGACGAGCCCACCACCTCCGTCAGTCTCAACATCTCCTGGCGCGAGGCCAATCGCGCCATTTTCGACACTCTAGAAAAATGGAACCTCAAGATTTGTCTGTTCGTTTGCGGCATGAGAGTGATTCGCCTCAAGGCAAAGCACCCCTGGGGCAGTGGGATGAGGCCGGGCACCTGATCTGCAATCATTCGCACTCGCATTTCAACTTCAATACCCCCAAAAGGAGCTACGAAGATTTGTCCGCGGACTTCGAGCGCAACGAGACGCTGATAAAACCCCTATCGTCGTTTCGCGCGCCCGTTTCGTTATCATGTACTGAAGGAAGACGACACCGCGGAGAAGCGCCATCGCTTCAGCGATCTGCTCAAGCAAAAGGGGTTACGCGGTCGGCCACGTCACTATCGACGCCTCCGATTGGTATGTGGACGACCGCATGAATGCGCGGCTTCAGCAGCAACCGGCCCCAGACGCGGAGCCCTATGGGCCGTGGCGCATTTGCGCGACCGCGCTGCCTTCTATTTCCAGCTTGCGGTCGACGTTGTGGGACACGAAATCCCGCAAGCGTTGCTTCTGCACCACAAAATGATCAACGCCCTTTAACTCGAAGACGTAATCAGCGCGTTCTCAGAGAAGGGCTGGCAGTGGATCGACACCAGCGCGCCTTCGACGACGCTGTTTTCAAACGCCGGCTGCAGACCTTCCCGCGGGCAAGAGCCTCGTCTGGGCATTGGCAAAGAGACCGGCCGCTTCGACGACCGCCTCGGCCATCCCGCCGAGAGCGACTCCTACGAAAAGCCCAAAATGGACGCCCTCAGCCTTTGAGCTGCCGCCCCCTGCCACGATTTCTTCCGCATCTCTCCCGCCAGCGGCGCGCTCTCTAACTTGTCATTCCAAGCCCGCCCGGGCGTAATCTTTGCGCCCGGGCATCTCTTTTGGGGGGACGACGAATCCCTATGTCATTAAAATTTCTCGACTCATACACTCCCAGCATGCAGGCCCATCTGCTCTTGATACCTTGGCCGGAAGAGTTACACACGTCCTGTAATTTCGCTTTACCCATTGCTCTTGCCTGCGTCGGAATTTTCTCCTTCGGCATGATGCCTGCGGTGCCCTCCCGCAAAACGGATGAAGAAGCCATCCGCCAGATGGTGGCGGACGCCATCTAGGGACTGAATCAAGGAGACCTCGACGCCATCCGCGACTACTGGACGAAAGACTACGGGGGTATCGACGGCCAATACCTCCACGGACGCCCGGTCACGGAAGCCTTCTCGCGCAATTGATTAAGACAGGCGCCGGGCAAGAGACTGGAATGATCGAGCGAGTGCGCTTCGTTGCTTCCGATCTGGCCATCGCGGACGGCTCCTGAACCATCACCGGCGCTCGCGGCGAAGGCGGCAAACCATTGCCGCCCCTTCGTGGCCGTGGCTGCGGAGATCGTACAGAAGAGGCGCGGCCGCTGGAGCTTTGTGGCCACCGGCGAAATGGCCCTCCCGAATGCCGGCTAAACCTCGCCGTACTAAGGCCCTGCGCGAATCGGCCTGGCGGTCTCCCGCCTGATCGAGTATGCGCCAAAAACACTTTGTTAACTCAGGAAGGCGCTCGGGGGTGTATAAGAGTGCCCATCCGGGAGGTTGAGAGCGAAATCCCGGACCACACATCACCGCTAGCGACGGCTTCTGTAGCGTACGATTAGGGAGGAACGCCATGCCAAGAAAACTCTATTGGGTTGTGCCGGCCTTGACGATTTGCGTGCTTTTTGCGCGGCCTGTACGTGCACAAGAAGGGCAACAACAAGGAGCGGCGGCTAAACCCGATTCTCCCGAGGTTCTAGCGCATATCGACAAGGCAAAGAAGATTGCCGGCACATACTGGGCGACGGCGGAACACTTTCTCTGCGAGGCGCCGCGCGCAAATCCGGCCACCGACCCCGGACCTGTCAAGCTCTTCGACAATCTTTGGGCCGTTCCAGGGCAGTACTCTGTCGGAAATGCGGTTACCTACGTTCTTCCCACCTCGGCCGGAATCATGTTGATCGACTCTGGTCACGCCAAAGATGTTGAGTCGGTTCTTCTGCCCGGATTAAAGACTCTCGGCCTAGATC
>Ga0209577_10001117_pt1 | contig 26689 bp, 30 predicted proteins | sample GraSoiAngelo_109_FD_185874 | JGI IMG/M metagenome (GOLD analysis project Ga0209577, IMG submission 185874) | Grasslands soil microbial communities from the Angelo Coastal Reserve, California, USA - 14_0903_12_20cm (SPAdes) (version 2) | ecosystem: Environmental > Terrestrial > Soil > Grasslands...
GGCGACGAGCGCTACCACGCCGCCTACTTCGCCAAGTATCCCAACGTCTGGTGCCACGGCGACTGGTGCGAGCTGACCGAGCGCGGCACGATGATCATCTACGGGCGCTCCGATGCCACGCTCAATCCGGGCGGCGTACGCATCGGCACCGCCGAGCTCTACCGCGTGGTGGAGCGCATCGCCCAGGTCGAGGAAGCCGTGGCGATCGGGCAGATCTGGCATTCCGACACGCGAGTGGTGCTGTTTGTGAAATTGCGCGACGGCCAGACGCTGGATGCGCAGCTCGAGGAGCGCATCCGGTCAGAAATCCGGCGGCACGCTTCGCCGCGCCACGTGCCGGCGAAAATCGTTCAGGTGGCTGACATTCCGCGCACCAAGAATGGCAAGGTCGTGGAGCTCGCCGTGAAGGCGGTCGTGCACGGCATGCCGGTCGGCAATACCGACGCGCTCGCCAACCCGGAGGCTTTGGAGCACTTCAGGGACTTGCCGCAGCTCTCCGAATGAGAGCGCTCATGACGTAATGTAGGCGCGCAACGCCTGCGCCTCTTGCGCAGTTTCCTCGAGCCTGATCTTCACCAGGTCGCCGATCGACACCAGCCCGAGCAGCTTGCCGTCCTCGATGACCGGTAAGTGCCGGAAGCGCCGCTCGGTCATCAGCCCCAGCGCTTCGTCGACCGAGGTCGCCAGCCGTCCGACGACGATGCTGCAGGTCATTGCTGCTTCGACCGGCAGGCGCTCGAGGTCGCGCTCGCCCTCGGCAAACAGGCGCACCACGTCGCGCTCGGTGAAAATGCCGACCGGACAACCCTCGGCGTCGGGGATCAGCACCGCTCCCACCTTCTCGGCGCGCATGGTGCGGATCGCGTCGCCGACGCTCGACTTGGCCGACACCGCGACCACGCGGCTGCCCTTGGCCGCCAGCACGTCGCTCAGCTTCATTGCCGTGGCCTCATCGCGTCTAGCCCAGGATCTGCCCGATGTGGTTGCGCGTATCGAGATCGGCGACGAACTGCTTCAGGTCAGGGCCGAGCGCGTCGCGCGCCGACACGATGCCGAGCGTCTGGCCGTTCTCCACCACCGGCACGTGCCGGAACTCGCCTTCGTACATCAGGTGGAGCGCGTGCCCGAACGGCCGGTCGGGCGAGATGGTGCTCGGATTGGGCGTCATGACCTGGGCAAGGTGGGTCTTCGCCGGGTCGCGACCCTCGGCGAGCACGCGAAACAGGGCGTCGCGCTCGGTGAAGATGCCGGCAAGCCGGCCGCCCTTCATGACCAGCAGCGCGCCGATGCGATGGCGCTTCATCAGCTTCGCCGCCGACGCGACGCTCGTTTCGGCGCCGGCGGAAATGGGTTTCTGCTCCCCAATGATGCTGCGAATCGGTCTTTCTTCCATGGCACACCTCCCGCCCAAACACTTTACTCTCTGCGAGACGTATTGCACTGCAAATCTTTTTTTGCACTGCAAAAATATCGATTAAGATTTTTCCCATGCGCCAGAAATATTTCTTTTCCCTGGGCGACGGCGGCTTCCACCGCATCGCCTATACCGAGTGGGGTGATCACGACAATCCGCACGTCGTGGTGTGCGTGCACGGTCTTGCGCGCAACAGCCGCGATTTTGACTTCTTCGCCGAGGCGCTCGCTTCGGACTGCCGCGTGGTGTGCATGGATGTCGTCGGACGCGGCGACAGCGACTGGCTGGACAACAAGTCCGAATACGCGTTTTCCACCTACCTGGCCGACGCGGCGGCGATGCTGGCGCGGGTCACGGCGCCAGCCGCCGGCACCTGGCTCGAACGGCTGCGCGGCGGCCCCCCGCCCCCCATGATCGACTGGGTCGGAACCTCCATGGGCGGACTGATGGGGATGTTTCTCGCCGCCAAGCGCAACGCGCCGATCCGGCGCCTGGTGCTGAACGACGTGGGCGCATTCATTCCCTGGGGCGCGCTCATCAGGATGAAGGGCTCTATCACGCGGGGCTTGCGCTTCTCCAATCTAAAGGAGGTCGAGGCGTATGTGCGCAAGGTCTGCGAGTCGTTCGGCCGGCTCAGCGACGAGCAGTGGAAGCACCTCGCCATCCACAGCGTGGCCCAGGAAGAAAAGGGGGACTACGTGCTGCGCTATGACCCGGCGATCGGCGAAGGCTACCACGGCAACATCGACAGCGAGATGCCGATCGGGCCCAACGTGCTGCGTGGCGTCGACCTCTGGAACATCTGGGGCAGGCTCAAGTGTCCCACGCTCGTGCTGCGCGGCGCCGAGTCCGAAGTGCTGACCGCCAGCACGTTGAAGGAGATGCGCGAGCGCAGGCCCGATACCGTGTCGGTGGAATTCAAAGGCGTCGGCCATGTGCCGGCGCTGATGAGCGCGGACCAGATCGCCCCGGTCAGGCAATTCCTCCTCCAGCAATGAGCGCGGCGATCGCTTCGATGACGCGCGGCTGCTCGCCGATGGCCGGCTCGAGCGAGATCTCGACGCCGGGATAGTCGCCGCGAACGGCCGCGACGAGCCGGGGCAGATCCTCCTTCAGGTGGCTGCCCTGCCCGAGGAATACGGGCACGACGCGAATCTTCTTCACGCTTTTGGCGAGCGCCGCCACGGCCTGCTCGAGCGACGGCCGCATGATCTCCAGATACGCAAGCTTGACCACGCAATGCGGAGCCGTTCGGCCCACGATTTCGCTCATTCTTTGAAACGGCCGCGCCCATTCCGGGTCGCGCGAGCCGTGGGCGAAGAGAACGATGCCTTCCTTCAATGCAACGTCGCGCGGCGACCCTCGTAGATGCCCTGCAGGAGGCGCAGCGACCCGAGGCTGATCGCGCGGTGCGAAAGCGCATGGCCGAGGTCCTCGACGATGTCGAGCGTGACCGGAACGTGAAGTCCGGCGAGGACCCGTGCCGCCCGCTCAGCGTACACGCGCGACACCACTGAGTCGAACTCGCCGTGCACGAGGTGAATGCGCGACTGGATCGGCGTGCCGCGCGCAGGCAGGCGGGCATAGCGCGCGGAGAACGCGACCACGGCGCCGGCGATGCCCGGCGTCTTCACCACCTCGAGCGCCACGGTCCCGCCCTGCGAGAAGCCGATCAGCACGGTGCGGCTCGAGGGCACGCCGAAGTTGGTCTGCTCGTGGCGCACCAGGTCCTCGACGTCGGGCAGCACGGCGGCGACGCGCTCGCGATGGTTGTCGACGTGCAGGCCGCGCGTCGGATACCAGTCCTGCGCCATCCCGCCGCGCGCCTCCGGGTTGAATCCGCTCGGCACGACCAGCGCCGCGCTCGGGAAGCGCGCCTGGAACTTGAACGCGATCGGGATCATCGACTGCGCGGTGGCGCCGCAGCCGTGGAGGAACACGAACAGGTGCTTTGCCGGGTGCTCTGGAGTGGGCGCGAAGCGGAAAACCCGGCCGGAAGACATTGGAAGAATTGTTACCTCGCCGGCGGCGTTCTGTAAACTGATTCAGATCCTTTCTCAGGTGCTCCATGCAAACCAACAGATTTCTAACGGCTTTCTGGGCGTTGGCCAAACCCTATTGGGTGTCAGAGCAGCGCGCCAAGGGGGTGACGCTGCTCGTCACGGTGATCGGCCTGTCGCTCGCCCTGGTCTGGATCAACGTGCAGATCAACCTGTGGAACAACGCTTTCTACAACGCCATCCAGGACAAGCGGCTCGATGACTTCTACCGGCTGCTGGGCAAGTTCACGCTGCTCGCGTTCGCCTACATCGGCCTTGCCGTGTACCGGCTGTACCTGCGCCAGATGCTGCAGATCGAATGGCGCACCTGGCTCAACGAACGCTATCTCGCCGATTGGCTGCGCGAGCGCGCCTACTACCGGCTGCAGCTCGTCGATCGCGGCACCGACAACCCGGACCAGCGCATCGCCGAAGACCTGAGGTTCTTCGTTGACTACACCCTGACCCTGGGGCTCGGCCTGCTCTCGGCGGTGGTGACGCTCGCCTCATTCACCGGCATCCTGTGGACGCTTTCCGGAGCGCTCGAGCTGGCCGGCGTCACGATCCCCGGCTACATGCTGTGGTGCGCGATCCTCTACGCCGGCGCGGGAAGCCTGCTCACCCACTGGATCGGCAAGCCGCTCATCGGCCTGCAATTCAACCAGCAGCGCTACGAGGCGGATTACCGCTTCTCGCTGGTGCGCCTGCGGGAGAACGCCGAAGGCGTCGCGCTCTATCGCGGCGAGAACGAGGAGCTGGGCAACTTCCGCAAGCGCTTCGCCAACGTGATCGCGAACTGGTGGGGAATCATGCGCAAGCAAAAGCAGCTGAACTTCTTCACCGTGTCGTACGCGCAGCTCGCGATCGTGTTCCCCTACGTCGTCGCCGCGCCGCGCTATTTCTCGGGTGCGATCCAGCTCGGCGGGCTGATGCAGACCGCCTCCGCCTTCGGCCAGGTGCAGGAGTCGCTCTCCTGGTTCATCGACATCTACCCGAACTTCGCCGAATGGAAAGCCACCGTCGACCGGCTGACCGGCTTCGCGGCGTCGCTGGAGAAAGCCCGCGAGGATGCGCAGGGAATCGATGGCGAGCGCGTCGAGGGTTCGGACCAAAGGATCCTCCTCAATGATCTCGAGCTCGAACTGCCACAGGGCAAGCCGCTGCTTGCTTCGACCACGGTGGAGCTCAAGCCCGGCGAGCATGTCCTCGTGACCGGTCCCTCGGGGGCCGGGAAGTCGACGCTGTTCCGCACGCTCGCCGGAATCTGGCCTTACTGGAAGGGGCGCATCAGGCTGCCGAAGGGCGCGCGGCTGCTGTTCCTGCCGCAGAAGCCCTACCTGCCGATCGGCTCGCTGAGGCATGCGGTTTGCTATCCGGAGGATGCAAATCGTTTTGCAGGCGAAGAAATTCGTGAAAGCCTGAAAGCGGTCGGCCTGCAATCTCTCGCCTCTGATCTCGAGCGCAGCGAGAACTGGGCGCAGGTGCTCTCAGGCGGCGAGCAGCAGCGCCTCGCCTTCGCGCGCGCCCTGCTCAACCGGCCCGACTGGCTGTTCCTCGACGAGGCGACGGCGTCGCTGCCCGAGGAGGACCAGGCGGCGCTCTACCGGCTATTGCGTGAGCGCCTGCCCAACACGACGGTCGTTTCCATCGGCCACCGCGAGAGCCTGGCGCAGTATCACCCGAAGCGCCTCGCCTGGCGCGGGGACAGCCTGCTTACCGCTTAGCAACACATCAAGCGACCGCGCGGCGCCGCGGCTCGCCCGGCTTGATGCCCAGCGCCTGCCGCAGCGACTGGCCGGTGTGGCTCGCCTTGTTCGCCGCAACCTGCTCCGGCGTCCCCTCGGCGACGAGGCGGCCGCCGCCGTCGCCGCCTTCGGGGCCGAGGTCGACGATCCAGTCGGCGGTCTTGATGACATCGACGTTGTGCTCGATCACCACCACCGAATTGCCGGCGTCGCGCAGCCGATGCAGAACCTCGAGCAGCAGCCTGATGTCGTGGAAATGCAGGCCTGTGGTCGGCTCGTCGAGGATGTAAAGCGTGCGCCCGGTGTCGCGCTTCGAGAGCTCGAGCGACAGCTTCACGCGCTGCGCCTCGCCGCCCGAGAGCGTCGTCGCCGACTGGCCGAGCCGCACATAGCCCAGTCCGACGTCGATCAGCGTCTGCAGCTTTCTGGCGATCGCCGGAACCGCGGAGAAGAAGCCCGCCGCCTCGCTCACGGTCAGCTCCAGTACTTCGTGGATGTTGCGGCCCTTGTAGCGCACCTCCAGCGTCTCGCGGTTGTAGCGCTTGCCGTGGCACACGTCGCAGGGGACGTAGAGGTCGGGCAGGAAATGCATCTCGACCTTGGTGACGCCGTCGCCCTGGCAGGCCTCGCAACGGCCGCCCTTGACGTTGAAGGAGAAGCGCCCGGCGTCATACCCGCGCTGGCGTGCCTCGGGCACGCCAGAGAACAACTCCCGGATGGGCGTGAACAATCCCGTATAGGTTGCAGGGTTGGAGCGCGGCGTGCGGCCGATCGGGCTCTGGTCGACGCTGATCGCCTTGTCGAGGTGCTCCAGGCCGGCGATCGAATCGTGCGGCGCAGGCTCGGCGGGGCTGCCGTAGAGGCTGCGCGCTACCGCCGCATAGACCGTGTCGTTGATGAGCGTCGACTTTCCCGAGCCCGATACGCCGGTCACGCACACCAGCAGCCCGAGCGGCAGCGACAGATCGACGCCCTTCAGGTTGTTGCCGGTCGCGCCGCGCACGACCAGGCGATTGGAGCTCGGCCGCCTGCGCAGCCGCGGCACCTCGATGGCGAGCGCGCGCGCCAGATAGCGTCCGGTGAGCGACCGGGGATTTGAAATGATTTCCGAAGGAGGGCCTTCCGCGACGATATGTCCGCCGGCCTCGCCCGCGCCCGGCCCCATGTCGACGACGTGGTCGGCGGCGCGGATCGCTTCCTCGTCGTGCTCGACCACGATCACCGAGTTGCCGAGGTCGCGCAGATGCTTCAGCGTCCCGATCAGGCGCGCATTGTCGCGCTGGTGCAGCCCGATCGAGGGCTCGTCGAGCACGTACATGACCCCGGTGAGGCCGGAGCCGATCTGGCTCGCGAGCCGGATGCGCTGCGCCTCGCCCCCAGAAAGAGTCTCGGCGGAGCGCTCGAGCGCCAGGTAATCGAGTCCGACGTTGACCAGGAACTCGAGCCGGTTGGTGATCTCGCGCACGATGCGCTCGGCGACCTGCCCGCGCGCGCCTTCGAGCTGCAGGGTTTTGTAAAAGTCGAGGGTTTTGCGCAGAGGCCAGCCCGACACCTCGAACAGAGTCTTGTCCAAAATCCTGACATGCCGGGCTTCGCGCCGCAGCCGCGAGCCGCCGCATTCGGGGCACACGCGCGTGTTGAGGTGCTTGGCAAGCTCCTCGCGCACCACGATCGAGTCGGTCTCGCGGTAGCGGCGCTCGAAGTTGGGGAGCACGCCCTCGAAGGCGTGCTCCTTGACGCTGCTGCGGCCGCGCCCGCTCAGATACGTGAAGGCGATCTTCTCCTTGCCCGAACCGCAGAGGATCAGCTGCTGCACTTTTTCCTCCAGCAGCTCCCAGGGTTGCTCGAGGTCAAAGCCGTAGTGCCCGGCGAGCGACTGCAGCATCGAGTAATAGAAATGGTTCCTGCGGTCCCAGCCGCGGATCGCGCCGCTCGCCAGCGACAAGTTCGGATGCGCGACGATGCGCTTGGGGTCGAAGAACTCGATCGCGCCCAGGCCGTCGCAGCGCGGGCAGGCGCCCATCGGGTTGTTGAACGAGAACAGCCGCGGCTCGAGCTCGGGCAGCGCGTAATCGCAGAGCGGGCACGAAAACTTGGCCGAGAAAAGATGTTCGTGATGGGAATCTGTCTCCACGACGAGGGCGCGCCCGTCGGCGTGCCGCAGCGCGGTCTCGAAGGATTCGGCGAGGCGCTGCTTGGTGTCGGCGCGCACGCGAAGGCGATCGATCACCACGTCCACCGTGTGCTTGACGTTCTTCGACAGGCGCGGTGCGGCGTCGAGCTCGTGCACTTTTCCGTCGATGCGCACGCGCGTGAAGCCCTGCGCGCGCAGCTCATCGAGCAGCTCGGCCTGCTCGCCCTTGCGCAGCGCGATCACCGGCGCGAGGATCATCAGCTTCGTGTCCTCGGGCAGCGCGAGCACATGGTCCACCATCTGCGCCACGGTCTGCGCCTGCAATGCCAGGTTGTGCTCCGGGCAGTAAGGCGTGCCAACGCGCGCGTACAGCAGCCGCAGATAGTCGTGGACCTCGGTCACGGTGCCGACGGTGGAGCGCGGGTTATGGCTCGCCGCCTTCTGCTCGATGGCGATGGCGGGCGACAGGCCCTCGATCAGGTCGACGTCGGGCTTTTCCATCAGCTGCAGGAACTGGCGCGCGTACGCCGAGAGCGACTCGACGTAGCGCCGCTGCCCTTCCGCGTACAGCGTGTCGAAGGCGAGCGAGCTCTTGCCCGAGCCGGAGAGGCCGGTGATGACCACGAGGCGGTTGCGCGGCAGCTCGAGGCTGAGATTCTTCAGATTGTGCGTGCGCGCTCCGCGGATGCGGATGCTGTCCATCGCGGGAATCGAAAAGTAAACTTGGTACTATAACGCGTTTCGCATTCCCGCCGATACCTCCCCATGCTCCCCGAACGCATGAGCCGCGCAGAGCTGCGCGCCGGCGCGAGCCTCGCCAGCGTCTACGGCCTGCGCATGCTCGGCTTGTTCTTCATCCTCCCGGTGTTTGCCGTGCACGCGGCGAAGCTGAAGGGCGGCGGCGACCTCGCGCTGGTCGGCATCGCGCTCGGGGCGTACGGCCTGTCGCAGGGAATTCTGCAGATTCCCTTCGGCCTGGCATCGGATCGATGGGGAAGAAAGCCCGCCATCTATACCGGTCTGGTCATCTTCGCCGCGGGCAGTTTCCTGGGCGTTGCGGCTCACGACATCTGGGCCGCGATTGCGGCGCGGACCCTCCAGGGCGCCGGTGCAATCAATTCGGTGGCCATGGCGCTTGCTGCAGACCTGACGCGCGAGCAGCACCGGACCAAGATCATGGCGATGATCGGCGCCACGATCGGATCGATGTTCGCTCTTTCACTGATCGGCGCGCCGCTGCTGTACCGCGCCATCGGCATGGACGGCATCTTCGCGCTGACCGGATTGCTGTCGCTCGCGGCGATCTGGGTCGTGAGGTTCCAGGTTCCCGACCCGCCCGCCCTGCAGGGAAAGAAACCGCACGCAGAAGGCGGCGCGCGACTTTTCGACGTGGAGCTGCTGCGATTGAACGCCGGCATCTTCGTGCTGCACGTCGTTCTCTACGCGATGTTCGTCGTCGTGCCGCCGCTCGTCGTGCGTGCCGGGCTCGAGCTGCCGGAGCACTGGAAGCTTTACTTGCCGGTGGTGCTCGTTTCCTTCGCTCTCATGGTCCCGCCCATCTTCTACGCCGATCGGCGCAACCGGGCCAAGCCGGTCCTGCTTGGCGGCGTCGCACTGTTGCTCGCGGTCGAAGCGACGCTCGCCGCGACGAAAGCGAGCAGCCTCGCGGCGCTCGCGGCGCTGATGCTTGCCTTTTTTGTCGCCTTCAACGTGCTCGAGGCGATGCTGCCTTCGCTGGTCTCGCGCATGGCGCCTGCGCACGGGCGCGGCGTCGCGATCGGCGTGTACAACACCACCCAGACGCTGGGGGTCTTCTTCGGCGGATCGCTCGGCGGCTGGGTCGGCAGGGATTATGGTGCGACCGGGGTCTTCTGGGCCTGCGCAGCGCTGTGCGCCCTCTGGCTGGCGGTGGCGGCGGGCATGAAGCCATTGCAAAGCACGGTCAACGAGCTTTCGAGTTTAACGTTGTCGATAGCGTCCGGTGTTAATGTGGAAGGCCTGGACGAGGCGCTTGCGCGAGTGCGCGGCGTGCGCGAGGCCGAGGTGCTGGCGCAGCAACGCATCGCGCGCCTCAAGGTCGTCACCGGGCAATGGGACGAGAGCAAGGTGCGCAAACTGATTACCGGGGAGGTATGACATGGCATCGGTGAACAAGGTCATCATCGTGGGCAACCTGGGCGCCGACCCGGAGACCCGCTACACGCCGAGCGGCGACGCGGTGACGAATATCCGCGTGGCGACGACCGATCGCTGGAAGGACAAGGCGAGCGGCGAGATGAAGGAGGCGACCGAGTGGCACCGCATCGCCTTTTTCGGGCGCCTGGCGGAGATCGCGGGCGAGTACCTGAAGAAGGGCTCGCAGGTCTACGTCGAGGGAAGCCTGCGCACGCGCAAGTGGCAGGACAAGGAGGGGCAGGACCGCTACTCGACCGAGATTCGCGGCGACGTCATGCAGATGCTGGGCCCGCGCGCCGGCTCCGGCGAGCCGCGCGAGCCGCGGGAGCCGCGCGAGCCCGCGGGCCAGCGCGCCGAGGCCAAGGCCGCCGAGGGCAAGGCCGCCGAGGCCAAGCTTCCCGCGAAGAAGCCCGCCGGCAAGTTCGACGACATGGAAGACGATATTCCGTTCTGACGGTATCATTCGCGCCGCAGCAGGGAGATGGCATTCCTCCTTTAACCGCCGCAAGGCTGATGATGCCTACGTGAACGCCGGAGAAGGCGGCGCGTAGGCTTTTTGTGCCCCTTCGACGAGTTCGCGCAATGCGCTCCAACTCGTGTCGGAGGTGCCGCAGTGACGTTCCCTGGTTTTCTTGCCGTTGGTGGCGGAGCCGCCGTGGGCGCCTGGTTGCGCTGGTGGCTAGGCATGCTTCTCAACCCCCTGTTTCCGACCTTGCCGCTCGGCACGCTGGCCGCGAACCTGGTCGGCGGCTACCTCATGGGCATCGCGCTCGCCGTGCTGTCGCATTTCGAGGCGCTGCCGCCGGAAGCGCGCCTGCTGATCACCACTGGCTTTCTCGGCGGGCTCACCACGTTCTCCACCTTTTCCGCCGAGGCAACGACGTTATTCGCGCGCCAGCAAACTGGCTGGGCGGCGATTCTGATCGCGGTGCACGTCGCCGGCTCGATCCTCATGACGTTCGCCGGCGTCGGCTCCATGCGCCTGATCTTGAGGTGAGCGATGAAGGGCACCTACCTGCGCTTCTATGTGCATGAGAATCGCAAGCACCACGGCATCCTGCTCTACGAATGGCTGTTGGAGGCTGCCAAGAAGGCCGGCATCCACGGCGGCTCGGCGTTTCGCGCAATCGCGGGATTCGGGCGGCACGGCGTGCTGCACGAGCAGCACTTCTTCGAGCTTGCGGGCGACCTGACCGTCGAGGTCGAGTTCGTCGTCACTGACCTGGAGGCGGACCAGCTGCTCGAGGTCCTGCGGCGCGAGCAGGTGCGGCTGTTCTACGCCAAGGTACCCGCCGAGTTTGGAATGACCGAGGGACGAGACTGATCGATGGCCGAGACCTGGGCGCTCGCGGCACTTTGGCTGGGACTCGCGCTCATCGCGACGCTGGTATCGATCTGGCTGCGGGTGGCGACGGCGCTTTCCGAGATCGTGGTCGGCACGATCGCGCAACTTTTCATCGGCGCGCTGCTGGGCGCCGCCGTGCTCGGCGGCGATGAGGGGTGGATCAAGTTCCTTTCCGGCACCGGGGCCATCGTGCTCACTTTCCTCGCCGGCGCGGAGCTCGACCCGGAAGTGTTCCGGCGCAAGTGGAAGGAGGCAACGGCGGTAGGGCTAATCAGTTTCTTCGCGCCGTTTTTCGGCTGTGCCGCAGTGGCCCGCTGGCTGCTCGGCTGGAGTCCCGTGGCGAGCTGGCTCGCCGGCATCGCGATGTCCACGACCTCGGTGGCGGTGGTCTACGCCGTCATGCTCGAGTTCGGGTTCAACACCACCGACTACGGCAAGACCGTGCTTGCCGCGTGCTTCGTGACCGATCTCGGCACCGTTGTCGCGCTCGGGCTGATCTTCGCCCCGTTTACGCTCAAGACGGTGCTGTTTGTCGCCGCATTAGCGGCGCTGGCGTTCATCCTGCCCTGGCTCACGCCGCGCTTTTTCAGACGCTATGGCGGCAGGCCCTCCGAGATAGAAGCGAAGTATCTGCTCCTATGCTTGTTCGGCCTGGGCGCGCTCGCCGCATGGGCCGACAGCGAGGCGGTGTTGCCGGCCTACCTGATCGGCATGGTGCTCGCCGGGACGATGGGAAGGGACCACGCGCTCGTGCGGCGCCTGCGCACCCTCACCTTCGGGCTGCTGACGCCGTTCTACTTCATTCGCGCCGGCTCGTTCGTTTCCGTCCCGGCGCTGGTCGCCGCTCCCGGTGCTTTCGTGCTGTTCCTGATCGTCAAGATTCTGACGAAGATCGCAGGCGTTTATCCGGTGACGCAAGGATTCCGGTCGCCGCGGAAAGAAGGCATCTACACGACATTGCTCATGTCCACGGGCCTGACATTCGGCACGAGCCGAGGGCGTCTCGGCCGAGGCGGTGGCCGACCTGCTCGTCCCCTCCGTGACCGACGCGCTGGATCTGTTTCTGCAGCCGCGCTGCTTGATGGCGGCGCTGCGCTCGTGACGGCTTCTTGATTTCGGGCTTTTCCCCCCAAAATCAGGGATATAATGGCCGTCTAGGGGTTTTGACCATGCCGATCTACGAATACCGCTGTACGAAGTGCGGCCACCAGGAAGAGTTCCTGCAGAAGGCCTCGGAGCCCGCGCTCACCAAGTGCCCTGCGTGCGGCAAAGCGACGTTTCAGAAGCTGCTCAGCGCGGCCGGCTTCCAGTTGAAGGGCACCGGCTGGTACGCCACGGACTTCAAGAAGCCTGCGGAAAAAAAGCCCGCCGCCAAGACCGAATCGAAAGCCGAAGCCAAGGCTGAGGCGAAGACCGAAGCAAAGGCCGAAGCAAAGACCGAAACAAAGACAAAGACTGAACCGAAGTCGGCGGCCTGCGCCACCGACTGAGTAAGCACCAACGAGCCAACCGGCCCGGCGCGAGCCGGGCCTTTTTGTTTTCGGAGCCGTGAGGAAATACTTCATCACCGGGCTGCTCATCTGGATCCCGCTGATCATCACGATCTGGGTGCTGAAGTTCATTTTCGACGTGCTCGACCAGTCGCTGCTGCTGCTGCCGGTCGCGCTGCAGACCGAAAGCTGGATCGGCTTCCACATCCCGGGGCTGGGCGCCATCTTTACCCTGGTCATCGTTTTCGTCACCGGCGTGCTCGCGACCAATTTCTTCGGCGCGCGACTGGTGACGCTGTGGAATGACGTGCTGAATCGCATCCCGGTGGTCAACTCCATCTATTCGAGCGTCAAGCAGATCTCCGACACGCTTTTCTCGTCGAGCGGGCAGGCGTTCAGGAAGGCGCTGCTGGTGCAATGGCCGCACGAAGGCATGTGGACGATCGGCTTCCAAACCGGGACGCCGGGCGGCGACGTCGCCCACCACGTCCCGGCCGACTCCCTGAGCGTGTACGTGCCGACGACGCCGAACCCCACCGGCGGCTATTTCGTCGTCGTCGCCCGCAAGGACGTGATCGAGCTCGACATGACCGTCGACCAGGCGTTGAAGTACGTCATTTCAATGGGGGTAGTCCCTCCTTTCGAAAACAACAAGTAGATGCGGACTCATTACTGCGGCGAGCTGAGCGCCGCGCTGGTCGATCGCAGCGTCACGCTGTGCGGCTGGGCGCACCGGCGCCGCGACCACGGCGGCGTGATCTTCATCGACCTGCGCGACCGCGAGGGGCTGGCGCAGGTGGTGTGCCATCCCGACCGGGCCGCGGCGTTCCAGGCGGCCGAGCGGATACGCAACGAGTTCGTGCTCCAGGTGACCGGCAAAGTGCGCAGGCGTCCCGAGGGAATGGTCAATCCAGAGCTGCGCTCCGGCGAGATCGAGGTTCTGGCGCACGAAGTCGAGATCCTCAATGCCTCCGCGCCGCTGCCATTCCAGCTCGACGACGACAACCTCTCCGAAAACACCCGGCTCACGCACCGCGTGGTCGATCTGCGCCGCGAGCCGATGCAGAAGAACCTGCGCCTGCGCTACCGCGTCGCGATGGCGGTGCGCGGCTACCTCGACGCCCACGGCTTCATCGACATCGAGACGCCGATGCTGACGCGCTCGACGCCCGAAGGCGCGCGCGACTATCTCGTGCCGAGCCGCATGCATCCCGGCGAGTTCTACGCGCTGCCGCAGTCGCCGCAGTTGTTCAAGCAGCTGCTGATGGTCGCCGGCTTCGACCGCTACTACCAGATCGTCCGGTGCTTCCGCGACGAGGACCTGCGCGCGGACCGGCAGCCGGAATTCACGCAGATCGACGTCGAGACCTCGTTCCTCGACGAGCGCGCCATCCAGGAGCTGATGGAAGGGCTGATCCGGGGAGTGTTCCGCGACGTGCTCGGCGTCGAGCTCCCCGAGCCCTTCCCGCGCCTTTCGTACGCCGAGGTCATTGCGCGCTACGGCTCCGACAAGCCGGACCTGCGCGTGCCGCTCGAGCTCACCGAGCTGACTGATCTCGTGAAGGGCGTGGATTTCAGGGTATTTCGCGAGGCCGCCGATCTCCCGGGCGGACGCGTCGCCGCGTTACGCGTTCCCTCGGAACTCACGCGCAAGGAGATCGACGAGTACACGCAGTTCGTCGCGACTTATGGCGCAAAGGGGCTCGCCTACGTCAAGGTGAATCCCGATGGCCTGCAGTCCCCCATCGTCAAGTTCCTGCCTGCCAACGTCCTGAAGGAGATCGTCGCGCGCACTGGCGCGCGGACCGGCGAGTTCATCTTCTTCGGTGCGGATAAGGCGAAGGTGGTGAACGACTCGCTCGGCGCGCTGCGCGTGCGCCTCGGCCAGGACAAGGGCTTGGTCGAAAAGGGCTGGCGCCCGCTTTGGGTGGTCGACTTCCCGATGTTCGAGTGGGACGAGGAGGAAAAGCGCTGGTCGGCGATGCACCATCCGTTCACCTCGCCCAAGGATGGGCACGAGGAGCGGCTCGCCTCGGACCCCGGCAAGGCGCTCGCGAAGGGCTACGACATGGTGTTAAACGGCTGGGAGATCGGCGGCGGCTCGGTGCGCATACACCGTGCCGAGGTGCAGTCCAAGGTATTCAAGGCGCTCGGCATCTCCGAGGAGGAGGCGAAGGCGAAGTTCGGCTTCCTGCTCGAGAACCTGCAGTACGGCGCGCCGCCGCACGGCGGCATCGCGTTCGGGCTCGACCGTCTGGTCACGCTGATGGCGGGCGCGGAATCCATCCGTGACGTCATTGCCTTCCCGAAGACGCAGCGCGCGCAGGACCTTCTCGTCCAGGCGCCCAGCCCCGTGGACGAGAAGCAGCTGCGCGAGCTCGGCTTGCGGCTGCGGGAGAAGCCCAGGACTTGATGCGAGCGTGCGCTGCGCTCGCGATTTTCTGCGTCACCGCGGTTCTCGCGTTTTCCGGGGAAATCCGCACTGCCGAGCGACCCCCTGAAGCGCGTCAGGCGCTGGAGCAAATCAAGGCGGGTGGCCCGTTCTCATTCCCCAATGACGGCAAGACATTCAATAGCCGCGAAGCGCGCTTGCCAAAGCGCGAGCGCGGCTATTGCCGCGAGGTCACGCTGCCCACGCCGGATTTGCGCGAGCGCGGCGCGCGGCGCATCGTCGCCGGCCGCGGCGGCGAGTTCCATTACACCGACGACCATTACCGCACGAGGATCATCGAGTAATGGGCAAGCTGCTTGAACGCCTGCAGGACGCTTCCCGCTCGGGCGCATACCGCGCGGGAAGCGACGTGGTGATCCTCGAGGCGACACGAGGATCGCAGATCGATGTGGTGCCGATCGAATTAGCAAACGATGTGTTTGGCGTCATGGCAAAGTCGCTCAACTTTCCAGAGTGGTTCGGGCGCAACTGGGACGCGCTCGAAGATTGCCTGAGCGACCTGTCGTGGCGGCAGGCGGGCGGCTACGTTCTCCTTTTCCGCAATTTCGAAGCGCTCGACCAGGACCAGCTCGGCATCCTGATCGACGTCCTCGCTTCGAGCGCCGAGTTCTGGGCCGGCCGCGGCAGAGCGTTGTTTGCGGTGTTCATTGATCCCGAGCGCAAGATTTCCCTGCCCGAGCTGTTTCGCAGGTCATGACCCTCAAGCTGCCGGTCTCGGTGCTGGTGGTGGTGCATACCGCCGATCTCGAGGTGCTGCTGATCGAGCGTGCGACGCGTCCCGGATTCTGGCAATCGGTGACCGGATCGCTCGAGCACGGCGACGAGCTCGTCGATGCCGCCGCGGCGCGCGAAGTGCGGGAAGAGACCGGGATCGACGCGGCGCGCGGCACGCTGCGGCGCTGGAAGCTCGCGTATACCTTCGAGATCTACGAGCAGTGGCGCCATCGCTTTGGTCCGGGCGTGACCTACAACACCGAGCATGTGCTGAGCCTCGCGCTGCCCCGGCGCGTGCCGGTGACGCTCGCCCCCGAGGAGCACACGGCCTTCGCGTGGCTGCCATGGCGCGAGGCGGCGCTGCGCTGCTTCTCCTGGTCCAACCGCGACGCCATCGTCAAGCTGGGCGAAGGCGCTGTGATAACGTAGAACGCGTGCAGCCGTGGAGCATTTCGTGTGTGGTGGCCGTGCTCCTCGCGGTCCAGGCCGCGCCGGGGCGCGCGGCAGAAGATCTCAGCGTCCAGGCCGAACGCCGCGGCGAGCGCGTCGATGTCCGGGCGCGCGCTCTGATCGCCGCCCCGGTGGCCGTGGTGTGGGAAGTGCTCACCGATTACGAGCATCTGCCGCGCTTCATCCCCGGCATCGCCAAAAGCGTGGTGCGCTCGCGCGACGGCGGCCGCCTGCTCGTCGAGCAGTCCGGAGAAGTGCGCTTTCTCATTTTTTCCTTTCCGATCGAGGTGCAGCTCGAGGTGACCGAGCGGCCGCCGCAGTGGATCTCTTCGCGCGCGGTGGCCGGCAATGTGCGGCGCATGAGCGGGCGCTACGAGATCCAGCCTGACATGGAGCACGGCACGGTGCTGCTGCGCTACGTCGGCGAGATCGAGCCGGATTTCAACCTGCCGCCGCTGATCGGCGTCGCGGCGCTGCGCAGGACCGCTACCGAACAGTTCACCGCCATGGTGGCCGAGATCGAGCGGCGCGCGGGCGAGGCGGCGAAGTGAGACGCTTCGCGGTGCTGGCTGCGATGGCGCTCACGGCGGGGTGTGCCAGCCTGCAGGACCGCTATCCAGCGCCACAGGCCCGCGAAGAGCGCGCCGAGCGTTTTCTTTTCTGGCCAACGGGGATCGCATCGCCCGCGGGCATGCGCCAGTGGGGCCGGCATGCCACCGCCCTCGTCGGCAGGCGGCATTTCGACGATGCCGACCTGCTCGAGCGGCGCTTCCGGCTCGACCTGGAAGGGCCGGGACGATGACCCAGAGCCTGCGCGTCGCGACCCTCAACATCCACAAGGGACTGTCGCATTTCAATCGCCGCATGGTGATCCACGAGCTGCGCGAAGGCCTGCGCGAGCTCGATCCGGACTTCGTGTTCCTGCAGGAAGTGCAGGGACTGAATCAGCGCTACGCGATGCGCTTCGCCACCTGCCCCACCGAGCCGCAGCACGAGTTCCTTGCAGGCGGCCAGTGGCAGCATGCTTACGGCCGCAACGCCGTCTACGACCATGGCCACCACGGCAACGCGGTGCTGTCGCGCTTTCCTTTCCTTTCGTTCGAGAACGAGGACGTATCCGATCACCGCTACGAGCGCCGCGGGCTGCTGCACTGCGTAGTCGCCGTGCCGGGATGGAGACACAATCTGCATCTGGTGTGCGTGCACCTTTCGCTGCACGAGCGCGGACGCAGGCGCCAGCTCGAGGCGATTTCGGGCCGGCTCGAGGAGCTCGCCTCGCGCGACCTGCCGATCATCATCGCCGGCGACTTCAACGACTGGCGGCATCGCGCCACAGCAATTCTCGATCGCCGGCTCGGCATGACCGAGGTCTCCGTGGCGCACCACGGGCGCGCGCTGCCGACCTATCCGAGCATGCTGCCGCTGCTGCGGCTCGATCGCATTTACGTGCGCGGCTTCAAGGTCTCCGCTTCGCGCGTGCACCGCGGCAAGCCCTGGTCGATGCTGTCGGACCACCTGGCGGTCAGCGCGGAGCTCGAGCGGCCCTAGCCGCATGCAGTACGTCGCCGGCAACCGGCTCACGCTGCTGAAGAACGGCGCGCAGTATTTCCCGGCTCTGGTCGAGGCCATCGACGCCGCCCGCGCCGAAGTGTTCCTCGAAAGCTACCTCTACGCCGACGACGAGACCGGCGAGCTGGTGACCGACGCGCTGGCGCGCGCGGCCGCGCGCGGCGTGAACGTCCACCTGCTGGTTGACGGGTTCGGCGCGAGCGACTTCTCCCGCCGGTTTCGCGACCGGCTGCACGCTGCGGGCGCGCACCTGCTCGTGTTCCGGCCCGAATTCGCACGGCGCCGCTGGCGGCGCGCGCGGCTGCGCAGGATGCATCGCAAGCTCGCAGCCCTCGACGCCAAGGTGGCATTCGTCGGCGGTATCAACGTGATCGACGATTTCGAGAGTCGCGAGTGGCAGGCGCCGCGCTACGACTATGCGGTGCGCGTCGAGGGCCCGCTCGCCTACGAGGTGCGCAGCGCGGCCGCCCGGCTCTGGCTGCTGGTGTCCTGGGCCGCCTTGCGCCGCCGCTCGCGCGCGGATTCCGCGCTGCAGCCCGCGCCGATCTGCGGCACGCAGCGCGCGGCGCTTGTCGTGCGCGACAGCCTGCGGCATCGCCGCGACATCGAAGACGCCTACCTGCGGCACATCGAGGCGGCGCGCGTGGAGATCGTCATCGCCTGCGCCTACTTCCTTCCCGGACGCGCATTTCGCCGCGCGCTCTACGCGGCAGCCCAGCGCGGCGTGCGGGTGCGCCTCCTGCTCCAGGGTCGCGTGGAGTATTTCTTCCTGCACTACGCTACGCTCGGCCTCTACGGCAGGCTGCTCGACGCCGGTGTCGAGATCTACGAGTACACCCAGAGCTTTCTGCACGCGAAGGTGGCGGTCTTTGACCGGCGCGCCGCCTGCGTCGGCTCCTCCAACATCGATCCGTTCAGCCTGCTGCTCGCGCGCGAGGCGAACGTGTTCGTCGACGACACCGGCTTCGCGGCAGAGCTGCACGACAGCCTGGAAGAGGCGATGCGCTCGGGCGCCGAGCGCCTGCCGCCGCGCCAATGGCAGCGCCAGCCGCTCTGGCGGCGAGCCTGGAGCTGGCTCGCCTACGGGCTCGCCCGGTTCCTCATCAGCCGCTTCGGCTTCGAGCGCTATCACTGACCAGGCGGAGCCTGCCTTGCTCGAGAGCAGGCACTACGGGCAGGGCATCGAAGCGGCAGGCGAACTCGACTTCCTCGCGCAGCCCGCGCGCCGCCATCATGCGGCCGATGCGGCAATCGAGCAGGGCGTCGGGCGCGCGCGCGTGCCGGTACAGGGCGAGCGCGGCCTTTGCGGCATCCGACAGGTCGGCGGCCGCGCCGAGCAGGTCGGCGAGCCGCTCGACGAAATAGCCGGCGCCGTAGAAATCCTCGAAATTGAAATTGTCCCCGGAGCCCGAGCAGACGAGGAGCACCGTCTCGCGCGGGTGCCGGGCGACGATATGCTCGGCGAGCCGCCGGGCATTGAGCAGCGCGCCGCAGTACACGCGCGCCGCGCCAGCGGCCCGCGTCATGGCGACCGTGCCGTTGGTGGTCGAGTACACCACTGTCTTGCCGCGGATGCCGTGCCTGAGCAGCGCGAGCGGCGCAGGATGCGCGAACCCCGCAATGGTTTCAGCATGGAGCTCGCCCGCGACCACGCAATCCCCGTATCGCTCGCTCTCGGCGCGTGCAGCCGCTTCGTCGGGCACGGGGATGACTTCGGTGGCGCCGTGCGCGAGCGCCGTGACCATCGTCGTGGTGGCGAACAGAATATCGAGCACCACCACCACTTTGCCGGGGACGCGCACGCCGTCGAGCTCCTCCTTTTTTGTCAGCACATGAACCTTGTGGTTCAAATCGATCTTTACGCTCATGACCGGCGACCGAACATGCCCCAACCTTCCATGGTGAGCACCAGCTCGCCCTTCTGGTTGAGAGCCTCCCAACGGTGCTTCACCAGCCCGACGCCCGGGCGGGTGCTCGAAGCGCGGACGGCGAGCACCGTGCGCCGGTAGACGAGCGTGTCGCCGGGGCGCACCGGATTGGGCCAGCGAATATTGTCGAGCCCGGGCGCGCCCAGGCTCTTGCTGCGATTGAGGTAGCTGTCGCACATCAGGCGCATGCCGACCGAGCAGGTGTGCCAGCCGCTGGCGATCAGGCCGCCGAAAAAGCTCGTCTCGGCGGCCGCTGCATCGACGTGGAACGGCTGCGGATCGAAGCGCCGGCCGAAATCGACGATCTCCTGCGCGGTAAAGCTGTGGCGCCCCATTTCAGCGCTGTCGCCGACCTTGAAATCCTCCCACCAGATCATGATTGCGGCGCCGTGCGTTCGTAGCGCCGAACACGCTCGCGCAGCTCATCGGGCAGCGGCGCCGCCTTCATGCTCGAGGGATCGGCGTTCACATACACCAGCTCGGCAGTGAGGAGCGGCGCCTCTTCGGCTTCCCGATAAATCTCGAAATGAAAGGTCATGCTCGAGCCGCCGAGCTTGGCGACCCGGCAGCAGACCGCCAGCACGTCGTCGTAGCGCGCCGAGCCGAGATACTCGAGCGTGGCCTTGCGCAGAAACACGTCGCTGGCATAGCGCTCGACGTAGCCATGGGGGTAGGGCAAGCCGATCTCGCGCCAGTACTCCGCAACCGCGGTGTCGATGTAGGTGAGGTAATGGCCGTTGAATACGATCTTCTGCATGTCCACTTCGGCCCAGCGCACTCGCAACCGCGGCGCGCAGACGAAATCTGCTCTCGGCATCGGGGAAATTGCTGCCTGCGTGACAACAGGCTAAAGTGTAAACGAGGAGGAGGCCCCATGCTGCGCTCGGCATTGCTTGCAGTCCCCCTTGCGCTCGCCGCATCCGCCGCCGCGGCGCAGGGCGCGGTCAAGATCGCGATCCTCGGCCCCATGGCTTTCGTGCAGGGCGAAAACCACTGGGCGGGCGCCGAAATGGCGCGCGACGAGATCAACCAGGCGGGCGGTATCAACGTCGGCGGCAGGCGCATGCAGGTCGAGCTCATCCGGGCCGATACTAACGAGATCCAGTCGGTGCCGGACGCGACCAACGCCATCGAGCGCGTCATCACGCGCGACAAGGCCGACTTTCTCATCGGCGGCTTCCGCTCCGAGGCGGTGCTCGCGATGCAGGAAGTGGCGATGGACTACAAGAAGATCTTCCTCGGCGCGGGCGCCGCCGACGCGAGGCTCGGCGAGAACGTCGAGAAGAACTACGCTCGCTACAAGTACTGGTTCCGGGTGACCCCCGTCAAATCGCTGGATCTTTTCCGCACCCTGATGTCGGTCCTCCATGCGATTGGCGATCAGGTCCGGCAATCGCTTAAGAAAGATCGGCCCAAGGTTGCACTGATCGCGGAGAAGGCGGTGTGGACGCAGCCCATCGTCAAGGCCGTTCAGGCGACCCTGCCGAAGATGAATATGGATCTCGTTGGCACTTGGCAACCTTCCGCGGTCGCGACCGATGTCACCGCCGAGCTCTCGGCGATCGAGCGGTCCGACGCGGACATCGTGTTCACTCTGCTCTCCGGGCCGGTCGGCATCTCGCTCGGCAGGCAGATGGGCGAGCGCAGCATGAGGGCCGTCGCCTGGGGCATCAATGTCGAAGGACAGAAGGAGGAGTTCTGGCAGGCAGCGGCAGGCAAGGCGCAGTTCGTGTCGACGCTTGACACGTACTCCGAGGTCGAGATGACGCCCAAGACAATCCCGTTCGTGCGCGCGTTCAAGGAACGCTTCAAGAAGGCGCCGACCTACACCGCGGTCACCTACGATGCGATCATGATCCTCAAGGCGGCGATCGAGCAGGCGGGCAGCACCGATGCCGACAAGCTGGTGCCGGTGATCGAGAAAATGGAGCATGTCGGCACCGCCGGCACCGACACGTGGGACAAACGCCACGATCTCGTCTGGGCGGTGGGCAAGACGGCGGGCATCGCGGTGCAGTGGCAGGACGGAGAAAAGGTTCCGTTCTGGCCGCCGCAGGTGAAGGGCATGCAGCCCTTCAAGATGCCGAAGCGGTAGGTTTCTAGATTCTCCAGGACATCCTCGTAACGGGGCTGGTCAACAGCGGTGTGTACGCGCTGCTGGCGATCGGGTTTTCGCTGATTTTCGGGGTCGCGCGCATCGTCAACATCGCGCACACCGCTTTTTACATGCTCGCCGCGTACTGCTTCTACACGCTGATGGTGAAGGTCGGGCTCGGCTTCGTGGTGTCGGCGCTGGTCGCGGTCGGGGCGGTGACGGCTCTTTCGGTGATCTGCTACCGGCTGGTCATCGAGCCGGTGCGCGAGCACGAGGCGGCGGTGCTCATCGCCACCATCGCGCTCGCGCTGATTTTCCAGGAGCTGATGCTCTACAGCTTCGGCGGCCACTACCTAGGCATCCCGTCGACGCTCGAGGGCAGCGTGCGCTTTTTCGGCGTGAGCATTCCCTACCAGCGGCTCCTCATCCTGGTGGTGGCCGCCGTGATGCTGATTTTCTGCTGGTTCGTCCTGTACAGGACGCGCCTCGGGCTGGCGATCCGCGCCACGGCGAATGATCTCGAGGTCGCCAGCCTGATGGGCATGAACGTCAACCGGATCGCGATGGCGACGGTGGCGATCTCGGTCGCGCTTGCGGCGATCGCCGGCGTAGTCGTGGCGCCGGTGTACGTGGTCGACCCGTTCATGTGGCTCGCGCCGCTTGTCACCATGCTCGCTATCGTGGTGCTCGGCGGCCTGGGCAGCCTCAAGGGCAGCCTGATCGGCGCGCTGATCATCGGCTATGTCGAGGCGCTCACCGTGTTCGCGGTGCCGGCAGGCGCGTATCTCAAGGGGGCGGTCGCGCTCCTCATCATGGTGATCGTGCTGCTGGTGCGGCCGGAGGGACTCTTCGGGGTCGTCTTCGAGGAGGAACGCTGACGTACTGGCTGCGCAGGGCATGGGCGGAGCTGCGCAACGAGGTGTTCGTCCTGCCTTCGCGCACGCTGGTGCTCGCCTGGGTCGTGGCGCTCCTCGCGCTGCCGGCGGTTTACGCCGACCCGTACGTGATGCGCGTCCTCACCATGACCTGCGTGTTCGCGATCTTCGCTGCGAGCTGGGACCTGCTGGCTGGCTATACCGGCCAGGTCAACTTCGGCCACGCGCTGTTCTTCGGCGCCGGCGCCTACACCTCGGCGCTCGTTTCGCTCAAGCTCGGCGCCACTCCCTGGGCGGCCGTTTTCGCCGGCGCCGCGGTGGCGACGCTGTTCGGATTTTTGGCCGGCTACCTTTGCCTGCGGCTGCGCGGTGCGTATTTGTCGCTCGCCACCCTGGCGTTTCCGCTGATCGCGCTCGGGCTGCTGTTCGCGTTTCCGGATTTTTCGGGCGGCGAGCTCGGCATCTCCGGGCTGCGCCGGCTGACGGCGAGCGCGACCGGCAACTACTACGTCGCGGCGGGTTCGATGCTCCTCATCGTGTTCGGCCTGTGGAGGCTGGCGGACTCCAAGTTCGGCCTCGTGCTGCATGCGATCCGCGACGACGAAGTGGCGGCGCGCGCCTCCGGCATCAACACGCCGCGCTACAAGCTGATCGCGTTCGCAGTTTCGGCCGCCGCAGCGGGCTTTGCGGGGGCGCTGTTCGCGCATTACCTGCGCGTCGCCGGTCCGTCCACGCTCGAGGTCGCGCTGTCGTTCCAGGTGGTGATCTGGGCAATCTTCGGCGGCGTGGCCACGATCTACGGCCCGGTGGCCGCGGTCTTCATCCTGTACCCCTTCACCGAGTGGCTCGGGAGCTTCAGGACCTTCGGCGAGCTCAGGCTGCTGCTGTTCGCCGTCGTCGTGCTGCTGGTGCTTCTGTTCATGCCGCGCGGCCTCACGCCATGGGTGCGCGACAAAATCGAGACCCAATGTCCGCGCTGCAAGCAGCGCAATGGCGCGTGGCGTAACGCCTGCCGTCTGTGCGCGGCGCCTCTCTCTACAGGCCTAGGTAACCGGCTCGCAGAGTCTCGTTCGCCATGAGCGACTGCGGCTTGCCTTCGGCGATGATGCGGCCTTGCGATAGCACGTAGCTGCGCTGGGCCATCCGGAACACCTGCCCCACTTCCTGCTCCACCAGCAGGACCGCAGTTCCCCCGCCGTGGATGCGCCGGATCGCCGCGAACAGCTCCTCGCGGATGCGCGGCGCGAGACCCAGCGAAGGCTCGTCGATGGCCAGGAGCCTCGCCTCGTACATGAGGGCGCGCGCGGTCGCGAGCATCTGCTGCTCGCCGCCTGAGAGCGTCCCGGCGATTTGATCCTTGCGCTCGGCGAGCCGTGGAAATAGGGCAAAGCTGTGATCCAGGCGCCTTCGGGTTTCAGCGCTGTTTTTCGATAGAAAAGCGCCGGCCATGAGATTCTCCAGCACCGTCAGCTCGCGAAAGGGACGCCTGCGCTCCGGGCAGTGCACCAGTCCCCGCCGGCGGATTTCGTGTGCCGGCAGGCCTTCGATGCGCTCCGTGCCGAAGCGCACCTCGCCGGCGAGAACGATGTCGCCGCCCGCGCCGCGCTTCATGCGCTGCTCGAAGCGCACCAGCCCGGAGATGGCGCGCAGCAGGGTCGATTTGCCGGCGCCATTGGGCCCGACGATGCCGACGAACTCGCCGTCATTCACGGCGAGCGACACGCCGTTCAGGATCTGTGCCTTGTCGTAGCGCACGCTAAGATCGTTCACCTCAAGCAGCGGCATGCTCGCTCCCGAGGTAGGCCTCGATCACCTTCGGATTGCGCACCACCTCGGCAGGCGGCCCGTCGGCGATGATCTCGCCGTAGTCGACGACGATCACCCGCTCGACGATCGCCATCAGCTCCTTCAACTTGTGCTCGATCATCAGCACCGCGGGACCTTCGGAATGCAGCCTGCCGAAGCGGCCGCCCTGGTGCAGGCGGCGGATCGACTTGGCGAGCAGCTCCGACTCTGCCGCGTTCAGGCCGCCGAGCGGCTCGTCGAGCAGCAGCAGCTCGGGCGCGGTGGCAATCGCGCGCGCCACCTCGAGCCGCTTGAGATCGCCTTGCGACAACGCGCTCGCCGGCTCGAGCGCCATGTCCGAGATGCCGACGAACTCGAGCGCATCCATCGCCTTTGCCTCGATGCTCTTGACCCATTCGCCGCCGCGGCGCGCGCGCGGCGCGACCAGCGGCACCATGACGTTGGCGATGATGGGCAGATGGCGAAAGGGCCGCGTGTTCTGGAACGTGCCGGCAATGCCGCGCTCGACCACTTCCCACGGCCGCAGGGCGGTGATGTCAGCGCCGCGGAACACGATGCTTCCCGCATCGGGTGTGAGGATTTTCGTGATCAGCCGCAGCAGCGTGGTCTTGCCGGCGCCGTTCGGACCGATCAGCCCGACGATCTCGTCGCGCCGCAGCTCGAAGCTGATCTGATCGACCGCCACCAGGCCGCCGAAGCGCTTGGTGAGCCGGTCGACCCGCAGGAGCGGCGCCGGCATCAGGCTTGCGTCTCTTCCCTCAGCTCGCGCCGCGACACCTTGCCGACGTCGGTCTTTGGCAGCTCGCCTCGGAACTCGACGATGTGCGGCACCTTGTACTCGGCGAGCTGCTGGCCGCAGTACGCCTTGATCTCGTCCTCGCTCAGCTTGCCACGCGCGTCGGCCTGCAGCACCACGATTGCCTTGATCCGCTGCCCGACCGAAGGGTCGGAAACACCGATCACGCCAGCCGCCTTCACCTGGGGATGGCCGTAGAGCACGTCCTCCACGTCCTTGGCGAAGATCGAGTAGCCCTTGTACTTGATCAGGTCCTTGGAGCGGTCGTAGAAGTGGAAGTAGCCTTCGGCGTCCATGCGCACGATGTCGCCGGTGCGGAGCCAGCGCGTGCCGTCCCTCTCGATGAAGGCGCACGCGGTCTCCTTGGGCCGGTTCCAGTAGCCGAGCATCACGTTCGGGCCGTCGAGCACCAGCTCCCCCGTTTCGCCTTCGGCGGCGAATTCGAGCGTCTCGGGATTGAGCACTGCAGCCTGCATGTTGGTCACCGGGCAGCCGAAGCTCCCGGTCTTCGGCCGCTGCAGCGGGTTGACGTGGCTCAGCGACGCGGTTTCCGACAGGCCGTAGCCCTCGATGATGGTCGAGCCGGTGCGCCGCACCCAGGCGCGCAGCGTCGATTCGTGCAGGGTGTCGGCGCCCGAGAGCACCAGCTTCAATCGCCGCCAGTCGACCTTGTTGGTGTCCTTGTGATCCTTCAGGTACTCATACAGCGTCGGCACGCCGTAAAACACCGTGGCGCGGTAGCGCTCCATCGCCGTGAGAATCGCTTCGGTGTCGGGGCTGGTGAGCACGACCAGCAGGTTTCCTTGGCACAGTCCGTTCAGCATGATCACGGCCTGGCCGTAGATGTGGAAGAACGGCAGGAAGGCGACAATCACCTCCTTGCCCGGCTCGAAGCCCGCGAAGGCCGCTTGAGCGCCAACCAGCGCGGCGACAAGGTTGTAATGCGTCAGCATGACGCCCTTCGGATTCCCGGTGGTGCCGCCGGTGTAGGGCAGCGCGGCGATGTCGGTTTTCGGGTCGAGCGCGATCTCGGGAGGCCGCGGAGGATAGCGCTTGAGCAGGTCCTGCAGCTGGTGCGCTCGGGAAGGAGTTTCGATCTTCCTTGAGAACAGACGTTTGAACGCCGGCAGATACTCGGCGACGTTCGTCACGACGAGCAGGTCGGTGACGACACCGGATTTCGCGACCTTCTCGTAGAGGGCATCCTGGCAGACCACGGCTCTGGCGCCGCTGTCCTCGAGCTGGTAGCGCAGCTCGTGGCTGGTGTAGACCGGGCTGATCGGCGTGACTGTCGCGCCGCACTTCAGCGCCGCGAAATAGGCGATGATGAATTGCGGGCTGTTGACGAGGTACAGCGCGACGCGGTCGCCCTTTTTCACGCCGAGCTCGGCGAGCGCGCAGGCGAAGCGATCGCTCGCCTCGCGCAGCTCCCGGTAGGTGATCGAACGCCCGTAGAACACTACTGCGGCGCCCTCGGGGGCGCGCTCGGTGGCCTCGTCGAACATCCGGGTGACGGACTTCAACGGTATTTCGACCGAGGCCGGCACGCCCTCCTGGTAATGCCTGAGCCAGGGACGGGACAAATAGCGCTCGCTTGCGCCCATCGCTCCTCCGATCGAAGATTCTAGCGTGATGGACGAGCTCGTCGCGCGCAGCCTCGCC
>Ga0209577_10001120_pt1 | contig 26660 bp, 26 predicted proteins | sample GraSoiAngelo_109_FD_185874 | JGI IMG/M metagenome (GOLD analysis project Ga0209577, IMG submission 185874) | Grasslands soil microbial communities from the Angelo Coastal Reserve, California, USA - 14_0903_12_20cm (SPAdes) (version 2) | ecosystem: Environmental > Terrestrial > Soil > Grasslands...
GAAACGGGTGCGTTGCTGGAGATTTGGCGCTGCAGCAAGGCGCGAGGAGGGAGAATATCCTTCATGGATCTTTGACCGACGAGCAACGCGGCTGCAGCGGCAAAGATCCGCCCTGCGGGCTAAGTTCCCTATTTATGAGATGGGTTCTTAAACAGGAGTAAGAAGGCAAATGAACTATACAAACCTTGGCAAAACCGGGCTTAAAGTATCGCGAATCTGTCTGGGCTGCATGAGTTACGGACTCGAGGAGAGAGAGTGGGGTCTGGATGAGGAACAAGGCCGGCCTTTCATTAAACGAGCGCTTGAGCTTGGCATTAACTTTTTTGACACAGCCAACATGTATGGAAATGGCAGGAGCGAAGAAGTTTTGGGCGGTGCGCTGCGCGATTTTGCAAAACGGGATGAGGTGGTGATTGCGAGCAAAGTCTATTTCCCAATGCGTCCCGATGTAAACGGGCGCGGACTATCCCGCAAAGCGATCATGACAGAAATCGACCACAGTTTGAGCCGGCTGGGGGCGGATTATGTCGATCTTTATCAGATCCACCGTTGGGATTACGACACGCCGATTGAAGAAACACTCGAAGCCCTCCACGATGTCGTGAAATCAGGAAAGGCGCGTTACATCGGGGCATCATCGATGTTTGCGTGGCAATTTTGCAAGGCGCTTTACCTGGCCGACCTCCACAGTTGGACGCGTTTTGTTTCGATGCAACCACATTACAACCTGCTGAATCGCGAGGAGGAACGGGAGATGTTACCTCTTTGCCTGGCGGAGGGTATTGGCGTGTTGCCGTGGAGCCCCCTGGCACGCGGTCGCCTCACTCGCCCCTGGGAAATGCAGGCGAGCACTGTGCGCGGTCGAACCGATGAGTACGGCAAAAAACTTTATTCCGGAACAGAAGAAGTGGACAAACAAGTAGTGGACCGCGTGGGAGAAATTGCCAAGGCGAGAGGCATCCCCCACGCGCAGATCGCGCTCGCGTGGTTGCTTCACAAGCCTGCGGTAACGGCGCCAATTATTGGCGCAACCAAACCTGACCATCTCGAAGATGCAGTGGCGGCGCACGACGTGAAACTATCCGACGCGGAAATAGAAGCGCTCGAGGCGCCATACGTTCCCCATCCCATTGCCGGATTCGAATGATCAAAATTTCGAGAGGGAACCTAGTAGAAGGATGTCGACGCCTTGTAACCTTCTAGCCAACGCCAACCAAACTAACTCTATGCTTCCTAATTATATCGATTTTTTAATTAAACGATTTGAGAACCCGGATGAGGTTCGCACCTTTGAGAAAGGACGGTTCGAACTCATCAGGATCGGCGGAATGACAATCGGCCGGGCGACGTATGAACCCGGCTGGAAATGGTCGCAGCATATCGCACCAGTTGCGGGGACTCCTCTTTGTCAGGTGGAGCACATTGGCATTGTGATCTCAGGGCAAGCTGCATGCGCCATGGAAGATGGAAGATCGTACGTCATGAAGCCTGGAGACATCTTTTACATCGGTCCAGGGCACGACAGTTGGGTCGTGGGCGATCAACCTTACGTTTCTCTTCATTTTCTCGGCGCAGAAAAGTACGCGCATGACTAACAGGGCTGCTCTCGTTTCGAAATCCACTGCACCGCACTACACGTGGGCGAGCGTATGCGATGGATGGCGCCTGGCCGATACTCCGGGACTAAGCGTCGTTGAAGAAAGAGTTCCGCCCAGCAGTGAAGAGGTGCGTCATTATCACAATGAAGCGCGCCAGTTCTTTTATGTCCTTTCAGGCAGCGCCGTTCTGGAAATGGAAGGACAAGAGCATGGGGTTCCCGCCGGTTCCGGGATTGAAGTAGCTCCGGGTGTGCAACACAAATTCCTAAATCGATCTGAGCAGGACGTGGTTTTCCTGGTCATTTCTGCGCCTTCCACAAAAAAGGACCGGATTGACGCGGAATAAAAACGTGGCTGAAAACCACGAACCTGCAACCGCGCTACTAAATCGCCTCTAGCGCGTTCTTAAGATCGTCAATAAGATCGCGAACGTCCTCGACACCAACCGAGAGACGCACCAGCGAATCAGTTATCCCGAGATTTTGCCGTTGTTCTTCCGGCACAGAAGCATGCGTCATAAGCGCAGGATGATTGATAAGGCTTTCCACGCCGCCCAGACTTTCTGCCAACGCGAACAGATGAGTGTTCTCAAGGAAACGCCGGGTCCCGGCGAGGTCTGTCTTCAAGACGATTGTGACCATCCCGCCAAACCCGCGCATTTGTTGTCGAGCCAGATCGTGTTGCGGATGCGCTTTGAGGCCCGGGTAATGGACTGACTTGACCTCGCGCTGTTCTTCGAGCCAGCGCGCAATTTCAAGCGCGTTTGAGCAATGCCGCTCCAGACGAAGCGCCAGGGTCTTCAAGCTGCGTAGAACGAGAAAACTATCGAACGCACCGGCGATTGCGCCGACCGAATTTTGCAGAAACGCAATTTGATCAGCGAGTTCCTTGTTTTTACCAACAACGACCACGCCGCCGACAAGGTCCGAATGACCGTTCAAATATTTCGTTGCGGAATGGACAACGATATCAAACCCCGATTCAATCGGTCGTTGGATCCATGGAGTAGCGAATGTATTATCGCTAACGGAAATCAATTTCCGTTTGCGTGCGATTTTCGTGATCGCTTCAAGATCGATCAACTTGAGCAGCGGATTGCTCGGCGTTTCGATCCAAACCATACGCGTGTTTGGCTTGATAGCGTGCTCGAGATCTTTCGCGTCGGTCAAATCGACATAGGTAAAATCAAGGTTGGCAGAGCGCCGGCGCACGCGATCGAATAAGCGAAATGTGCCGCCATACAGGTCATCGCTCGCGACGATATGCGAGCCGCTGTCGAGCACCTCCAGCACCGTCGCCATCGCTGACAGGCCGGACGCAAACGCGAACCCGCGCGACCCGCTTTCTAAATCGGCTATGCACTTTTCGTACGCGAGCCGGGTGGGATTGATCGAGCGCGCGTAGTCGTAGCCTTTGTGCCTACCCGGGCTTTCCTGCACGTATGTCGAAGTCGCGTAAATTGGCATCATCACCGCGCCAGTGGTGGGGTCCGGCTGCTGGCCGGCGTGAATGGCGCGCGTTGAGAAGCCCTGTTCTTTTTTCATGAAATATGGTAACGCATGCCTCTGGCTTGCGCTCCAAAATTAGTCGCAAGCGGGACGCATGTGCTACGTTAAACGAACTCGCGCTCTGCCTGGATCGACTTCGGCATGTGAAGCCGGAGATAGGAAAGCAAATCAGTGCGAGTAATCAGCCCAAGAAATTTGTCGTCATCCATCACGATAGCGACTCGGCCGCGGTCAAACACGCCTAACAAGTCGTTTAGTTTCGCGTCAGGGGGCAGCGTTTCCAACTGGTCCGTCATCGCTTTTTTTACCTGGTCATTAAAATGTGACGGCTCCCGGTGCACTTTCACCAGGAGGTCGGATTCGTCGATGATGCCAACGGCGCGTCCGCTCTTGTCCACTACCGGAAGCTGTGAGAGGTCGGAGTCGCGCATTCGCTTGAATGCTGTGAGCAATGAATCCTCCGGCCCTACCGTGATCACTTCCCCGGCTTCGTGTCGGTGGGAAATCAAATCGCTCAGGTCGCCGTGCGGTGGCCGATGAATGAACCCCTGTTCGGCCATCCAAAAATCGTTATACATTTTGGAGAGATACTTGTTGCCCGTGTCCGGAACGATAGTGACGACGCGTTTCGGTTTTGTTTGCTGGCGGCAATAACGCAGGGCGCCAGCGAGAAGCGTGCCGGTGGAGGAACCGCCGAAGATTCCTTCCTTACGCAAAAGCTCGCGCACCGTCGCGAAACTCTCCTCATCATCAATCTCAAAGGCTTCTGTCACTAACGACATGTCAGCGATTTCCGGGATAAAGTCTTCACCTATCCCCTCCACGGCCCAGCTGCCGGATTCAACCATCTGGCCCGTCCTGACGTACTCGTACAAAACAGACCCTTTGGGGTCGGCCAAAACCATTTCGATGCCGCGTCGTGGTTTGACCCGATTAAAGAATCGACCCAGGCCGGTCAGTGTTCCCCCCGAACCGACCCCCACCACGACTGCATCCACATCGTGCCGCATTTGCTCCCAAATCTCTGGACCGGTCGTGCGCTCGTGCGCGAGAGGGTTCGCCGGATTACCAAATTGGTTCACGTAAAAGCCGCCGGGAATTTCTTCGGCGAGGCGAAATGCTACATCCTGGTAATACTCGGGATGGCCGCGCGTCACATCCGACCGTGTGATCCGCACTTCGGCGCCGAGCGCTCTCACATGCGATATCTTTTCCTGCGACATCTTGTCGGGAATCACGAGCAAGACGCGATAGCCTTTCGCACCCGCGACAAGCGCGAGGCCAAGACCAGTATTGCCTGCGGTGGCTTCAATGACCGTGCCACCGGGTTCTAGTTTCCCCTCCGCCTCGGCCGCCTCGATCATCGACAACGCGATGCGATCCTTGATCGAGCCGCCCGGATTTTGATTTTCGAGTTTGAGAAAAAGGCGACACGGCCCGGTGTCGAACTGGGTCACTTCAACCAGCGGCGTATCGCCAATGAGCGAAAGAATTTCCGGCGGCTTGTTATGCGCGGCAGCGGGCGCTGCGGAACTTTCAGTCATAAAGATTACTCAGTCGAAGGCTCGCCTTTGTGCGACCACTCCGACTGGCTGTCTGCCAGAAATTGCTGGAGCACAGGGAAACGGACCTCGCCGTAATTCAATGCGTAGCGGAGGTCACCGCCTTTGTAAATCCAAGTTGTCGGAATCCACGACAGCTGCAGACCGGCAAATTGCTTGATCTTGTGTTCACCGCGGCGCGGGCCGGGATCGGCGAGAATTGTCACGTTCGGCTTATCGGCAATGCCGAACTTGTTAAGCATCGCGCGGCCGTCCTGCCCATCATTCCAAACCGAGACGAAACAAAATTTCACCTGCGGATTTTCGGCGATGATTTTGCTCCAGCCGCCGGTTTTGAACTCCGCCTGGCAATTCGAGCACCACGGCGCCCAAAGATGAACAACAGTGAGTTCTGGTGTTTTGATCGCGTTCTGAACTTTCTGCTCAGTCGGCGATTGCGCGTACAACGTAGCCGCCAGCGCAACGAACAAGGTGGAGAACTGAACGATCGACATCTCGAAATAGGATAAGAGAAAAAGACGAGACGCTCAATCCCAATACTGTCATTCCGAGCGAAATCGAGGCTGCAACGCAGCCCCGAAAGCTTTCGGGGCGAGGCCAGGCTTTCAATCCCGTGGCGATACGATTCGGTAACTTCGCGGGATCCTTCGACTCCGCTGCGCTGCGCTCAGGATGACATGCGGCGGTAGCGCCGCGCATGTCAGTTGACCCCGCACACAAAAACGCCTAGTATGCCGTCCCCATTCCGCTTCCGGCAGCAGCCGGATGCGCGGAACATCGGTGTTCTATTGAGAGCGCCGCTGTGCTGCAGAGGAGGCCTACTTATTTATGATTCAAATGCAGGACGTGATGTCGAAGGCGATGCCGGATTTCCGTGAGGGAAGCATCATCAAAGGACAGATCTTGGAGATTCGCCCGCGCGAAGTGCTCGTCGATGTCGGATACAAGTCCGAAGGTATTATTCCATTGAGCGAATTTGAAGACCCCGACTCGCTCCAGGTTGGTGACGAGGTGGACGTTCTTTTGGAACGACTGGAAAACGAAGAAGGCATGGTTGTCCTCTCAAAGGAGAAGGCGGCCTACCGCCAAAACTGGAACAAGATCGTTACCGTTTTCGAAGGTGACGGCCTGATCAAAGGTAAGGTGAGATCGGTCGTTAAAGGCGGCTTGATGGTGAACATCGGGGTTGAGGCATTTCTGCCAGCGTCTCAAATTGACGTCGTTCCCCCCAAGGATTTACAGCAGTTCGTCGGCAACACTTACGATTTCAAAATCGTCAAAGTGAATGACGAGCGAAAGAACGTCGTGCTTAGCCGGCGCGAGGTAATCGAAAAGGAGCGCAGTGAAAAGCGCCAGAAGTTCCTGGACAGCGTGAACGTTGGTGACCGCGTGGTTGGCACGGTGAAAAACATCACGGATTTCGGCGCATTCATTGATCTCGATGGGATGGATGGTTTGCTGCATGTAACCGACATGACCTGGGGCCGGCTCGGACATCCCAGCGAGCTGTTAAAGGTTGGCCAGCAATTGGAAGTCATTGTTCTCGATATCAACAAGGAAAAAGAGCGCGTCTCGCTCGGACTGAAGCAAACTCAGAAAAATCCGTGGGACCAGATCGAGGAGCGATTCCCTGCCGGACAGCGCATTAAGGGAAAGATCACCAATCTTGTTCCCTACGGGGCATTTGTTGAGATCGAAGAGGGCGTAGAAGGTCTGATTCACGTGTCCGAGCTTTCGTGGACCAAACGCATCATGCGACCTTCCGACATCCTTACCGTCGGTCAGGAAGTCGAAGCGGTGGTGCTCGGCGTGAATAAAGAGGAACAAAAAATTTCCCTCGGGCTCCGTCAGCTCGAGCCAAATCCGTGGGATGAGATCGAGAAGAAATTCACAATTGGCAGCAGGGTTAAAGGCACGATTCGCAACATGACCGCCTACGGCGCGTTCGTGGAATTGGAGGAAGGCATCGACGGCATGATCCACGTGTCGGACTTAAGCTGGACCCGCAAAATCAATCATCCCAGCGAGATGTTTAAGAAAGGCGACGAGGTCGAAGCGGTCGTTATCGACATCGACAAAGTCAACCAGCGAATCAGTCTTGGGATTAAACAACTGAGCGAAGATCCATGGAAGACGATCGATGAGAAATACAAGATCGGCGATTTGGTGAATGGCAAAGTAACCAAGCTGGCCAGCTTCGGCGCGTTCGTGCAATTGCAGGACGACATCGATGGCCTCGTGCATATCTCCCAGTTGAGTGAGGATCATGTCGCCAAGGTTAAGGACGTCCTTAAAGTGGGCCAGGAAGTCGAAGCGCGTGTCATTAAGGTGGACAAGGTCGAGCGCCGCATCGGGCTATCCATCAAAGCAGCAAATTATTCCGAAGAACAACTCCGCAAGGAAGTCGAGTCGTTCGACACGCTACGTCCCGGCGAAGACATGGTTGGCTTGGAAAAAGCTTTCGCCGCTGCGGAACAGGAAGAATATCGCCCCGGCGAATCCAAACGTGCCACAAACGAATCGGGCGAACCAAGCGACGAAGCGAAGAAGGAATCAAAGAAGAAATAATTCCAGCTTTTACGTCGCTGTTTAGCGGTACGCGGACAATGCGCGTTCCGTACTGCTCTAGGGTCTTGGGTCAGGACGATCGTTTATTTAATTCAATGCTCGCGCTCGGTCTCGGGCTGTTTCGCTACTCATTGTGGCAGCAGGATAGGCAGCGCTGAATGACCCACGAGCTTTTCCCGGTAGCCAACAGTCATAGTAATACTTGGCGCAGCAGAGACCTCTTTTACACGTACGTGCGCGCAAAGGCGCAAGTCCAGGCGATCCCACAAAAGAGAGTTCCCTTCTGCTTTGCCTCGACGCCACAGCGGCAGACGGTTATAACCCGGAGTTGATGCGAGTTGTTTTTGCCCTTCGCCAGCGGCTGCTAACTTTAATCGCTTTCGCAGCGGTGGTCCTTTTGCTGGCTGCGTGCGGGAATTCCGGCATCGTCGGCAAATGGCGAATGTCGGGGATTGAGAATCAAACGATCTGGGAATTTTCGAGCAACGGCTCGGTGCAAGTCGGAGATATTCCCGGCAGATACAAGTTTGGCGATCAGGACCGTATCAAAATTGAAACGCCATTCTCCACCGCAGTTTATCTGGTGAAAATTTCCAGTGATCAGCTTGTGCTCCAAGAGCCTGGTGGTTCGAAGCTGGAGTTTACGAGAATAAAAGAAGCGCAGCAGTAATGGCGGATCGGCGCGGTGCCGACTGGACGCCCCACTGCGGCGTCACGACGACTCAGAACTCGGCGCTGCCGGGCGTGCGCGCGAACGGAATGACATCGCGAATATTCGGGACCCCGGTGATGAACATCAGCATTCGTTCGAAGCCAAGGCCGAAGCCGGAATGCGGAACTGTGCCGTAGCGACGCAAATCGAGATACCATTTGTAATCGGCGGGATCCATGTTGTGACGCCGCATGTTGTCCTCCAACATTTGCAGTCGTTCTTCACGCTGGCTGCCGCCGACGATTTCGCCAATGCCGGGCACGAGCAAATCCATTGCGGCCACGGTTTTCCCATCATCGTTCGACCGCATATAAAACGGTTTGATCTCCTTGGGGAAATTGAAAACCGTGACTGGGCACTTGAAATGTTTCTCAGTGAGCCAGCGCTCGTGCTCCGATTGCAGATCTAAGCCGTAATCGATCGGGAACTCGAATTTTTCGCCGCTCTTTTTCAAAAGTTCCACCGCGTTGCCGTACGTGATGCGCTGAAACCGGCGCTCAAGAACGAAACCGAGTCGCGCAAGTAATTCCTTGTCCACGAATTTACCAAACAATTCCATCTCTTCCGGGCAATGCTCTTTCGCGTCGGCGATCAAATACTTCACGAACTCTTCGGCGAGATCCATGTTGCCGGTGAGATCGCAAAACGCCATCTCCGGCTCGATCATCCAGAATTCACTGGCGTGTCGCGAAGTGTTTGAGTTCTCTGCGCGGAACGTCGGACCAAAGGTGTAAACCTTGGTAAGCGCACAGGCGAATGCTTCTGCTTCGAGTTGTCCACTGACGGTGAGATAGGTTTGCCGCGCGAAAAAGTCCTGCGCGTAATCGACATCGCCGTTCTTTGTCGGCGGGTTTTTTACATCGATCGTGGAAACGCGAAACAATTCGCCCGCGCCTTCGCAATCGCTTCCCGTAATGATCGGCGTGTGGACATAAATGAAACCGCGGTCTTGAAAAAACTGATGAACCGCGAACGCCAGCCGGCTGCGTACACGAAACACGCAACCGAAAAGATTTGAGCGCGGACGCAGATGCGCGATTTCACGGAGGAATTCAGGTGTGTGTCCCTTTTTCTGAAGCGGATAAGTTTCATCCGCGCCGCCGACGATCTCGATGTTGTGCGCGACCAGTTCCCATTTTTGGCCTTTGCCCTGAGACGGCATCAGCGCGCCGGTCACGACAATCGAAGCGCCTGTGCTGAGCCGTTGAATGTCTGCGTAGTTCTGCAGTGTGTCGCTCTTTGCGATGACTTGAAGATTGCGCAGCGACGAGCCGTCGTTCAGCTCGATGAAGGAGAAATCCTTAGAATCCCGGCGCGTGCGCACCCATCCTACAAGGCGAATCTTATCCATCGGCACAGTGCTCTGTAGTGCATGGTTAATCGGAGTTATAGAAAGTTGGCTCATGCTAAAGGAACGCAATTTGAACGCTCAATGTTCCACGCTGAACGTTCAATACTCAACTGGAGTACGTTTGCTCTACAACGATCGAGGGCTGAACATGGCGCCTACGCCATAGCGTTGGACATACTCTGCGGAATTCGCCGACCGACAACTACCCTTCGGTCGTGCGCACTACCACTTCGACGCGACGATTGGGGCTTTGTTCCTCGATTGAGCCGTTCGCCGAGGCTCGAAATTTCGTTGCGCCGAATCCCTTCGCTTGAATTTGTGCCGGATTGATTCCCATCGCTTCGACCAGGTAGCGCTTGACGCTGTCGGCCCGGCGCTGGCTCAGACCCAGATTGTATTCAAATGTGCCGAATGAGTCGGTGTAGCCTTCCACCGAAAATGTCGCTTTTGGGTTGCGCTGGATAAGCGTGCCCAATTTTTGCAGTTGAACGATCGCGCTGCTCTGTAGCACGTCGCTGTCATACTCGAACAGCTGATCATCCGGCAGACGCAATTTTGTTCCTGACCCAAGCGGACCTTTTTGGGCCAGCAACTGGTCGAGATCGCTGAATCCCGGGGCGTGCCCTTTGTTCGGGCCGGCGCTGTCTGCGGGCAGCTTGCTTGTGAAAGTATTTGGCCGTTTGATCGCCGTGCTCGTAGCCAACTCTGTTCCGCTGAGAGCGGGCTGCGGACGGCCCGAGACCGAGCTGTTGTTTAGCAATGATTGTTCATGCACTGCGTTTGGATCGTTGGAAAGCGTTTGCGCCGTGGAACGCTCAATCTCGTTCAGGACAGAATTAACGTCCGGCTGGTCCACCTTTGGTTGTTCGGGCAAAACGTCCCGCATATCGTCCGGCAACGCCGTACTCGCCTGAACTTCCTGCAACAACTTGTCGAACGACTTCTTCTCGTCCGGCAACTGCACATCCGTGTTATCGGGATTCGGTTTCGCCGCCGGATTGATTTGATCGGCGCTGCTCTTCTCCAGGTTTGAATCCAAGACGCGCTTTACTTTGAATGTCGGCGTTTGCTCGGTTGGGGTGAACACCGCATCCGCAGACGCGAAACGCGTCCGGTAAAAGTAAGTGCACAACCCGAAATGTATGAGCAGCGAAATAATTAATCCGAGCCAAAGCCAGTTGCGCTCTTTGCTGCCGGTAAGCAGACCTTCGGTCGCGAAGTGGTCGAGATCATCAAAATCGGAAACCCTCATCGGCTCTGAAAAGTATCACACTTCGATTTGGAAGATAGCCAGCTTGGTTGCAACCCTATCTTCCTCCTCCGCCGCGTGTTCGTTCGATAAAAGCGCGTGCAGCACGACGTATTTCTTCCGCAACCCGCGCCTCAGGGGACACAAACTTTGGGGTGAACCAGGGAAACAACCCGATCAAATCGTGCGTGACAAGAATTTGTCCATCGCAATTCTCGCCCGAGCCGATCCCAATTGTCGGGATACCGATCGCATTAGTGATCTGCTTCGCGACGTCGGCGATAACAATTTCCAACACCACCGAGAATGCGCCGGCTTTTTCTACTGTACGGGCGTCGACCAGCAACGAGTCGATCTCCGCTTGCGTGCGGCCCTTGATCCTGTAGCCGCCTTGTTCTCGCACCGTTTGCGGCAGCATACCGATGTGCGCCATAAACGGTATTCCCGCCTGGGTGATCGCCTCGATCTGCGCGGCACGATTCACGCCGCCTTCGAGCTTCACCGCCTGCGCGCCGGCAGCGACAAATCTCCTGGCGGTCTCCACAGCTTGTACCGGCGTTTCGTAAGTGCGGATCGGCATGTCTGCGACAAGAAGCGCCCGCTTCACTCCCCGCGCGGCCGCCCGGGTGTGATGCAACATTTCGTCTAACGTCACAGCGGTCGTATCCTGATAACCCAATACGACCATGCCCACCGAGTCGCCCACGAGAATGATGTTGATACCGCTCTCATCCAGCAGACGCGCCGTCGGATAATCGTAAGCCGTCAGCGCGGTAATCTTCTCGCCGCGCTGCTTCATTTGGCGGAAATCTTCCATTGCGGGTTCGTCGGAAGATCAGCCGTCGATTGGAGAACGCAAGCTTGCTCTCCTACTGTAGCGGCAGGCGTGTCGCCTGCGAATGACCGACGATGCAACCGGCACGGCCGCCACAAAAGCAGTCGCTTACCATTCGTCCGCGACCCGAACGACCTCAACAGATTCGTCGAGTTCCTCAAGCAGCTTACGTATCGTCTTCTTCATGCCGGGCAAAACCAAATCCGGCCGAATATCCACCAAGGGTCGCAATACAAATTTTCTTGAGTCGATCCGCGGATGCGGCAGTTGCAATCGTCCAATATCGATCGCTTGATCGCCGCAGTAGAGCAGGTCGATGTCAATAATTCGCGAAACGTTCTTTGGATGCTCCCGTTTGCGGCCCAATCCTTCTTCGATCCGAATGAGCTGCTCGAGCAAGCTTGCGGGATCACCCTGATATTCGAATTCAACCACCGCATTTAAGAATTTTCCGGCTCCAGCTTCGCAATCCACGGGTTCGGTCTCGTACACTAGCGAAGAAACAATTGGGGGACTCACGTTTGAGAGCTGGAGAATTGCCTCCCGCGCGGCGCGCAAATTACCAAGCCGATCACCGAGATTCGATCCAAGCGCGACTGCGGTTCTCATGGTAGCGCATGCGTCCTCGCTTGCGTTCCGAGTCTCGCAACCCAGACGGTCGTGCTACTATAGTCCCAGCACATCCTGCATCGAGTAGAGTCCTGGCGGTTTATGCACGATCCACTTCGCCGCCCGCAATGCTCCTCGCGCGAAGATTTCGCGACTTACCGCGCGATGCGTCAACTCCAGGCGCTCTGCCGGACCGCTGAAAATCACGCTGTGTTCACCGACAATGTCGCCTTCGCGAATTGATTGAATCGGTATTTTGCTTTCGCTTTTCCGTCCTGCTTCCAAAATCTCAGCGAGCGTTTTGGCTGTCCCGCTGGGCGCATCTTTTTTCATCTTGTGATGCGTTTCGACAATCTCAGCGCCGAAGTCCGGGCCGAGGAGTTCGGTACCTTTGCGCGCCAGCCAAAACAACACATTCACTCCGACGCTGAAATTCGATGCGAACACGACCGGCACCGAGCGAGCGGTTTCTTTAATTATCGTGCGTTGTTCCCTAGAATGACCCGTCGTTCCGATGACGAGCGATTTGCCGTGGGCGAGCGCTGCCCGGCAAATTTCGTCTGTCGCGTCGGCATGACTGAAGTCGATTGCCACATCACAATTTTTCATCCCCGGCTCGATTGGATCGCCCAGATCGCAGCGTGCGGCGATTTGAATGTCCCGATCGGTGTCCGCCAGCTCGAGCACAGTTTTTCCCATGCGTCCCGCCGCGCCGACGAGCAGTACGCGCACAGGCGAATTCTTCATGGTGGCGAGCAGCGAGTTATCGCTTCGATTCAAAGTCTTCCAGGGTCTTGCGCAGACGTGTCTGGTTCGCTTCGCTCATTTCGACCAATGGCAAACGAACCTCCGGCGACATCGCGCCGCGCCAGCCGAGCGCTGTCTTGACCGGAACCGGGTTGGGCTCAATGAACAAATCTTTGAACAAGGGTAGAAATTTCCGGTGCAATCTTTCCGCCGCCTTCAAATCGCCCGCTCCGCACGTGCGCACGAGCGCGCACACTTCGGACGGGAATAAATTTGAAGCGACGCTTACGACGCCCGCGGCGCCTACGGCCATAAACGGCAGCGTGAGCGAATCGTCCCCGCTCAAAATTGTAAACGCTTCCGGTAAGCGCCGACGCAGCTCGCCAACCCGCTCGACGCTGCCGCTCGCTTCTTTGATGGAGACGATGTTGCGACATTCTTTGGCCAAACGCTCGACGGTCTCCGGCAGGATATCCACGCTGCAACGGCCCGGGATGTTGTAGAGCATAATCGGCAGCGATGTGCCGTCGGCGATCGCTTTGAAATGCCGGAATAATCCTTCCTGGCTCGGCTTGTTATAATATGGCGCAACGAGCAACGCGGCGTCGACCCCGAGTTTCTCACCGGTTCTAGTCTCCGCGATGGCGTGATGCGTTGAGTTCGAACCTGTCCCCGCGAGCACGAGACAACGTTTGTTCGCTCTTGCGACTGCCAATCGGATGACTTGTGCTCGTTCGTCGCCAGACAACGTTGGTGATTCGCCGGTCGTGCCGACCGCCACGACCCCGGTGATCCCCGCGTTAATTTGTGCTTCGATGAGTTCTTCAAAAGCAGAAACGTCAATGCTGCTATCGCGAAATGGCGTGACCAATGCCGTGAACGTGCCGCGGAACATATTTTTAGGCCACAGGTCTACACAGACAACGCACGGATGAGAGAGGAGCCAGGTTCAAAATCCGTGAATATCCGCGTTCATCCGTGGCTAAATTCAAATCTCGATCGTCCCTTCGAAAACAAACTGAGCCGGCCCAGTGAGGGTGACGTTACAAAACCTTCCGGCAACCGTTTCAAAGCCAACCTGCAATTCGTCACCGCCGCGGGGGAGAACGGTGATCGGCCCGTGACAACCTTCAGTGGCACCGAAGATCAGCGCGCTTGCGACTATTCCTGTGCCGCAGGCGAGCGTTTCGTCTTCCACGCCGCGTTCGTACGTGCGGATGGCGATTTTCTTGGCGCCGCGTTTCTCCATGAAGTTCACGTTCGTGCCGCTGGGCGAAAAGATTTTGTGATAACGAACCGCTGCACCCTCGTGGCGCACGTCCACATCCTCGATGTTCACCACCGGAATGACGACATGCGGCACTCCGCTGTTGATGAAGTGAACGGTCTTGTTTTCACCCGCGATGCCTAGTTCGAGGTGGAGTCGCAGATCCGTGGGCTCGGTCATCCCCAGTGTTACCGAATCGCCCTTCAATTCCGCGGAAATCAGGCCGGCTTGCGTTTCGAACGAAATTTTTCCCTTGGCTGCAGCGACCTTGTTCGCGAAGCGCGCGAAGCAACGCGCGCCGTTGCCACACATCTCCGCTTCTCCGCCATCGGCATTGAAGTAACGCATCCGAAAATCGGCGCGGTTGCCTGGCTTTTCCAGCAACAGGATCCCGTCGGCGCCGATACCGCGATGCCGATCGCACAGTTGCGCGATTTGGCTGCGATCCAGCCGAACGTCTCCCATCCTGTTGTCGATAAGGATGAAATCGTTTCCGGCGCCATTCATTTTCGTGAAGCGCGGCATGATAGTGATTGTAGCGACAGCTACGCCGGTTGTCATGTCGAGCGAAGTCACCCGCCGCCAGATCACCGCGCCTATCATCCTGAGCGGAGCAGAGCGAAGGCGAAGGATCCCGCAGCATTGCCGTCTGGGTAGCGCCACGGGGATTGAAAGGCTGGCCTCGCCCCGAAAGCTTTCGGGGCTGCGTTGCAGCCTCGACTTCGCTCGGAATGACAGGAGAGCGTTGCCAGATAGCGTTTTGCTGTTTACTTATCCGCCGTGAAAAAATTCGGCGTGTGGACTGTGATTGCGTTTCTTTGCCTCGCGCCGCAGCTCTCATCCGCGGAAGATTACGACGGCCTTGTTCTTGAGCAGGTCAAGCAGATGCCAACGGGCGGTCATTACTCTGTTTCGCATTTCGCAAAGATTCGGCTGCAATCGTCGGCACATTTTGAGTCCGGGAAATTCTTCATCATCCCTTCCGGGCCGAGTTTCTGTTCGGGCGCGACCTATCTGGTGTTTATCCGAACCATTGAGGCTTTACGCGAACGCGGTCAGCTTCGTCTCGACTACAGCACCCTCGAGCGGCTGATCATTCGGGACCAGCGCGACGGCGAAGGCGTGTGGGGCCGATGGAACGCTAACGGACCTGGCACCGCGCGTTTATTTCACGAGCTGGCGCTGGGCCAAAACTTCGACAATATCGATCAGGCCAAGCCTGGCGATTTCATGAAAATTTTCTGGTCGCGCGCGGTCGGACGCAACGAGCACGGACATTCCACGATTTTTCTGGGAATCGAAAATAGGCCAGACGGCCAATACGTTCGTTACTGGTCGAGCAATGTTCCGTCCGGTTATGGTGAGAAATGTGTGCCGCGAAGCAAAATCGCCTACGCAATTTTCTCGCGTCTCGAAACGCCGGCCAATCTGACGCGAATCAACAACGCTCCTTTCGTCGATACGTATTTGGCCTCTCTCCTTAGAAGTCGCTCCAGCATTTCAGAGGCTGGCGCGAAGTGCGGGCTGTAGGACCGCCAGAATCTGTTCCGTCGAGACTGCCAGGCGTTGTCCGGAAAGCCGCGCAGCAGCGGCCGCTGCTTCTTAACACGCTGCGTGATAGGTACGGCGGCGAAATCAGGCTTGCCTTCGAGATTGGCAGTCGTTAGAACCGCGCCATGCTAATCGAAACCGTAAAACGTCATTGGTGGGTTCCGGTCTTAAGGGGTATTGCTGCAATTATCTTCGGTGTGATCGCATTTACACATCCTGTCATGGCTGCCGCGACACTCGTGCTGTTTTTTGGTGCCTGGGTGCTAATCGACGGAATTTTTCGCGTCATCGGCTCTGTCGGGCATCGTGCTTCCGACCCGGATTGGGGCTGGCAGCTCGTCATCGGAATTCTCGGAATCATCATCGGGTTGCTTACGTTTCACGCGCCCGGCGTTACGGCTCTGGCGCTGGTGATTTACATCGCGGCATGGGCGCTCATGATTGGTGTGACGGAAATTGCGCTGGCAATCAAGATGCGCCGTGAAATTAAAGGCGAATGGTTACTCATTCTTATGGGTTTGGCTTCAATCGTTTTCGCGGCTCTCCTATTGTGGAACCCGGTCGCAGGAGCAGCGGCGCTGATCTGGATCATCGCGTGGTACGCGGTGATAATCGGCGTGCTGGCCATTATTTTTGGCTTGCGCTTGCGGAGCTTGCCGATGCTAACGCACCCCGTGATCGGCAGCTAACCGCTCGCGATTCTGTGCTATCCAGGCGGATCGCCGGGTTTGTCGCATCATTGAAGTAGCTCGCCCGGCCAGCGCTTTTTTTCGCGACGAACTGCCTGGCGTTTGGTTTATTGAAGAAAAATGCGGCCTGGAGCGATTAATTGGCCGATTACCATACGGCGCTGGAATATGATTGTTCCGATCTCACGCCTCGAATTCGCGACGGCGAGCTGGGAGACCGTTTTTGCAAGAACCACTTTATGAAAAGAACTCCCCCTACCAAGACGCGACTGCAAAATCGCCCGAAAACTAACGGAAGTGATTTCGACACCGGCCAATTACTTGCGGCTCTGATGGCATTCAAGCGCGGCGATTTTTCCACGCGATTGCCGGACGATTGGACAGGTGTGCCGGGAAAGATTGCCGACACGTTCAATGCGGTGATCGAAACCAACCATCGCATGACTCGGGAACTGGAACGCATGGTGCGCGTAGTTGGCAAAGAGGGCCGGATCAGTCAGCGGGCGTCGCTTGGCGAGGTGTCCAACTCCTGGGCAGATGCCATCCAATGCATCAACGTTTTGATCGGCGACCTGGTTCAGCCAACGAGTGAGACGGCGCGAGTGATTGGCGCCGTCGCGAAAGGAGATTTGTCTCAAACCATGGCAACGGAGATCGAAGGCCGGCCGCTCAAGGGTGAATTTTTGCATACGGCTAAAACGGTGAACGCCATGGTCGGCCAGCTCGGCGCGTTCGCATCGGAAGTAACGCGCGTCGCGCGCGAAGTCGGCACGGAAGGCAAGCTCGGTGGACAGGCAAAAGTCAAAGGTGTCGCAGGAACTTGGAAAGACTTGACGGAGAACGTGAATCTCATGGCGTCGAATCTCACTTCCCAAGTGCGCAACATCGCCGCCGTGACGACCGCCGTAGCGAATGGCGATCTTACGAAAAAAATTACTGTGGATGTTCGGGGAGAATTGCTCGGACTAAAGGACACCATCAACAAAATGGTGGACCAGTTGCGTTCGTTTGCCTCGGAGGTGACTCGGGTGGCCCGCGAAGTTGGCACCGAAGGGAAACTCGGCGGGCAGGCGAAAGTCGAGGGCGTTTCCGGCACGTGGAAGGATCTAACGGAGTCCGTCAATTCGATGGCCTCCAACCTTACCTCGCAAGTCCGCAATATCGCCGCGGTGACCACCGCCGTGGCCAATGGCGATCTCTCGAAAAAGATCACGGTCAAAGTTAAGGGCGAAATTCTGGAACTGAAAAACACCATCAACACAATGGTGGACCAGCTTTCCTCATTTGCCTCGGAGGTCACGCGCGTGGCCCGCGAGGTGGGCACCGAAGGAAGACTTGGCGGGCAGGCCGCCGTGAAAGGCGTGGCAGGCACGTGGAAAGACCTCACCGATAAGGTCAACCTCATGGCATCCAATCTCACGGTGCAACTGCGTGATATGTCGAAGGTGGCGACCGCCATCGCCGGTGGCGATTTGACCCAAAAAATTACCGTCGATGTCCGCGGCGAAATTCTTCAGATCAAAAACGTGATCAACACCATGGTGGACCAACTTTCGTCCTTCGCATCGGAGGTGACTCGCGTCGCGCGCGAAGTCGGCACAGAAGGAAAACTCGGCGGACAAGCCGCAGTCGGAGGCGTTGCGGGAACGTGGAAGGACCTGACCGATTCGGTCAACTCGATGGCATCTAATTTGACCGCGCAAGTCCGCAATATTGCCGACGTCACCACTGCGGTGGCCAAGGGCGACTTGTCCAAAAAGATCGCCGTGGACGTCCGCGGCGAAATTCTCGAACTAAAGGACACCATCAATACCATGGTGGATCAACTCCGATCGTTCGCCGCAGAAGTTACGCGCGTGGCGCGCGAGGTCGGCACCGAAGGAAAACTGGGCGGACAGGCCGCGGTGCCCGGGGTCGCCGGAACGTGGAAGGATTTAACCGACAACGTCAACTTCATGGCGTCGAACCTAACGAATCAAGTGCGCGGCATCGCTAAGGTCGTGACTGCGGTCGCCAACGGCAATTTGAAACGGAAACTTTTTTTGGAAGCGAAAGGTGAAATTGCCGAGCTCGCCGAGACGATTAACAACATGATCGATACACTGGCGACGTTCGCCGAACAGGTTACCACAGTGGCGCGCGAAGTGGGTGTACAAGGAAAACTTGGCGGACAGGCAAGTGTTCCCGGCGCTGCGGGGACGTGGCGCGACTTGACTGACAATGTTAATGGCCTGGCAGCGAACCTGACTTCGCAACTCCGTGCTATTGCCGACGTAGCAACGGCAGTCACTGAGGGAGATCTCACGCGTTCAATTCAGGTCGAAGCCCGGGGAGAGGTCGCCTTCGTCAAGGACAACATCAACGAAATGATTCGCAATCTCAGAGATACGACGTTGCGCAATGAAGAGCAAGACTGGCTCAAGACCAATCTCGCAAAATTTACTCGGATGCTCCAGGGACAGCGCGATTTTCTGACCGTCGGCAGACTCATTCTGTCCGAACTCGCACCGTTGGTATCGGCACAACAGGGCGCATTTTACATGGTGGACAAGTCAAATGGAGAATCAGAGCTCAAATTGCTTGCAGGCTATGCTCAACACAAAAGCAACGGAGCAAAGAACCGTTTCAAGCTGGGCGAGGGTTTGGTCGGGCAAGCGGCGTTGGAAAAGCGGCGCCTTCTCATAAACGAAATCCCAAGCGACTACGGAAAGGTACGCTCCGGCCTTGGCGAATTTCAGCCGAGGAACATAGTGGTGCTCCCGATTTTATTCGAGGAGGAGGTAAAAGCAGTGATGGAACTTTCGTCGGTTGAACGCTTCAGCCCGGCGCACCAGGCCTTTCTTGAGCAGTTAACCGAGAGCATCGGAATCGTGCTCAACACCATCGAAGCGAGCACGCAAACGGAAAATCTGCTCAAACAGTCGCAATCGCTCGCCACCGAATTGCAGAAGACGAACCTCGAACTGGAGGAAAAGGCGCGCTCGAATCTGGCGAAAGACGAGTTTCTAGCAATGCTTAGCCACGAATTGCGCACGCCGTTGACACCGGTGCTTGCGTCTGCGCTCGCGCTGGAGAATGAGCCGGAGTTGCCGAGTGACATTCATGAGTCGCTGCAAATGATTCGCCGCAATGTGGAACTAGAGGCGAGACTGATCGACGACTTACTGGACTTGACCCGCATCGATCGCGGCAAGGTGCAGCTCAACTTTGAAATCGTCGATGCCCATACAATGCTGCAAAGCGCGCTCGAAATCTGTCAGCCGGAAATAGATCGAAAACATCTGAAGCCATCGCTCAATCTGGGCGCGAGAAAAGTGCACATGCGCGCGGACCCAGCCCGACTGCAGCAGATTTTCTGGAACCTGATCAACAATGCGGTGAAGTTCACCTCCGCAAACGGGCAAATCACGATTATTACAAGCAACGATTCAGACGGACAACTCCGTGTGGAGATCGCGGACACTGGGATGGGAATTGAGCAGGAACTGTTGCCGAAAATTTTCGATGCGTTCGAACAAGGCGGCCGGACTCAGTCCGGAGGCTTGGGGCTGGGACTGGCCATCAGCAAGACCCTGGTGGAAGCGCACAAAGGCACGATCGCCGCGAAAAGCGCCGGACGAAACGAAGGATCGACGTTTACGTTGGTTTTTCCCACCTGCGAAAAAGCGGAAATACAAATTGCCCCTGCTATGGCGCCAAGATCTGCGGAGCGCCAGCCCATGCGAATTCTGCTTGTTGAAGATCACGAAGATACAAACCGTTCGCTTACGAATCTGCTCCGGCGGCGAGGTTATCACGTACAACCGGCGCTCACTTTTCAATCCGCGCTCGACCTCGGCGCAAAGGAGCAATTTGATGTGCTCATCAGCGACCTGGGTTTACCCGACGGGAATGGAATCGATTTGATACAGAAACTCGCCTCAAAACCGCCGCTGGGAATTGCTCTCACCGGTTTCGGGATGGAACAAGATATACGCAAAAGCCGCGAGGTCGGCTTCCAGCATCACTTGGTAAAACCAATCGATCTGAACAAGCTCGACTCGCTCATCCAGCAAGGTGCCGCCGCTTTACTGGCCGTATAGCCCTAGTTTTCGCCGTATGGCGGTACCGAAAAAGTTGCTGCGTTCATCGCGGTTTGATTCCACAACGGTTACGGCCTAACAACTGGTTTCGTGCAACTGGGCCCGCCAGGATTCGAACCTGGGACCAAGGGATTATGAGTCCCCTGCTCTAACCGCTGAGCTACAGGCCCGACTATTTCATCTACACTGAAGTACTGCGAAAATTATCGCTGACAATTTAAAAAAGCGGGTCGAGCTTTCGCCGGGTGTCAGCTGAAGGGTGAGAAGGGTGAACGATCTGGATTGTTGATGCACACCGCGAAAACGGAAAAAGATTCATCGTTCGGTCAGACGAGAACTGACAGCCTTTCTTGAACTTGAGAGGACCACGCACGAATTAGCGGTCTCACCGCTTCTTAATGATGACAGTAATTGAAATCAGTCCATACAAATGGGGCTGGCGAGCGTTCGAAGCTCCCGGCGTTGAGCCTGCGTTCGTAGATCAATAGGATCGCGAAGCGATTCGTGAAAATTCGTCCAATTGGAGTCGTCGTCCCTGTCAGAAAATTTCGCAATCGTATGATCGGTTTTAACCGCGTTCGTCGTTTATCCGAATGATGGAGGAATTACAAACCTAACAAGAACCGACATGAAAGGCTGTAAACCATCAATCAAATACAAAGAACAAAGCTGTTTCTGATCCTTTTGGCGTTTGGCTGCTTCACACTTTCACCGATCGTGCCAGGCGGCCAACCTGCGTTCGCGACAGGTGGAGTGATCTCTGGAAACACCGGACAGACCACAACGCAGATAGAGTTGTTCCCCAGAGCGAAGATCAGTTCGCTGAAGGACGGTGCGGTGTTCTACGGCGCTTACGCTCAAGAACTTGCCGGATACGTCTTCTACGCCGACGGGAGCCCGGTGCCAGCGGGACGACTACCGTGGTTGAAGACCGTCGGCGGTGCGACATCGGTTATCGACTGGGGCAATCCCGTTCATGCAGCCTTCACATTCGGCGAGCATAAGCTGATTCTCCAAGCGCTGACCGAGTCCAACCACGTCGCTGCGAGCGCAACTATCACCGTAACGTTTTACGAGTCGATACGATGACTCAAGGATGCTGCCGAGTCCAGTTAACCTTCAGGCGGTGAACGCACGATTCCGTCCAGCGAGGCGGATCGGAAGCTATGATTGCGTGGCGGTAATTTGTTTTACTGATTGGCACCGACCGTTTGCTGTGCGGATTTGCCCAGTTCAAGCTGAGCGCTGACTTTCTGTAGGCCAGCAGTCAACGCTTCGACTTTTTTCTCCAATTGCTCGACCTTGCTGTGCTCTTTGAGAAATTCATTGAGCAACATCGCGTTCACCGCTTCGTAGCGCACGGTGTAGGGCTTTCCTTGGTCGTGTTGTGGTAACTAGGCACGACTGTCAGCGTGAGGTCGTTCCCGTCGCCACCTTCGTAGCTGGCTTGAAAGTTATTGACGTCGCTCGTGATGATCCCGCCATCGGCGAGATTGCTAAAGGTGCCAGCGATCGGTATGGCCGCCGTGTTGTCGATGATCATCAAAAGGCTGCCGATCGGAAGCACGCTGCTCCCAATGTCCGATGTTCGGCAGGGTCCAACATTGCTAGGTTGCATCATTGTCGATTCAACGTTTGAATCCTGCCGTGGCGCGTGTTGAACGTCTTTCACTCACGGTCCGGCGCATCGCTCGGCGGCTTTGGGGACCGCCACGGAAAGGCTATACGAGCTTTAGCGCACGCTTCCCGAAAGAGCACCGGAAAAGGTGGAATGATTGGAAGAAAAATCGCGCACCGGGCGAGATCTTCGTCGTGCTCGTCCACCCGACTTTCGTCCCGGCCAGCGAGGCGACTTATCTCCAGCCGGACGAAAATATTATCGGCATCATCCGCAACGGCGAAGCCAAAGCCTACCCAACCCAAATGCTCGCTTTTCATCATCTTGTGCATGACCACGTCGGTGGCGAGCCGGTCCTTATTTCATACTGCGAGCGCTGCAATTCCGGCGTTGGCTTCCGGCCTGTAGTCGATGGTGAGGAGCGCCAATTCCTCGTGCATGGCCGGCGCGGCGGCGAGATGCTTATCACAGACCGTGAGACACGCACGGTCTGGTCGCAGCTGACTGGCCAGGCCTTGGAAGGGCCCGACGCGGGCAGACAACTCGATTATTTGCAAGTCTTTCAAATGGCCTGGCAGCAATGGCAGGAGATGCACCCTGCCACGCTGGCGCTGACCCCAGACACCGCCTTTGCCTGGACCTATTTCCGGCACCCGATGGGCGAGGAAAACATGGATTTTCGCCCGCGCGTGCGCGGCGTGGAAAAGATGGCTCCGCACAGTATGGGGATCGGTGTGCAGCTCGAGGGAGCAGCCATGTTTTTCCCATTTGAAAAGATGGCTGGCTCGGGGACTGCGCAGGCCATGCTGGACAGGGAAACCACGGTGATAGTTTTTTACGATGCCGCCAGCAGCGGCTGCGGTGCGTACCGCGCGGCAGAAGATATGGTGCGCAGTGTGCCAGGCCAGTGGCACGATGTCCGCACGCACTCGACGTGGAACCTCGAGGGTTTCTGCACCGCCGGCGCGCGCGCGGGTGAGCGCCTGTCTTTTGTCCCTTCGTATTCACTACAATGGTATGCTTGGGCTAAACTTTATCCGCAGACGAAAGTCTGGAACTAGCCGATTCGTTTCTAAGAGATTAAGCGCGTTCGCATCACAATCTTCGATCCGTCTCACTAAACGGAATGATACGCTTGATTGCGCCGCTTGAATCCAGAATGCGAATCTCGCCTGAGCGAAAGCACGCGCGGCCCTTTGCGTAGCTGATTGCGTCCTGCTGACTCAGCAATACCGGCTGCATACCGGGCGCTTCAAAGCACTTCCAGCCGTTTCGGATTGGCCTGATTTCAATGATCGTCATCGAGCGCGCTTTGCGTTTGTGGCAAAAGCAACGTATCTGTTCGATTGAACATGAACCAGCCAAATCACGGTCAGGTGCTATCAACATCGCGAGATGCCCGACCGCGGTACACCGGCGAACTTCTGCTGCGCACACGCCCAAAGATTTACAGGCAGATTGTGCGCTTACTCGGTGAGGGATGGTCTTCAAACAAAATTTGCAAATGGTGTCACGTCACGAGAGAAACGGTCCGGGCGGTGGAGCATCGAGAAGCCGCGGAGATAAGCGCACGAAAAAAGAGCATCGTTGGAATCCTGAGTAACGTCGCTGAGTTGGGCGCCAGTCGCATGGAAGAAACGATTGGCAAAGCCGGTTTGCGTGATGCAACGATCGGAACCGGCGTCGCAGTGGATAAGATCATTGCGCTGACGAGTCAAACGCCAGACGTCGCAGTGCAGGTGATATTGCCTACGCCCGAGGAACGTGCGGAGCGCAAAGCCATACACGCAAAGCTGGATGAGATAACGCGTAAGCTGGCCTCGTAAACGCACGAGGATGCCTGCGAGCGCCTCTCGAATTTTGTAGCGGGACTGAATCGTCGTCCGAGTCCCATTCGAGGTTGAGCGGCGCGAACTGATTGGAGCGGAATGAATCGACTGGCACCACCCAAACGTTTCCGCTTTCGGACACTGGTTGCATGTCGAGAGTCGCATCGAACACCGGAAGCGCGAAATCCAATTGTTTTTCCGTGTTCGGTGGCGCGTTTGGAACCGGCGAGCCCTGGACTGCTAACTGAGTAGTGTTCGGTTGCTGATAAAGCGTGATTAAAATCACGGCGGCGCAACCGAGCGCGATCGCCATTCCTGCGGAGTAGCATGCCAACGGACGGACATTGTGTCGGAACACAAAATCACGCGCGCCGTCGATGCAGACGCTCGAAAGCGGTGCGTGCTGCAAGTGGTCCCGCTGCCGGCGGTGATGGAACTCGTAGAGGAAATTCTTAAAATAGCCAGGCGGCGGTTGTTCGTAGCGTTTCAGCCGGAGGAGCCGTGAGATTTTGTCGTCACCGAAGGAGTCCATTGCACTGCCAAATGTCGGATCGTCAGACAAAGTTGATCGAAGTTGCGTTGAATTTGTTCGGTACCTGAAGGCGACAACATTTCACGGTCGTTTTCTACGGTCTGAGAAATTTGGGCTGCAAAACTCCGCAACTCTGCGTCACGCAGTGCGAATGCCTAGCGACCGAGACACCTAGCGTCCGCACCACTGCGCAAGCCGGTGAAAATGAGCGCAAAAACTCTTTCTTGAATTATGAGTCCCCTGCTCTAACCGCTGAGCTACAGGCCCGCCGCGCTTACACGCGAACAATCCAACATCCAGCGTCCAACGTCCAATTTGATGGAAAGCTGCCGCAAGCTCTACTTCAAATTTCGGAACGCCGATTGGTAATCCGGGATTTGGGATGATGCAGTGATTCGCGTTTACGATAAAGCAGGCAACGTGATTGAGACGCACGAACACGCGGGCGACTTCAAAGAACCGCCCCAGCAGCGCTAGTGATTGTTCACGACCGTTTGTAGCGCAGGCTTGCTCACTTCAAGCTGCGCGCTCACGTTTTAGATGAGGGCTTTTTGCTCTTTCAGTTCCGCTTTAAGACCATCAATTTCCTTCTGCTGTTCCTGTGCAGTGCGATCTTGAAGCTCGACTTTGCGATGCTCTTTCAAAAACTCATTGAGCAACATCGCATTCACCGCTTCGTAGCGGACGGTGTAAGGCTTGCCCTGATCATCGCGCGCCACTAGATCGGGATTCACCTTTTCGACTTCTTCGGCGACAAGACCGAACTGAGGGATGCCTTTGGGATCGAGCTGTTTCTTGTAACGGAAAGTCACCGGTTTCAGCGCGAGGATCGCTTCGCTCGCCTTGTCCATCGGTTTGATGGCTTCCTTGAAGCGTTCTCAGGAAACGACTGTTCCGAGGTGACCATCAGCGCCCACAACTACGCCGATGCCGTCAGTGACGGTTGCCCCACTGATCCCGGCAACGTAGGTGGCAGTCTGAGTTCCAACCCTCCCGGTACGTATGGTGCTGGCCTCTGCAACGGCTCCTCGGTTGCCTATATCAATATTATGATCGCCGGTGGTGAGATTTCTACCGGCTTCATCGCCCAATGCGATATTGTCACTGCCGGTGGTGTTGTTCATGAGCGCAGCATTACCGTCGGCAGCGTTTCTCTTGCCGGTTGTATTGCTAATGAGCGCATAATAACCGGTGGCCGTGTTGAGGTTGCCGTGCGTGTTGGAGAAGAGCGCAGCAAAACCGGCGGCCGTGTTCTGGCTGCCGTCTACATCGTTTTGCATCGCCTGACGGCCCGTGGCCGTGTTGAAGTTGCCGCTTCTGTTGTTATAGAGCGCACTTTCCCCGGTAGCCATGTTCTGGCTGCCTGTACTATTTAGCTCAAGCGCAATGTGCCCGGTGGCCGTGTTGAGTTCGCCGGTCGTGTTGAAGAGAAGCGCCCCTGAACCGACGCCTGTGTTCTGGATGCCGGTTGAATTAGAAAGGAGCGCCCCACCACCGATTGCCGTGTTTTCACTGCCGGTGGTGTTGTTCACGAGCGTGTCATCACCCAGAAATGTGTTTCCGTTGGCGAGGTCGCAGCCCTGTTGACAAGTCGCCCGCGCTTGCGGCGAAAGCACAAAGCATGCGAAAGCGAACAGAATGAGAAGGAAGGCGCACGAACGCGAGGCGTTCATTAGATTTTGTAATGGTAGAGTCGTCGTTTTCATAATGCACAGAGGTTCGCAAAAGTCTTGGCCTCTTGTCGAGGATATTGCCGAAAGCGCTTGCGGTTAGCGCAGCAGTTTCCTACGATGCGAACTGATGCACACGTACGACGTTCGCCCCGCAAAGGTAAATGCGGCGTTGATCTGATCTCCGACAGACTGCCCCGCCCGGTCGGCTTTGGTACGGCGGGCCGAGCACAGGCAGTATTTCATCAGCGCGCGTGTTTTCGCACAGCCCAACCGCGCTTCTTGCGTTAGCGCGTCGGTGACGGCGCAGGACGATTCATATACCCGGGTGACGCGTTAACAGGTTCTTCCGTAACTGTCGTTCCCTCCTGCTGACAGGAAGGCATAAATGCCATCGCAACGAAGATACTTAGTAAAAACAGTATGTATTTCTTCATAGGTTCGGAGTTTTCGGATCGAGTGTCGCAGAATGTCAAGCTCCCATAAGCACATCGGCGATTTCAAAAAGTAGTGATGTCACCTTTATTTCTCGACAGATGGTGGCGGTTTTGTTTAAGGATTTTGAATGGCACAAAGAAAAGAAACACCGACACCACCACCGCCTCAGCCTCCGCCCCCAGGGAGCTAGTGCGCCAACGCGCGGGCAGTGGTGAAGTTTTTACAAGATTAAGTCGAGGGCGAAC
>Ga0209577_10001121_pt1 | contig 26598 bp, 26 predicted proteins | sample GraSoiAngelo_109_FD_185874 | JGI IMG/M metagenome (GOLD analysis project Ga0209577, IMG submission 185874) | Grasslands soil microbial communities from the Angelo Coastal Reserve, California, USA - 14_0903_12_20cm (SPAdes) (version 2) | ecosystem: Environmental > Terrestrial > Soil > Grasslands...
CCGCGCCTCACAGCTCGCGCTCGACGCGCTGGTGCCCGCGCTGCCGGAGCTGATCGGCGGCTCGGCCGACCTGACGGGCTCGAACCTCACCATGGCCAAGAGCTCGAAGGTCATCGGACGCGGGGGCGGCGGCAATTACGTGTTCTACGGCGTGCGCGAGTTCGGCATGTGCGCGGTGATGAACGGCCTCGCCCTGCACGGCGGCTTCATTCCCTACGGCGGCACGTTCCTCGTCTTCTCGGACTACGCGCGCAACGCCATCCGGCTGGCAGCACTCATGGGCGCGCATGTGCTCTACATCTTCACGCACGACTCCATCGGCCTCGGCGAAGACGGCCCCACGCACCAGCCGATCGAGCACGCCGCGAGCCTGCGCCTGATGCCTAACCTCGACGTCTGGCGCCCGGCCGACAGCGTCGAGACCGCGTTCGCCTGGCGCGCCGCCGTGCAGCGCAAGAATGGCCCCACGGCGCTGTTACTAACCCGCCAGAACGTGCCCTTCTGCAAGCGAGCCGACTTTGCCGGCATCGAGCGCGGCGGCTATGTGCTCGCGGACGCGCCGGCCGCGCGGGCGACCATCGTCGCGACCGGCTCCGAGGTCGCGATCGCTGTGGAGGCGCAAAAACTGCTGGCGGCGGACGGCATGCCCGTGCGGGTGGTGTCCATGCCCTCCACCAGCGTTTTCGACCGCCAGGACGCGGACTATCGGAACGCCGTGCTCGGTACGCTGCCCAAGGTAGCAGTGGAAGCCGGCGTCAGCGACTATTGGCGCAAGTACGTGGGGCTCGAAGGCGCCGTGGTCGGCATCGACCGCTACGGCGAATCGGCGCCGGCGGCGGATCTCTTCAAGCACTTCGGCTTCACCCCCGCGAAGGTGGCCGAGGCAGTCAGGAGCATAGTGAAATGACCATCAAGGTTGCGATCAACGGTTTCGGGCGCATCGGCCGTATGGTCTTGCGCTCGCATTACGAAAGCGGCAAGAAGCACGGCCTGCAGTTCGTCGCCATTAACGACCTCGGCGACGCCAACACGAACGCCCACCTGCTGAAGTACGACACCGCGCACGGCAAGTTCCCGGGCACCGTCAAAGTCGACGGCGACAGCCTGGTCGTGAATGGGGACCGCATCAAGGTCGTCGCCGAGCGCGACCCGGCCAAGCTGCCGTGGCGGCAGCTCAACGTCGATGTGGTAATGGAATGCACCGGTCTCTTCACGAGCAAGGCCAAAGCGAGCGCCCATCTCCAGGCGGGCGCGAAGAAGGTGATCATCTCGGCGCCCGGCGAGAAAGACGTCGACCGCACGATCGTCTTCGGCGTCAACCACAAGGCGCTGAAGGACTCCGACGCGGTGATCTCGAACGCCTCGTGCACCACGAACTGCCTCGCTCCGCTGGTGAAAGCGCTCGACGACCGCATCGGCGTGGTCTCGGGCCTGATGACGACCATCCATTCGTACACGAACGACCAGGTCCTGACCGACGTCTATCACAAGGACCTGCGCCGTGCGCGCTCCGCCACGCACAACCAGATCCCGACGAAGACCGGCGCCGCGGCGGCGGTCGGCCTCGTGCTGCCGCACCTGAACGGCAAGCTCGACGGCTTCTCGATCCGCGTACCGACGATCAACGTTTCGCTCGTCGACCTCACCTTCGTTGCCAAGAAGAAGACCACCGTTGAAGAAGTGAACGCGGCGGTCAAGCAGGCGGCGGATAGCGACCTGAAGGGCATCCTCGAGTACTCGACCGAGCCGCTCGTGTCCTCGGACTTCAACCATAACCCGGCGAGCTCGGTATTCGACGCTACCATCACCAAGGTGTCCGACGGCACGCTCGTGAAGGTCTATTCGTGGTACGACAACGAGTGGGGCTTCTCGAACCGCATGCTCGACGTCGCGGTTGCCTTTGCGGAAGTCGGCGTCGCGCTCGCGAAGTAGCCGAGCAGAAGTTTAAGCTGCCGTTGTGAAGTTTCGTCGTATGTCCGAGGTGGACCTGCGCAGCAAGCGCGTTTTCATCCGCGCCGACCTGAACGTTCCGATTGAGAACGGGCGCATTACCGACGACACGCGCATCCGCGCCTCGCTGCCGGCGATACGCCAGGCCCTCGATGCCGGCGCCGCGGTGATGGTCACGTCGCACCTCGGGCGTCCCACCGAGGGCGAGCTCAAGCCGGAGGACTCGCTCGCGCCCGTCGCCAAGCGGCTCGCCGAGCTGCTCGGCCGCGAGCTCCCGCTCATCGGCCATTGGGTGAACGGCGTCGACGTAAAACCCGGGCAGGTCTTGCTGCTCGAGAACTGCCGGGTGAACAAGGGCGAGAAGAAGGATGATCCGGCGCTCGCCAAGAAGATCGCCGCGCTCTGCGACGTGTACGTGAACGATGCCTTTGCCACCGCGCACCGCGCGGAAGCCACCACGCACGGCGTCGCGCGCTACGCCAAGGTGGCGTGCGCCGGGCCGCTCATGGCGGCGGAGCTCGACGCGCTCGGCAAGGCGCTCGCCAAACCGGCGCGGCCACTCGTGGCGATCGTCGCGGGCGCGAAAGTGTCCACGAAGCTCACCATCCTGGATGCGCTTGCGCAGAAGGTGGATAGCCTGATCGTCGGCGGCGGCATCGCCAATACGTTCCTGCTCGCCGCAGGCAAGCCGATCGGCAAGTCGCTCGCCGAGCCCGATCTCGCGTCCGAGGCGAGGAAGATCGCCTCGCGCACCAAGGTACCGCTGCCAAGCGATGTCGTCGTCGGCCATTCGCTGCAGGACACCAAGGGAACAACCAAGCCGGTGAGCGGGGTCACGAGCGACGAGATGATCCTCGACATCGGCCCACAGACCGCAGAGGCGCTCGCACGCTCGCTCAAGCAGGCGGGCACGATCGTCTGGAATGGGCCGGTAGGCGTCTTCGAAAACGCGGCGTTTGCCAAGGGCACGGAAACGCTCGCCCATGCGATCGCCGAATCGAAAGCGTTCAGCATCGCCGGCGGGGGCGATACCGTCGCGGCTATCAACAAGTTCGGCCTCGCCAAGGATATCGACTACATCTCGACTGCCGGCGGCGCGTTCCTGGAATTTCTGGAAGGCAAGACGCTTCCGGCCGTGGCGGCGCTCGAAGCGCGCGCCGATGGTTAAGCAGCTCAGCGTGCGCACGCCTGGGCAGGGCTTGCACGAGGTGACACAGCAGGTCGCCGCGCTGGTGCGGCAATCGGGAGTAGACCAGGGTTTGTGCACGCTCTTCATCCGCCATACGTCCGCGAGCCTGCTAATCCAGGAGAATGCTGATCCGACAGCGAAGCAAGATCTCGAGCGCTGGCTCGATCGCCTCGTCCCCGAGGGCGACCCGTTCTACCGCCACGACGCCGAGGGACCCGACGACATGCCGGCGCACATCAAGGCAGCGCTTACCGCTACCTCGCTTTCCATTCCCGTGGTGCACGGCAAGCTCGGTCTTGGCACGTGGCAGGGCATCTATCTGTGGGAGCATCGTCGCCGCGGCGGCGAGCGCGAGCTGCTCGTGCATGTCGCCGCCTAACGGCTACACTTCGTAGCGCATGATGCGATCGACGAAGATCGTCGCGACGCTCGGCCCCTCGTCCTCCGAGCCGGCCGTGCTCGAGCGCATGGTCCGCGCGGGCGTCGACGTCGTGCGGCTGAATTTCTCGCACGGCGTCGCCGCCGACCACGAGCGCCGCGCGGCGCTCGTCAAGGAGATCGCGACGAAGACCGGCCGCACCGTGGCGATCCTGTGCGATCTGCAGGGCCCCAAGATCCGCGTCGGCAAGTTCAAGGAAGGCAGAGTCACGCTCGAGAAAGGCCAGCACTTCGTGCTCGACGCGGCGGCCGACATCGGCAACGACGAGCGCGTCGGCCTCGATTACAAGGAGCTGCCACAGGACGTCGATGCGGGATCGCTGCTCCTGCTGGATGACGGCAAGATCGTGCTCGAGGTGACCGAGGTGCGCGGCACGGAAGTGCATACGCGCGTGCGCCACGGCGGCGTGCTCTCGAACAACAAGGGCATCAACCGCCAGGGCGGCGGGCTCACCGCGCCGGCGCTCACCCCCAAGGACATGGAGGACATCAAGACCGCGACGAAGATCCAGGCCGACTATCTCGCCGTGTCCTTCCCGAAGACCGGTGCCGACATGTACATGGCGCGCGAGCTCATGCGCGCCGCGGGCGGCAAGGCATTCCTCATCGCCAAGATCGAGCGCGCCGAGGCGGTGGCGGAGGCGGCGCTCATCGACATCATGCGCGGGTCGGATGGCATTATGGTGGCGCGCGGCGATCTCGCCGTCGAGGTGGGCGACGCCGCGGTGCCGGCGCTGCAGAAGAAGATGATTCGCCTCGCGCGCGAGCACAACAAGCTGACGATCACCGCCACCCAGATGATGGAATCGATGATCTCGAGCCCGGTGCCGACGCGCGCCGAGGTGTCGGATGTCGCCAACGCGGTGCTCGATGGCACCGACGCGGTGATGCTGTCGGCCGAGACGGCGAGCGGCGAATATCCGGTCGAGGTGATCGAGGCGATGGATCGCGTCTGCACCGAAGCCGAGCAGACCCAGCCGCTCTCGCTCGACCAGGAGTTTCTGAACCGCGTCTTCACCCGCGTCGACCAGTCGATCGCCATGGCGGCGCTCTTCACCGCTTATCACCTGAAGGTGAAATGCATCGCCTCGCTCACCGAATCGGGCTCCACCGCGCTGTGGATGAGCCGCCTGAACGCCGGCGTGCCGATCTATGCGCTCACCTCGCAGACCGCGACGCGCTATCGCTGCGCGCTCTTGCGCGACGTCTTCCCGATCATGGTCAAGTACGTCGGGCACGACCGCGAGGAGCTGCTGCGCGAGGCGGAGAACGTGCTCGTGCAGCACAAGGTGGTGAAGGGGGGCGACATTATCGTCCTCACCATCGGCGAGCCGATCGGGAAATCCGGCGGCACCAACACCATGAAGATCGTCAAAGTCGGGGAACACCTCAAGCCATGACCGTCAGAGAGAAGATCCCAGCCGAGCTCGCGTCGCGCTTCGTCGATGTGCAAAACGTGTCGTGGGAGAAGACGCGCTACCCCGGCATCGAGCAGAAGACGCTGCTCATAGACCGCGGCACGGGTCTCTTGACGGCGCTCATGCGCATGGCGCCCGGCGCGCACCTGCCCGAGCACGAGCACGTGAAGATCGAGCAGACCTACGTGCTCGAAGGCAGCCTCGTCTGTCCCGAGGGCGAATGCCGCGCCGGGCAGTTCGTGTGGCGCCCCGCCGGCAGCCGCCATGACGCCTGGGCCGGGCCGCAGGGCGGGCTTTTCCTCGCCATCTTCCAGGCGCCGAACAAATTCTTTTCCGCCGACGGCCGCGTCACGGATTTCCTCGGCCGCGACTGGGAAGAAACCTGGGGTCAGCGCCCCAAGTAGAGGTCGCGGCCCGCAACCAGCGCCCGGATCTTTCCGTCGGCAACATTGCGCGGCAGCATCCAGAAGCCGCAGTCGGGATGGATGTAGCGCACGCGCCCTTTGCCGAGCGTTTTCTCGGCGCGCTCTAGCGAGCGTGCGATGTCGTCGGGCTTTTCAATCTCGGTGCGCTTGATGTCGACGACGCCGATGCCGAGGCCGAGATCGCGGCGCACCTGCTTGAACACCGCAAGCTCTTCGGCCGGCCGATGCGCTGTCTCCATCACGATGTGATCGGCCTTTAGTGCGTTCAGATAGTTGACGAGCTTCGCCCACGTTCCTTGCTGGATCGACTGCCCGCCATAGTTGCCGAAGCAAAGATGCACGGCTGCCTTCGCCTTCTTCGGGACCGCGCGCAGCACCTTGTTGATCGTTGCCGCCGCCCACTGCCATTCGTCCGGGTGTCCCGGCAGGTTGGCTTCGTCCAGCTGAATGACGTCGGCGTCCAAGTGCTTCACTTGGTCCGCCAACACGTCAGCGATCGCATGCGCGAGCTTCTCGGCGCTGCCGTAGCGCCGATCGTGCAGCGTCTTGGCAAGCATGTGCGGGCCGGTCACGGTGAACTTGAGCGGTTTCGTGGCGAGCGCCTTGGCGCGCGCGCAGGGAAGTTTCAGATTCAGCGTGCCCGCCCCGATCGCGCCTTCGACCACGCCGGGCGGCCGCGTGCGAAAGCGCATGCCGGCACCTTTCGAGTAGTCGAGCCATTCGGAGAAGCCGATGTCGGCGCGCACGCCCGCCATTGGCCGCACGAAGTACTCGATCATGCCGTTGGTCTCGGGATGATTGACGTCGAAGCGGTAGAGTTCGCCGTCACACACGAGATCGATGCCGGCGTGCTCCTGCGTCGCGATGACGACGCGCGTCGCGTCGACGAGGGACTGCTCCGAGGGCGCGTGCACGTACCAGTCCGGCACCGGATACGAGCCGACGACCGTCGTGAGGATGCTCGCCATGGCGCGCGATAATAATCCACGAGATGGCTGACCGACCGGCGCGCTTCGCGGACGTCGAGGAGCTCGAAGAGTTCATGACGCGCCCGAGCGCCGAACTCGTGCGCGACCTCGCTGGCGTCGAGGAGATCCTGGTGCTCGGCGTCGGCGGCAAGATGGGCCCCACACTCGCGCGCCTCGCGCGGCGCGCGGGCAAGCGCGTGATCGGCGTCGCGCGCTTCACGGAGCCTGGCCTGCGCGAGAAGCTCACTGCGTGGGGCGTCGAGTGCATCGCCTGCGATCTGCTCGATCGCGAGAGGCTGGAGCTCATCCCGCGCATCAAGCACGTCGTCTTCATGGCCGGCCACAAGTTCGGCGCCGCTAGCAACGCGTCGCTCACCTGGGCGATGAACGTCGGGCTGCCCTTCATGGTGGCGGAGACCTTCCGCAACTCGCGCATCGTCGCGTTTTCCACCGCCTGCGTTTATCCATATACGGCCGTCAGTGGCCATGGAGCCGATGAATCCATCCCAACCACCCCGCCGCCTGGGGACTACGCGAACTCCTGCGTCGGGCGCGAGCAGGCTTTCGCCTATGGCTCACAGCGCTACGGCACGCCAGGCCGGCTGATGCGCCTTGAATACGCGATCGACATGCGCTACGGCGTGCTGCACGACGTGGCAGCGAAAGTCTTCGCCGGTCAGCCGGTCGACGTCACGATGGGGCACGTCAACGTGCTCTGGCAGGGCGATGCCAACGAGCAAGCGCTGCGGCTCCTCGCTCACTGTACGACGCCAACCTCGGCAATCAACGTTAGCGGCCCCGACGTCCTCAGCGTGCGCTCGCTCGCGCAGGAATTCGGCAAGCGCTTCGAGAAGACCCCGACCATTACCGGGGCCGAGGCGCCAACCGCCTGGCTGGTCGACACCGCGGCAGCGCAGCGCCTGTTCGGCACGCCGCGCGTGCCGCTCGCGACGCTGCTTGACTGGCAGGCCGACTGGATCGCGCGCGGCCTGCCCGATCTCGGCAAGCCGACCCACTTCGAGACGCGTGACGGCAAGTACTGAGCACCCGTTGGGGCCGGAGCACATCGCAGCCTGCTTTGCGCTCTCGAAATCCGCCAACTGGAACCAGAATGAGGCCGACTGGCGCCTGATGCTCGAGCTCGGGCGAGGCTGGGGCCTTTCACTCGCCGACGGCACGCTGATCGCGACGACGCTCGCGCTCCCCTACGGCTCCTTCGCTTGGATCAGCATGGTGCTTGTTCATTCCGCGCACCGCCGGCTGGGCCATGCGTCCCGCCTGCTGCGCGTCGCCATCGGCGATCTGCGCGCCAGGGGCCTGACCCCGATCCTGGATGCGACGCCAGCAGGGCGCGAGGTGTATCGGCAGGCAGGCTTTCGCGACACCTGGACCTTCAAGCGCTTCCTGAAATCAGGGATAGACCACGTTTTGCGCTCGCTCGCCGATCACGGAAAAACGCGGTTTGTCCCTGACTTCGCGCTGGACCGCGAAGCGTTCGGCGCTGATCGCAGCCGTCTCCTGCGCGCGCTGCAACAGCGTTTGCCGCAGGCAGCCCGCGCGCAGCCTAACGGCTTTGTGCTCGGCCGGGACGGGCGCGGGGCGCGGCAGATCGGCCCGCTTGTCGCGCGCGACGAGGAAACGGCCATGGAGTTGCTGCGTTCCGCGCTCGCGGCGGTGCCGGCCCCGCTCTATGTAGACGTCGTCGACCACGCGCCGAAGCTGCAGCAGTGGCTGCAGACACACGGCTTCGCCTTCCAGCGACCGTTCACGCGCATGGTCCATGGCGGCGAGCGCGCGCCGGGAAACGAGAAGCTCGTCTACCTAGTGGCGGGGCCCGAACTGGGATAGGCCGAGATCGGCCAGCAGCACCTGCGCGGCGTTGTAGCCGGGCAGGCCAGTAATGTTGCCGCCGGGATGGCACGAAGAGCCGCAGAGGTAGAGGCCCTCGATCGGCGTCCGATACTGGCCCGCGCCGCGGAACGGACGGTCGTATCCGACTTGTCCGTTGGCGAAGGAACCGACCAGGAGATCGCCGCCGCGCATGTTCGGCAGCTCGCGCTCGGTATCGAGCGGGCTACGCGCGAACCAGCCGACGGTGTCGTCGGCGAGATTGGGCGCGTACTGCGTCCAGAGCTCGAGCATCTCCCCGGCATGCGCGTCGCGCACGCTATCCCAGTCCCCGCTGCGCAAACGGTAGGGCAGCTTCTCCCACATGAAGGCCGTGTGCCCGCCCGCGGGCGCCTGCGTCGCATCGAAGAGCGTCGGACACGCGCCCCACATCACGGTCGGCGGGATACGGCCTTCCTCGTGATGGCGCACGATGTCGTTGAACTGCTCGTAGCGCTCGAGGCCGAGAATCACCATGAACGGCTTCTCGAGCGTTCGATAACGCGGCGGCGCCTTGAGCACGAGGTTCAGCGCGAAAAGCGGCGCGAGCAGGTTGTATTCGAACTTGCGCGCGTTCTCCTGCAGCTCGCTCGGGCCGTCGAGCAGATCGACGAAGGTTTGCTGCGGATTCAGGCTCGACGCCAGGAAGCGCGAGCGAATCAGCTCGCCCTCGGTGGTTTCCACGCCGACGACGCGCCCGCGCTCAAGCACCATGCGCTTCGGCTCGCACGACGTGCGGATCTCGCCGCCCGACCCGCGCACCGCTTGCGCGAGCGCATCGGTGAGCCGCGCCGCGCCGCCGACGCACATCTGCGCCTTGGCCGGGCTCGCGAGCAGCGCCGGGATGTGATGGCCGAAGCCGCGCAGCCGCAGATCGACCTCGCGCAGCCCGTTGAAGAACAGCAAGCCCGCCTTCGCCACCGGATGGGTGAACTCGCGCTCGACGAACTCCAGCGGTGACAGCGCGCTCGTTTCTAGCAGCAGGCGTCCCTCGGCGGTCTTCTCCAACGCCGCGCGACGCTCGTCGGGATGCTGCGGCGGACGCCGCGATTCCGGGCCGAGGATCTTTTCGAGGATAGGAACGAACGCCTCGCGCCAGCGCGTGAGCGTGGCGGCGTCGCGCGCGCTGAACTGGGCGAAGGATTCGACGGTGCGCTCGAAATCGGTCCACCAGCAGAGCGCGTCGCCGCTTTTCAGGAGCAGCGCGACGTTGAGCTCGGGCTCGAGGTAGCTCGCGCCGCGGCGCTCAAGCTCGAGCTCGCGGTACCACGGCATCTGGTCGAGCGCGCGATGGAAGAACGAATGGATGTTGTGCCGGTAGCCCGGCCAGCGCGGGTGCTCGATGGTCGCGAGGCCGCCGCCGATCGCGCGGCTGCGCTCGAGGCAGAGCGTCTTCAGCCCCGCGCGACCTAGGTACGCCTGGAGCACGAGGCTATTGTGCCCCGCCCCAAGCAGAATGCCGTCGTACGTGCTCAGTCGGCCCGCACGGCCTTCATCTTGATCGACTTATCGAGGAACTCGTTCGTGTACGTGCTCTTCACGTCGAACGGCTTGTCGACGCCGACGTAGTCCTTCACCAGGTTGTAGTCGTCCTGCATGCGCTTGTCGTCGTGCCAGCCGAGCGCCACGGTCTGCGAGATCTTGTCGCTCATCAGCACTTCGACGAGCTGCCAGTTGACCAGCTCGTTGTCGAAGTTGAGCGCGCCGTTGGCGTCGATCAGCGCCTGCACGCAGGGCTTGGGCTGCGTCACGCACTCGGCGAAGGCGCGCTGCGTGACCTTGACGAACTTCGCCACCGTCGGCCGGTTTTTCTTCAGGTACTCGGCGTTGACGATCACCGAGTTGCCATAGGGGTTCAAGCCGACGTCGCGCCAGGCAAGGAAGCCCATGTCGTCGCCCAGCTCCTTCTTGAAGACGTGATGCAGGTTATAGAAGGAGGTCGTGACGTCGATGGTCCTCGCCTTGAGCGCGGCGAGCTTGGCGTTGGCATCGATGTTCACCCACGTCACCGACTTCGGATCGATGCCGTTCGCCTTGGCAAGCGCCGGCCACATGACGCGCGCACCATCAGCCGCGGGATTGCCGATTTTCTTGCCCGGAAAGTCCTTGATGCCCTTGATGCCCGAGCTTTTCAGCCAGTACATGCCCTGCGGCGAATTGGCATAGACGTTGAACACGGCGACCGAGTCGGCGCCTTTGCCCTTCGCCACCAGCACGCCGGCCATGTCGGCGAGGCCGACGGGATTCGCCCCGGCGCCGACCTTCTGCGTCGCGAGCGCCGAGCCTTTGCCCGGCTCGAGGTTGAGCTCGATGCCCTCCTTCTGGTACCAGCCGAGCTTCTTCGCGTAGTAGTACGGCGCGTGGTCGCCGCCCGGCACCCAGTTGAGGATGAAGTCGATCTTCTGCTGTGCTGCCGCCGGCAGTGCAATGACTGCGGCAGCAGCGGCAATCACAAGCCTGCGCATGAACGCTCCTCTGCTTGGGTAATTCCAGAATGAAGCGGCGATGCTACCATCGGTGACCGACTGCTTAACATGCACCGGCCGCTGCCACCGGAGATCGCGGCGCTTTTGCGCCGCGGCATCGTCATCCCCGCACATCCGCTCGCGCTGAATGCGCGCCGCAAGTTGGACGAGCGCCGCCAGCGCGCGCTCGCGCGCTATTACCTCGACGCCGGCAGCGGCGGCCTTGCGGTGGGGGTGCACGCGACACAGTTCGCGATCCGCGAAGCCGGTCTGTATGAGCCGGTGCTGCGCATCGCGGCGGCGGAGGCGACGACGCGCAAGGCGCTGCTCATCGCCGGCCTCTCGGGGAAGACAGCCCAGGCGAAGAACGAGGCGCAGCTCGCCGCGAGCCTCGGCTACCACGCCGGGATGCTGTCCCTCGCGCCGATGAAGCGCGCGTCCATCGGCGAGCTGATCGACCACTGCACGGCCGTGGCGCGCGAGATTCCGCTGGTCGGCTTCTATTTGCAGATCGCGGTCGGCGGCATTGCGCTGCCGCGCGAGTTCTGGCGACGCTTCGCGGCCATCGAGAATGTGGTGGCGATCAAGATCGCGCCGTTCAACCGATATGCGACGCTCGACGTTGTCAAAGGCGTCGTCGCGGCGCGGGCGGAGGAGAGGGTCGCGCTCTACACCGGCAACGATGATCACATCGTGCTCGATCTCGCGGTGCCGTTCGATATTCGTCGCGGCGACGAGACGGTTCGCGTGCGCATCAAAGGCGGGCTGCTCGGCCACTGGAGCGTGTGGACGCGCAGCGCCGTGCAGCTGCTGGAGCGTATCCAGCGCGGCCCGGTGGATGCGGAGCTCTTGGCGCTCGACGCGCGCGTCACGGACTGCAACAGCGCGTTCTTCGACGTCGCCCACAACTTCGCCGGCTGCATTCCCGGCTGCCACGAAGTGCTGCGCCGGCAGGGGCTGCTGGAAGGCACATGGTGCCTCGACCCGAACGAGAGGCTTTCGCCCGGGCAGGCGGAGGAGATCGATCGCGTGTACCGCGAGCACGCCGATCTCGCCGACGATGCCTTCGTGGGCGCGAATCTCGAGAGGTGGCTCTCATGAACTCGAAGCTCGGCCGCTGGACGTTGGCGATCCTCGCGCATGTCGCGCTGATCGTCGCGTGGTATCTCTTCGTGCGCATCGGCAACGTGCCGCGGTTCGTCATGCCCTCGCCGGGCGCGACGCTCGATGCCTTTCTGCAGCCGAATTACGACTGGTGGGCAAACATCGCCGTCACCGGCACCGAGATCTTCGGTGGCTATCTGCTCGCGCTCGTCGCAGGCGTGGCGCTTGCGCTCGCCTTCAGCTGGTCGAAGACGCTGGAAGCGTTCTTCATGCCGCTGCTCGTGTCGCTCAACATGATTCCCAAGGTGGCGCTCGGGCCGCTGATCATCGTCTGGTTCAAGTACGGCGTGTTCCCGAACTCGATCATGGCGTTCTCGATCGCGGTGTTCCCGATCCTCCTCACCACCGCGCGGGGCCTGCGCGAGATCGAGCCGGAGCTCCTGGACCTCGTGCGCTCACTCAGGGGCTCGCGCTGGCAGCTCTTCACCAAGATTCAGTTACCCGGGGCGCTGCCGTACATCTTTTCCGGAATGAAAGTCGGCGCGATCCTCGCGGTCGCCGGCGCCATCGTCGGCGAGTTCCTCGGCTCCGACAAAGGCCTCGGCTACCTGATGCTCCAGGTGCAGGTCACGCTCGATACGCCGGCAATGTTCATGGCAGTGATCATGATCACCCTGCTCGGCATGGTGCTCTACGGCCTGGTGCTGCTGCTCGAGCGGCTGCTCGTGGCGAGGGATGCGCGGGTTGCGTGAGCCGGCCTTTCATCCATCTGGCGGGGGTGCGCAAGACCTATGGCGACCATCTCGCGATCTCCGACGCGAGCTTCGACGTCATGCCGGGCGAGCTGGCGTCGCTCGTCGGCCCCTCGGGCTGCGGCAAGTCGACGCTGCTCAAGATTCTCGCCGGCCTGCATCCGGCGGACGGCGGCGAAGTGCGCATCGGCTCGCCCTCGCATCCTTTCGATCCGTCCCGGGACGTAGGCATGGTGTTCCAGGCGCCGCTGCTCCTCAAATGGCGCCGCATCCTCGACAACGTGCTACTGCCAGCCGAGATCCTCGGCCTCCCCGGCGCTGAATCGCGCGAGCGTGCGCGGCATCTCCTGCAGCTCGTCGGCCTCGCCGGCAACGAAGCGAAGTACCCGTACGAGCTCTCCGGCGGCATGCAGCAGCGGGCGGCGATCGCGCGGGCGCTGGTGCACGATCCGAAGCTCGTACTGATGGACGAGCCCTTCGGCGCGCTCGATGCGCTCACCCGCGAGAAGATGAACCTCGAGCTGCTGCGCATCTGGAAGGAAGCGGGCAAGACCATCGTGTTCGTCACGCATGGCATCTCCGAGGCCGTATTTCTCGGCACCCGGGTGGTGGTGCTCACCGCCGGCCCGGCGCGCATGGCCGATAACTTCGTAGTCGACCTGCCGCATCCGCGCACGCTCGACATGAAGACCCACGAGCGCTTCGGCGACTACGCCCGCCGCGTCTATCGCCTGCTGGGGATGTAATGATGCGCATCGCGCTCTGCAACGAGGTCATCGCGCCGATGCCGTTCCCGCGGCAGTGCGAGTACGCGGCCAAACTCGGCTACGACGGCCTCGAGATCGCGCCCTACACCCTTTCCGACGAGCCTCACCGCCTCGGCTCCGCGCAACTCGCCGCCGCCCGCGCCGCGGCCGAGGACGCCGGCATCGCCGTCACCGGCCTGCACTGGTTGCTGGTGAAGCCCGCCGGCCTCTCCATCAGCACGCGCGACGAGACCGTACGGCGCAAGACCGTCGACGTCATGCGCGCGCTGATCGACCAGTGCGTCGAGCTCGGCGGGCGCTATCTGGTGCACGGCTCGCCGCACCAGCGCCGCGTCGATCCCGGCGATACGCGCGCCGCCGCGCTCGCCCGCGCGCGCGAGAGCTTCGCCGCCGTCGCCGCGCATGCGCAAAGGGCCGGCGTCGTCTACTGCATCGAGGCGCTTTCCGCCGAGCAGACGCCGCTCATCAACACGCTCGCCGAAGCCGCGCAGCTCGTCGCCGAGATCGGCAGCCCGGCCGTGCGCAGCATGCTCGACTGCAGCGCCGCCGGCCGCATGGAGAAGGAGCCGTTGCCGGCGCTCATCGACCGCTGGCTGCCGCAAGGCGTGATCGCCCATGTGCAAGTTAACGACCGCAATCGTCAGGGTCCCGGCCAAGGGGAGCAGCGCTTCGCCGGCGTGTTCGCGGCGCTGCGCCGGCATCGCTATGCGGGCGACGTCGCAGTGGAGCCGTTCGATTACGTGCCCGACGGCCCGGCGGCCGCCGCGCGCGCCATCGGCTACGTGCGCGGCATCATCGAGGCGCTCGAATGAGGTTTGCGGTGCGCGAAATAGACCTCTTCGAGCGCCAAGTGCGCCTCAGGCTGCCATTTCGCTTCGGCATCGTGACGCTCACCGCCGCGCCGCAGGCCTTCGTGCGCGCGCGCATCCGCCTCGACGACGGACGCGAAGCCGCGGGCGCGGCCGCCGAGCTCATGGCGCCGAAATGGTTCGACAAGGACCCGCGGCTCACCAATGAGCAGAACTTCGACCAGTTGCGACTCTCGCTCACGCTCGCTCGCGATGCGTATATAGACGGTGGCAGCGCTACCGCCTTCGGTCATTTCAGCGCCCATTACGCGTCACTGATCGAGGCGGGCGCGACCCGCGGGCTCAACAGCCTCACGGCGTGCTACGGGCCGGCGCTCATCGACCGTGCGCTATTGGATGCGCTCTGCCGCGCGCTCGACATCTCGTTCTACCGCGCGATCAAAGCCAACGCCCCGGGCATCACCGCGCCCGAGACGCGCGGCTTTCTGGAGGCGCTGCAGCCGCGGACCGAGATCGCGGCGCGGCACACCGTCGGGCTGCTGGACCCGATCACGAGCACCGAGAGCCGCGTCAACGACGGGCTGCCGGAAACGCTCCTGGAGGTCGTGGAGCGGTACAGGCACCGCTGGTTCAAGCTCAAGGTCGCGGGCGACGCCAGAGCCGATGTTGAGCGGCTGGCGGCGATTGCCACGGTGCTCGATGGCTTCCCCGACGCTTACTACGCCAGCCTCGACGGCAACGAGCAGTACGCCGACGTCGACGGCGTGCTCGACCTCTGGGGCCGCATGAAGCGCGAATCGCGGCTCAAGCGTCTGACTGCGAGCATCGTGTTCATCGAGCAGCCGATCAAGCGACAGAACGCGCTGGCAGCCGATATTTCGGCGCTGAGCAAAGAGAAGCCGGTGATCATCGACGAGTCGGACGACTCGCTGGACGCCTTCCCGCGCGCGAAGGCACTTGGCTATCGGGGCGTATCGTCGAAGACCTGCAAGGGCGTCTACAAGGCGCTAATCAATGCCGCGCGCTGCGCCACGTGGGGTCCGCAGTACTTCATGACCGGCGAGGACCTGACGGTGCAGGCCGGCTTGGCGCTGCAGCAGGATCTCGCGCTCGTGTCACTGCTCGGGCTCACGCACGTCGAACGCAACGGCCATCACTACGTGAACGGCATGGCCGGCCTGCCGGCCGAAGAGCAGGACGCCTTTCTGCGCGCCCATCCCGATCTTTATGAGCGCAGCCACGGCGCCGTGCGGCTGCGCATTAGCAACGGGCAACTTGCGATTGCGAGCCTCGATTGCCCCGGTTACGCGAGCCGCGCCATGCCGGACTGGCAGCACATGCTGGAAATGGCACTGCAATGAGCGAGAAGCGCATCGGCATCGTCATGCACGGCGTCACCGGCCGCATGGGCATGAACCAGCATCTCATCCGCTCGATCCTCGAAATCCGCAAGCAGGGTGGCGTCGCGCTGAAGGACGGCACCCGGCTGATGCCCGATCCACTCTTGGTGGGCCGCAACGCGGCCAAGGTTGAAGAGCTGGCGAGGCGCCACGGCGTCACGCGCTGGACCGCCGACCTGGACGCCGCGCTCAAAGGTCCCGATGAAGTGTTCTTCGACGCCGCGTCCACCCAGCTGCGCCCGCGGCTCCTCAAGCGCGCGATTGCGGCGGGCAAGCACGTGTACTGCGAAAAGCCGGTGGCCACGACGCTCGCCGAGGCGAAGGAGCTTTACGCCGCGGCGAAGAAGGCGCGCGTGAAGCATGGCGTCGTGCAGGACAAGCTGTGGCTGCCGGGGCTCCTCAAGCTGCAGAAGCTGCGCGACCAGGGCTTCTTCGGCCGCATCTTCGCGGTGCGGGGCGAGTTCGGTTATTGGGTGTTCGAAGGCGATCCGCATCTCGACCAACCTCCGGCGCAGCGGCCCTCGTGGAACTATCGCAAAGCCGAGGGCGGCGGCATCATTCTCGACATGCTGTGCCACTGGCGCTACGTGCTCGACAATCTCTTTGGCGAGGTCCGGGCCGTGAGCTGCCTGGGCGCCACGCATATTCCCTATCGGTGGGACGAAAGCGGCCGCAAGTACAAGGCCACGGCCGATGACGCCGCGTACGCAACGTTCCAGCTCGCGGGCGGCGTGATCGCGCACTTCAATTCGTCATGGGCGGTGCGCGTGCGTCGCGACGATCTGCTCACGCTGCAGGTCGACGGGACCGAAGGCAGCGCGGTCGCGGGGCTGCGGAGCTGCTATGCGCAGTCCTATGGCGAAACGCCGAAGCCGGTCTGGAACCCCGACATCCCGCAGCCGATCGATTTCTTTGCCGGCTGGCGCGAGGTGCCGGACGAGAACTACGACAACGCCTTCAAGGCGCAGTGGGAGCTCTTCCTTAAGCACGTCGCCGGCGAAGGCGCCTTCCGCTGGAACCTGCTCGAGGGCGCGAAAGGCGTGCAGCTCGCCGAGCTCGGCTTGAAAAGCTGGCGGCAACAGAAATGCCTCGATGTGCCGCGGTTGAAAGCATGAGGAAGCTCGGCAGCTTCGGCATGGAGACGGACAGCATCGCGCGGCCGTTCGGCGAGCTGTGGGACGCGTTCTTCGCCGCGCAGGTGCTCGTCATCCGCGGCCAGCGGCTGAGCGCGCGCGAGTTCCTGGACTTCGCGCGGCAGTTCGGTCGCCCGGAGCCGCATGTCATCGACCAGTTCCATCATCCGGAGCATGCGGACATCCTCATCCTTTCGAACCGGAAAGAAGACGGCCAGCCGATTGGCCTCGCCGATGCCGGCACCTATTTCCATACTGACTACTCGTATCTGGACATCCCCGCGCGCGCGACGCTGCTCTATTCGATCGAGGTGCCGAAGAAAGGCGGCGACACGCTGTTTGCCGACCAGTACAGGGCATACGACGAGCTGCCGGCGCCGATGAAACGGCGCATCGACCCGCTGGTGGCGCTGCATCATTACGGCAATCGCGACGACCTCGACAGGAGCTCGCGCACGGTGGCCTCGGTGCTCACCGAGGACCAGGAAAACAAGATGAACTGGGTGCGCCATCCCGTGGTGCGGCGCCATCCGATCACCGGGCGCGAGGCGCTCTACGCGGTGTCGGGCAGCTCCTTCGGCATCGAAGGCATGCCGGAGGACGAGGCGCTGGCGCTGCTCGATGAGCTTAAGGTGCACGCCACGCAACCGAAATACCAGTATCGGCTCAAGTACGGCGTCGGCGACGTGGTGATCTGGGACAACGCGTCGCTCTTGCACTCGGCGACGCTCACCGATGCCGACGATCCGCGTACACTGTGGCGTATCACCGTCAAGGAGGAGGGGAGAACACGATGAGGAGGCTCATTTCGGCCGTCGCGACGCTCGCGCTCGCATTGCCGGCGGCGGCACAAACCTGGCACGGCGCCTCGCAGTTCAACGACGACCATGCTTTCACCAAGGCGCTCGTCAAGTTCGACGAGCTGGTGCAGAAGTACTCCGGCAAGAAGATCAATTTCGTCCTGCACAAGAACTCCGAGCTCGGCCTCGAGAAGGACTACTTCGCCTACATGAACCAGGGCAAGGCGGTCGACTACGCGATCGTCTCGCCCGCGCACATGTCGACGTTCTCGCGCGCGGCGCCCTTCATCGATGCGCCGTTCATCTTCCGCGACCTCAACCACTGGAATAAGGTGCTCGACGCCGACTTGTTGAAACCCATCGCCGACGAGATCGCGCAGAAGGCGGACGTCATGCTCATCGGCTACGCCGGCGGCGGCACGCGCAACATCTTTGCGACCAAGCCGCTGCACAACATGAATGACCTGAAGGGCCTCAAGGTGCGCGTCCAGGGCGCGCCGATCTGGAGCCGCACGTTCACTGCGGCTGGCATGGCGCCGACGGTGATCGCCTACAACGAGATCTACAACGCGATACAGAACGGCGTGATCCAGGCGGGCGAGAACGAGGCCGCGGGCGTCGAGCAGATGAAGTTCTACGAAGTGGGCCCGAACCTCGCCATGACGCAGCACGCGATCACCATCCGCCCGCTGTGCTTCTCCGGCAAGACGTTCAAGACGCTCGACAAGAACATGCAGCAGGCCGTGCTGCGCGCCGGCAAGGAAGCCGGCGCCTATGGCCGGCAGATCGAGTCGAGCGAGGACGAGCAGAAGCTTGTGGCGCTCGAGAAGGCCGGCAAGCTCAAGCGGATCCCCTTCAGCGACCGCGCGCAGATGAAGAAGGCAGTCGACCCGGTGATCGAAGCCTACGCCAAGGAGATCGGCGCCGATCAGATCTTCGCCAAGATCAACGCCATCAAGTGACGTTCGCAATTCGGGGTCAGAGCCCTATTTAAATGGGGCTCTGACCCCGATTTATTGATGAAAAGAATAATCGACGGCTATCACCGGCTGCTCACCTGGTTGATGGTCGCGACGGTGGCGATCCTCATCGTGCCGGTGACGCTGCAGATCATCTCGCGCTATACGGCGCTTATCCCCTCCTGGATCTGGACCGAGGAGCTCAGTCGCTTCCTCTTCATCTGGATGGTGATGCTCGGCGCGATGATCGGCATCCGCGAGCACAGCCACTTCGAGGTGGACCTGTGGCCCGAGCTCGGACCCAAGCCCGCTGCGGTGCTGCGCATCGTCTCGGACCTGTGCGTGCTGGTGTTCGCGCTGGTCTTCGTCTGGTGGGGCGTCCAGTTCGTGCGCTTCGGCTGGGACCAGCTCTCGGAGCTCGCCGAGCTGCCGATGCCGTGGATCTTCGTCGCCTGGCCGCTCGCCGGGATCACCTGGGTCCTCTTCCTCGGCGAATCGTTCGCCCAGAGCTGGCGCGTGCTGCGCGCATGAGCTCGGTCGCGTTCGGCCCGGGCCAGGCGGCGATCCTGCTCTTCGGCGTGTTCTTCGCACTTTTCATCCTGCGCGTGCCGGTAGCGTTCGCGCTCGGCCTCGCTTGCCTGCCGGTGCTGGTAATCGAGGATCGGCTGTCGCCGCTTACGCTCTTCAACGAGACCTTCAAGGCCTACAACTCCTTCATCCTGCTCGCGGTGCCGTTCTTCCTACTGACCGCGAACCTGATGAACGTCGGCGGCATCACCGATCGCCTGGTGCGCCTCTCGCGCACCATGGTCGGCCACTTTCCCGGCGCGCTGGCGCAGATCAACGTGCTCCTCTCGGTGTTCTTCGCCGGCATCTCCGGCTCGTCCACCGCCGACGCCGCGAGCCAGTCGAAGATCTTCATCGAAGCTCAGGTCAAGGAGGGCTACGGCCTATCGTTCTCGATCGCCATCACCGCCGTGTCGGCGGTGCTGGCGGTGATCATCCCGCCCTCGATCCTGATGATCGTCTGGGGCGGCGTGATTTCCACGTCCATCGGCGCCATGTACCTCGCCGGCATCCTGCCCGGGCTGCTGATCGCCGCCGCGCAGATGGTGACGGTGCACGTGTACTCGAAGATCTACCACTACCCGGTCTATCCGCGGTCGACCTTGAGGGAGTTCTTCCTCTCCGCGTGGCAATCGATCCCGGCGCTCTTCACTCCCTTCATCATCGTCGGCGGCATCCTGCTCGGCTGGTTCACCGCGACCGAATCGGCGGCCGTGGCGGTGATCTATGCGGCGCTGCTCTCGATCTTCATCTACCGCGAGATGGACATGCGCCACCTGCACCAGGCGCTTGCCGACACCGGCCGCCTTGCGTCGGTGGCGCTTTTCTGCGTCGGTACGGCGTCCGCGTTCGGCTGGCTGCTCGCCTATTACCAAATCCCGAAAGCGCTGCTCGAGAACGTCACGAGCTGGGGCCTGGGCATCACCGGCGTGGGCTTTTTCATCGCCTTTGTTTTCCTGGTGGTGGGCTGCTTCCTCGACGCCATCCCCGCGATCATCATCGTCGGCACGATCCTGCAGCCGCTCGCGCAGTCGGTGCACATGCATCCCATCCACTTCGCCATCATCGGCATCGTGTCGCTCGCCTTCGGCCTCGTCACGCCACCTTACGGCCTGTGCCTGATGATCTCCTGCGCGGTCGCCAAGGTGCCACTCAGGTTCGCGCTGAAGGACACGATGATCATGCTCGTGCCGATGCTGCTCATGCTCGCCGCGATCATCATCTGGCCCGAGATCCCGCTCATCCTGCCGCGGCTCGTCGCGCCCGAGCTGCTGAAGTAGCGCTCAGGGCTTGTAGATCTTCACGATCGCCGAGCTGTCGAGCTCGGCATAGCCGTGGCTCGCCGCGAGGCGCAGGAGCGAGAGCGCCTGCGCGAGCTGCGGCAGCGGCGCCTTCAGGCTACCGGCCCACGCGTTGACCATTTCCAGGTCCTTGAGCAGCTGCCGTAGATAGCCGCGCGGCGCGAAGTCCTGCTCCACCATGCGCGGCCAGTACGCCTTCAGCAGGTTGCTGTCGGCATAGCCGCCCGCCAGGCATTCCGGAATGCGCGCGGCATCGATGCCGGCCTTGGCGCACAGGCCGACCGCCTCGGCGTACATCGCGTGGCCGACGCCGACGATGATCTGGTTGATCATCTTGGCGCCGAGCCCGGAGCCGAGCGGCCCCATGCGGGTGCAGCGCGCCGAGATGTCGCGGAGCAACGGCGCGAGACGCTCGAGGTCCGCTTCCTCGCCTCCCGCCATCACGGTGAGCGAGCCGGCCGCCGAGGCGGGCGGCCCGCCCGACACCGGCAGATCCACCCAGCGGCACCCCGTCTGCTCCATCAGTCGCTTCGCATGGCGGCGGCATTCATCGACCGGGATGGTCGAGAAGTCGGCGACGAGCTGCTTCGCGCTCACTGCCGCGGCGACGCCGCGCTCGCCGAACACCGCGTCGATCACCGCGTCGTTCGTCGGCAGGTTGAGGAGCACCACCTCGCCCGCGCGTGCCGCCTCGGCTGGCGATGCCGCCACCTTTATTCCGGCGGCGTGCGCCACTCGCAGCCGCTCGGGCGCGATGTCGTACGCCGTGACCTCCCAGCCCAGCTTGGCGAGCCGCTGCGACATCGGCCCGCCCATGAGGCCCACACCGATATAACCGAGGGAAAAAGGTTTCGCTGCCATGGCGCTACTCCATGCGATAGATGCGCACCGCGTTGTCGTGGAAGAGGCCGCGGCGCTCGGCCATCGACAGGCCGCGCGTCGCGTCGTCAAAGTGCTGGTAAATCTCGTCGTAGCTCGCGCGCAGGCTGTCTACCGGGTAATTGCTCGCGAACATCGCGCGGCGCGGGCCGTAGAGCTCGAGCACCGTACCGATGACCTCGCGCTGCGCAGGCGCGTCCAGGTTGCCGAGGCCGGAGATCTTCACCATGACGTTCGGCAGCCGCGCGAGTTCCGTCATCGCGGCTCGCCAGCCGGCGAGCTCGCCCGGCAGCGGCAGGCCGGCATGGTTGAGCACGATCGTCGTATCGGCAAAGTCGCGCGCCAGCCGCGCCGCTGCGGCGAGCTCCTGCCAAGGCGCCTGCAGCTCGAAGTGCAGGCCGAGCGGCGCGAGCCGCGCATAGCCCGCGCGCCAGCGCGCGTCGTCCAGCTGCCGGGGTCGCGGCTTGTGGCGCACGCCGCGGACAAAGGCGTGCTGCGCTTGCGCTTCGAGCAGAGCCGCGCAGTCGTCGCGATCGAGCCATGCCTGCGCGACGGCGACTGTCGGCAGCCCGTGCTCGCCGCGCAGGCCGGCGATGAAGGCCATCTCGCCCGCCGGATCGCGCGGGTCCCATTCGGCCTCGATGTGCACGGCGCGGTGCACATTCCAGCGGCCTGCGTCCCGACGATAGTCCGGCGGCAGATACGGCCGCTGTAGCGCGCGGTAGTCGCCGTAGCGGAACTTGATCGGCTCCGGATCGCAGAGCCACGGGTAGTAATGCGCGCGCGGATCCCAGAAGTGCAGATGCGCATCGGCGATTGGAAAAGGGGTCAGAGCAATTTTCCGGTTACCGATGTTTCAGGAAAATTGCTCTGACCCCATTTTCAGATGGCTGCCTCAGTCGCGGCGTCGAAGAAATGCGCGCGCTCGGGCTCGAACGCGAGCCGCAGCCGCTCGTGCGGGCTCGCGCGCACGCCCGGATCGACACGCGCGACGACCGGGCTCTCGCCCACGCGCGTGTCGAGCAGGATCTCGGAGCCGAGCGGCTCCACCACCTCGACGGTGGCATCGAAGGCGTAGTCGCCGGATGCGTCAGGGCTCGCCGGACGCAGCGTCTCGGGACGCAGCCCGAGGATGGCGCGCTGGCCGCTGTAGCGGCGCAGGGCCTGCGTCTTCTGCGGCGGCACGCGCACGCGCAGCCCGGGTGCTTCCGCCCACAGTGCATCGCCGCTCGCCGTGATCGTGACGGGGATGAAGTTCATGGCCGGCGAGCCGATAAAGCCGGCGACGAAGCGGTTCGCGGGGTGCTGGTAGAGCTCGAGCGGCGCGCCTTCCTGCTGCACCATGCCGTCCTTCATCACCACCACGCGGTCGCCGAGCGTCATGGCTTCCACCTGGTCGTGCGTCACGTAGATGGCCGTGGTCTCCAGCCGGTCGTGGAGGCGCTTCAGTTCCACCCGCATCTGCACGCGTAGCGCAGCGTCCAGGTTGGAGAGTGGCTCGTCGAACAGGAACACGCGCGGATTGCGCACGATCGCGCGGCCGAGCGCGACGCGCTGGCGCTGGCCGCCGGAAAGCTGGCGCGGCCGCCGCTCGAGCAGCGGCTGGATGCCGAGCACGTCGGCCGCGTGCCGCACGCGCCGGTCGATCTCGGGCTTGTCGAACTTGCGCATGCGCAGCCCGAACGCCATGTTGTCGTACACGCTCATGTGCGGATAGAGCGCGTAGTTCTGGAACACCATGGCGATGTCGCGATCCATCGGTGCGAGGTTGTTCACCACTTTCCCGTCGATGCTGACCTCGCCGGAGGTGATGTCCTCCAGTCCCGCCACCATGCGCAGCGTCGTAGTCTTGCCGCATCCGGATGGCCCGACCAGGACGACGAACTCGTGGTCGCGAATCTCGAGGTTCACGTTCTTGACGGCGTGCGTGCCGTCGAATTTCTTGTTCAGGTCTTTGAGGAGGACGCGGGCCATCAGCCTTTGACGCTACCGGTCACCCCGGCGACGTAATGCTCGACGAAGAACGAATAGACGATCGCCACCGGGATCGAGCCGATCAGGGCGCCGGCCATGAGCGAGCCCCAAAAGAAGACGTCGCCGCGGATGAGCTCCGAGGTCACGCCCACGGGTACCGTCTTCTGCTCCGGCGAGGAGAGGAACACCAGCGCATAGATGAATTCATTCCACGAAAGCGTGAACGCAAAGATGCCGGCGGACAGGATGCCGGGCACGGCGATCGGGAAGATGATGTAGACCATCGCCTGCCAGCGTGCCGCGCCGTCGATGCGCGCGCACTCCTCGAGCTCTTTCGGGATCGTCTTGAAGTAGCCCATCATCAGCCAGGTGCAAAAGGGGATCAGGAAGGTCGGATAGGTGAGGATCAGCGCCCATGGCGTGTCGCCGATGCGGTAGTCGCGGATGATCTCGGCGAGCGGAATGAAGAGCAGCGTCTGTGGCACGAGGTAGGTGACGAAGATCGCCGTGCCGAGCAGGCCCGCCCAGCGGAACGTCAGCCGGGCCAGGGCGTAGCCGGCGATGACGCCGCACGCGAGCGAGATCAGCGTGGCCGCCAGCGCGATGAACATCGTGTTCAGCATCCACGTGTTGAACAGCGTCTCCAGCAGCAGCTCCTTCACGTGCTCGAACGTCGGGTGCGATGTCCAGAAGGGCGAGTACAGCGGGTGGTTCCACGGCCGATAGAGCTCGCCGTCGGGCCGCACCGTGGTGACGACCATCCAGTAAAACGGGAAGAGCAGCGCAACGATGAACGCGCCGAGCGGCAGGTAGAACCACAGCCACTTCCTCCAGCGCGCGCCCTCGATCATCATCGATTCTCGACCTTGCGGATGTACCAGAGCTGGAAGACCACCACCAGAAGCAACGCCGGGAACATGGCGAGCGAGATCGCCGCGCCCTCGGAAAGCAAGCCGGTGCCGATGCCGATCTGGTAGGCGTACGTGGCGAAGAGATGCGTCGCATTCGCCGGTCCGCCGCCCGTCAGCACGTAGACGAGCTGGAAGTCGGCGAAGGTCTGGATGACGGAGAAAAGCACCACCACCATAGTCACCGGCAGGAGCAGCGGCCAGGTCACGTACCAGAAGCGCTGAAAGCGATTGGCGCCGTCGATCGCCGCGGCTTCGTGCAGGTCGGGATTGATGGTCTGCAGGCCGGCGAGCAGGCTAATGGCGTAGAACGGCACGCCGCGCCAGACGTTGACGATCATGATCGACCCCATGGCGAGGTCGGGGTCGCCGAGCCAGTTGATGCGCGAGTTGATGATGTGCAGCTTCCAGAAGAGCCAGTTGAAGACGCTGAAGGTCGGATCGAACATCCACTTCCACGCGAGCGTCGAAAGCACGGTGGGGATGATGAACGGCAGCAGGATGAACGCGCGCACCCAGGACTTGCCGCGGAAGTGCCGGTTCAGGAGCAGCGCGAGCCAGAGTCCCAGCGCCAGCTTGAACACCGTAGTGATCGCCGTGTAGACGAACGTGTTGTATGCCGCCGTGCGGAAAATCGAATCCGCGAAAATCTTGTAGAAGTTGGCTAGGCCGATGAAATGGCCGGGCTCGCCGACCGTCGAGTTCGAGAGCGACAGCCATACGCCCAGAACAAACGGGTAGGCGATGAAGACGGTCAGGATAAGGAGCGTGGGGGCGAGCAGCCAGAACGCGAGCGTGCCTTCGCGCTCGAGTGCCCGGCTGATCGGCCCCCGGCTGACGAACTGAAACGGGGCCGGCTTGCTCGCCTCCAAGAGGGTCCTACGAGCCGCTGTAGATCTGGCTCACCTCTCCCGCGGCCCACTTCACCGCCTCCTGCGGCGCCATGCCCTGCACGCCTTTGGCGTACATGTCGGTGATGATGTACTTCGTCAGCACTTCGGCGGACTTGCGATTCGGCGGCCCGGCGTAGCCCGGCGACAAGCCTAGGCGGCCGGCGATCTTGAACGGCGCCATCACCGGATCCTCGTCCCACATCTTGTGCTTCTCCCATTGCGCCGTCGGCGGCGTCGAGTAGCCTTTCTGCGAGACGAACCATTTCTCGTAGTTGGCCGGCGTATGAATCCAGCCCAGGAACTCTTTCGCCGCCTTCTGGTTCTTCGAGTAGCGCATCACCATGTGCGACTGGAAGAGATGGAAGCCGAACTGGCCCTTCGGGCCGCGCGGCAGCGGCGAGTGGCGGATGTCATCCTTCATCGGCGCGCCCTTCTCGGTCTTGTACTGGTCGGGTTTGCGCAGCGACTCGATGTAGATCGACGCGCCGTTCAGCGTGGCGGCGATCGTGCCCGAAAGGAACGCGCGGTTGTTGTTGGTGTCGTCCCAGGCGAGGCCGCCCTCGTCGAACGCGTCCTTCCAGAACGACTGCATGAACTTCATGGACTCGAGCGTCTCCTTGGAGTCGAGCACCACCTTGCCTTTCTCGTCGACTTCCTTCCCGCCCCAGGACCAGAGATACGGATAGCTGAAGGTGGGCGCGTCGCCGAAAGTGTGGCCGAGCGTCTGCCCGAGCGGGCGGCCCTTGGCCTTGAGCTTCTTGCCGGCGTCGTGATACTGCTCCCAGGTCTCGGGGAATTCGCTGAAGCCCACTTCCTCGAACCACGATTTGCGGTACGCGATCATCGCGCCGATCACGGCCCACGGCACCGAGAGCACCTTCTTGCCGTCCATCGTGTTCGCCTTGGCGACGTTGTAGTAGCCGCCCTGCGCCTTGGCGACGGCCTCGGCGACATCGGAGACGTCCACCGAGCTTGCGCTGTAGATGTGCGGGTGGTTGTTGAACAGCATGAAGACGTCCGGTCCGCTGCCCGACTGGATCGCGGAGGTGACCCGCGGCTGCAGGTCGTTGCCGTTGACGGTCTCGAGGTTGATCTTGATGCCGAGCGCCTTCATCGCCTCGGGCAGCATCGTCTTGCGCAAGAGCTCGTCCGATGCTGGAACGAAGTCGTTCCATTTGATCCAGTGCACCGTGCTTTGCTGCGCGAAAACCGGCGCCTGGTGCGACGCCAGGATTCCCGCGAGCCCGGCACCCGAAGCCTTAAGGAATTTGCGGCGGGTAAAGCGAGCCATCGTGTGTCCTCCTCCAAGAGGTCAGGCCCGAACTCTAGCCGAATTCGGTACTAAGTACGCAATTCCTTCAGTAACCAAGGACGCGCGGCAGCCATAGCGACAGGCCGGGAAAGTACGTGACGATCAATAGTGCAGTGCACATCGCGCCGTAGAAGGGCCAGAGCTCGCGCGATACCTCTTCCATCGTCACCTTGCCGATGGCGCAGCCGACAAACAACGTCGGACCGACCGGAGGGGTGATGAGGCCGATGCCGAGGTTGAGCAGCATGATCATGCCGAAGTGCACCGGGTCGACGCCCATCGTTTTCACCACCGGCAGCA
>Ga0209577_10001122_pt1 | contig 26596 bp, 30 predicted proteins | sample GraSoiAngelo_109_FD_185874 | JGI IMG/M metagenome (GOLD analysis project Ga0209577, IMG submission 185874) | Grasslands soil microbial communities from the Angelo Coastal Reserve, California, USA - 14_0903_12_20cm (SPAdes) (version 2) | ecosystem: Environmental > Terrestrial > Soil > Grasslands...
GCCCCATACGGATACGGAGGACGCAACGCCGCCACCACCGTCTTGCCCGTCAAAATCACCATATTCCCCACCTCTTCAAGCAGGGACTTAGTCGGCAAGAACGTCTTCTCAGCGACAGCGCGAACCACTGGCTCTCCCGTCGGGCCGGGGCTCCTGGACTCCGCAGAGGCTACACAGAGCTACTGTGCTAGTCAAGTAGATCTGTTCACCGTGCTATTCTTCTAGCACTCATGGCGGAGGGGCTTGACCTGTCGGTCGACCGCACGAGCGAAGTCGCGCTCGGGACGCAGCTGATCTGGAAGCTGCGCGCGCTCATCGCCAGAGGGGTCCTCCCTCCCGGATCCAAGCTGCCCGGGATCCGCGAGGTGGCCGAGACCGCGGGCGTGAACGTCAACACGGTCCGCAGCGTGTTCGCGCGACTCGAGGAGCAGGGCCTGATCGTCTCCGAGCACGGTCGCGGCACGTTCGTGGCCGACGGCGCCCCGCTCGACGCCAGGCTGGCCGAGGCGACCGAGTTGATGATCGCCACCGCCCGCGAGTCCGGGATCGACCCCCAACAGCTGGCGGCGGCCGTCTACGTGAGCCCCAGGGCCCCGGTGCCACCCGGGACCGTTCGGGACCGTCGCGGCGAGCGCCAGGCCCTCTACCGCGAGATTGAGCGGCTCGAACGGGAGATCGGAGAACTCGACCGTCTCAGCCCGCTCGAGCCGAGCCGCCCGGCGGAAGCGCAGCCTCGGATGCTCGGTGTATCGGAGCTCCGCAAAGTGCGCGACGACCTCGCAGCGCGGCTCGACCAGCTCCAGCGCGAGCGCCAGGAGTGGCGCATCGAGGCCGAGCAGCTTCGCGAGGCCGAGCGCCGTGAGGCTGAGCGCGAGGCCGCGGAGCGCGAGGCCGTAGAGCGCTCCCCAGAGCACCCGTGGCGTGCCGGCGTCTGGACCGGGCGTCCCGGCGTGGCGGTGTCCTGGACCCGAGCGTAGGGGCCGAACGTCAACGTCTACCCTACGCCGGTGATGTCGGCGCAAGGCGATGGGGCGGTTCGAGGGCCGCGGTGATCACTCCGGTCGCGGTCACGGTCAAGTTCGAGATGGGTCTGGGCTACCTGCTCGTGCTGCCGTTTTGGATCGCGCTGATCGGCGTGCTGAGCGGCCGTGTGCTCGGGGTTCACATCGGCCGGCTGCGCAACGCGGTCGCGGCGATCATCGGTTGGGCGGTCGGCCTGACCACCGGCCTGGTCGCGCTCGGTCCCCACAACCAGCATCCCGTCCTCGTGGTGACGCTGTCGGTCTTCTTCGGGGTCCTGGCATCGCTGCCGGTGGCGATCATCATCGACGTGCTCACGCACGGCGGGCGCCGCCACCAGCTCGCGCGGTGGACGCTGCGACATCCGGTGCGCGCAACGCGAGCCGTGCTCTCGCCGCTCGGCCGCTTCCGCCAGATCGTCGAGTACGCGAGGGCCGAGAACCTGCTGCACGTCCGGTACCGCTCCTCCGCGGCGTTCGCGTCACCCGACTTCGCCCGCCGCCTGCGGGTGGTACTGGAGCGCTCGGGCGGGATGTTCGTCAAGTTCGGGCAGATCGCTGCTACGCGCACTGACTTGCTCCCGGAGACGCTGACCAGCGAGCTGGCGAACCTGCACTCCAACGTCCGGCGCCTGTCCGACGAGGACGTCGCGAGCGTGCTCAGCTCTGAGCTCGCCGAGCCAGTCGACAAGGCGTTCGCCGAGTTCGATGTCCACCCCCTCGCGGCCGCGTCCATCGGGCAGACGCATCGTGCGAAGCTCCACGGCGGACGGCCCGTGGTCGTCAAGCTGCAGCGCCCGGGTCTCGAGGAAATCGTGCTGCGCGACTCCGCCGTGCTCGCGTTCGGTGCACGGCAAGTCGATCGGCGTGTTGAGGCAGCCCACCGGATCGGCATCCGGGACCTCGCCGACGAGCTGATCACAAGCATCGAGAACGAGCTGGACTACGGACGCGAGGCCGTCGCCGGTATGCGGCTGCGGGAGAACCGGCAAGGGGACGCCGGCATCCGGATCCCCGGAGTCCATCCGACGCTCTCTACGCGCCGGCTGCTGGTGATGGACGAGGTAGTCGGCCGGTCGATCTCCGACGTGCAGGCGGTCGACGCGGCGCCCGTGGGCCGTACCGAGCTGGCTCGTCGGCTGCTGAGCTCGTTCCTCGCGCAGATCCTGCGCGATGGCTACTACCACGCCGACCCGCACCCGGGCAACGTCATGATCGACGCGGAGGGCACCCTGTGGCTGCTGGACTTCGGCGCGGTGGGGCGCATCGACGCGATCTCGCGCGAGGCGTTGCAGGGGATCGCGCTCGGGTTCACGCTGGGGGACGGATCGGTGATCGCCCGAGCGGTCCGGCACATGGTCGGAGACACCGAGCACATCGACATGCGCCAGCTCGAACGTGACATGTCGGTGCTGCTCGGGGAGGTGCAGTCAGGTGGCTTCAGCCCTGCTGCGATGGCGGGGGTGATCGACGTGATCGAGCGGCACGGAATACGCCCGCCTCGCCCCATGCTGCTCCTATCCCGAACCCTGATCACGCTCGAGGGAACGCTGCGAGGGCTCGACTCGGGGTTCGATCTCGGGACCGAGGCCACGGAGCTCGTCGCGCGCGACCACCGTGACGACCTGGGGACGCCCGAGGACCTGCTCCAGCGGGAGCTCATCCACGCCCTTCCCGCGCTCCGATCGCTACCCGACAATTTCGAGGCGATCACCAGTCAGTGGCGTGCCGGCCGGATGGTCGTGAGAACCGAGCGGTTCGCGGGTGAGGACCGGGCGGTGGTCGAAAACTGGCTGAACCGCGGCCTGGTCGCGCTCGCCACGGCGGCCGGCGCACTGACGTCCGCGACGCTGCTGGTCGCGGGCTCCCTGTCCCCGGATAAGGGCGTCCGGGATGCGATCTGGGTACTGGGGTTCTTCGGTCTGACCGGAACCACGGTGCTGCTGCTGAGGACCGTCGCGCAGGCCCTGCACGCCCAACTCGCGCGCTCGGACCCGGACGGCGTCAGTCCTTACGGACCCTGACCGCGCTCCCGTGGGCGCAGATCTCGGTCCAGGGACCGTGCGCCACAAGTGCCTGGCCTTGACCTCCGCGAGCGCAACCTGATAGGCATGCCATACAGGAGGGTCGGGGTGGCCCCCCGCGAGCGATCTGGGGAGGTTGCGATGAGTGCGCCGGCGATTGACGAGGCCAGGCTGGAGGAGTTCATGGGCCGCATGGTCGGATACATGACCGGCGGCGCCGCGTGTCTCGGCATCTGGCTGGGCGACGAGCTCGGGCTCTACTCGGCCCTGGCGGCGGATGGTCCGCGCACTGCTGGTGAGCTCGCTGAGGCGGCCGGCTGCAATCCGCGCCTGGTCCGCGAGTGGCTCGACGGCCAGGTGGCGGCCGGTCTGATCGAGTACGACGCCGGCGCCGACCGATATTCGCTCAGCGCCGAGGCGGCGATGGCACTCGCGGACGAGGATTCGCCCGCGTTTACCGCCCGCGGGATGAACGCCCTGGGGTCGATGTTCATGGACATGGACAAGCTCAAGGCGGCGTTCGCCGGCGACGGCGGCTTCGCCTGGGGAGATCACAACGCGTGCCTGTTCAAGGGCACCGAGTGGTTCTTCCGCACCGGTTACCGCACGTTCCTGCCCGGCGCCTGGATCCCGGCCCTCGACGGCGTCGAGGAAAAGCTCCATGCCGGAGCCCGGGTCGCCGACATCGGCTGCGGCCACGGCGCGTCCGTCGTGGTCATGGCGGGCGCCTACCCGAACTCTCGCTTCTGGGGGTTCGACTACCACGCCCCTTCGATCGAGACCGCGGGCGAGCGGGCGGCGGAGGCCGGGGTCGACGAGCGCACGACCTTCGAGGTCGCCGGGGCGAAAGAGTACCCCGGCACGTACGACCTGATCTGCTTCTTCGACTGCCTCCACGACATGGGCGACCCGGTGGGGGCCGCAACCTATGCTCGCGAGCACCTCGAGCCCGACGGAACCGTGCTGCTCGTCGAGCCGTTCGCGCTCGACGGCCGCGCCGAGAACATGGCCGGAAACCCGATGGCGGCGCTCCTCTATACCGCGTCGAGCGTTGTCTGCACGCCGAACTCGCTCTCGCAGGAAGTCGGGCTCGGTTTGGGCGCCCAGGCCGGCGAGGCGAAGCTCCGGGCCGTGTTCGAGGAGGCAGGCTTCAGCCGGTTCCGCCGCGCCACCGAGACACCGATGAACCTGATCCTCGAAGCCAGGCCGTAGGTGTAAAGCTCTCGCGGGTGTCAAGCCCTCGCGCCTGAGCTGGACGAAGTCCTAGCCGCTGGCCCGAATATCGTCCTGCTCGTCCGGCGACTCCCGCGCGCCGGACTGTTAGGTTTCAGCCAACGCCTCGGGAGGCCGCTTGCTCAGGCTGGGAGGACTGACCGCATTTGTCTGCGCCGTCGTGGTCGCTACGGCGGCGTCGGCCGTCGCCGACCCCCCGCTTCCGGATCCCGGCGCGGTCGCTCCGCTCAGTTCCGAGATCCAGCACCTGCACTTCAAGTACGGGCCGATCTTCGTCCCACCCGGCCAGAACCTGATCCTCGTCGGCCCGGTCACGATCGAGAAGCCGGCGTACGACGGCTACATGGTGGGATTCAGGCCAAACCTCGTGAGGGCCGACGGCACCGTGCCGCCGATCGAGCAGGTCCACCTGCACCACGCGGTGTGGCTCAACCTCTCCCGCCGCGACTCGACGGTGCCCGGCCTGCCCGGGGAGCGTTTCGCAGCCGCCGGCGAGGAGAAGACGTACGTGAGGCTGCAGACGGGCTACGGCTACCCGGTGAAGGCGAGCGATGTGTGGGCCCTCAACTACATGGTCCACAACGAGACTCCGGATCCGCAGGTCGTGTGGATCACCTACGACGTCGACTATGTGCCGGCGAACACCCCGCTCGGGCGCCGGATCATCCCGGTCCGCCCGATCTGGATGGACGTCCAGAACGGGAAGGCGTACCCCGTCTTCGACGTACTCCAGGGATCGGGGCGCCACGGTCGCTTCACCTATCCCGACGACTCCCCCACCGCGCCGCGGCACAACGTGTGGACGGTCGACCGCAACGGCACCCTCGTGTGGACCGCCGGGCACCTGCATCCCGGCGGCCTGTGGGACGACCTGTTCGTTCAGCGCGGGCGCAGATCGCGGTTGATCTTCCACTCGAAGGCCAAGTACTTCGACCCGCACGGGCCGGTCTCGTGGGACCTGTCGATGACCGCCTCCCGGCCGACCTGGCGGATCGCCGTGCGCAAGGGCGACCGGCTCCGCATCAGCTCGACGTACGAGACGCGGCTCGCGTCCTGGTACGAGTCGATGGGGATCATGATCGTGTGGATGGCGCCGCCCATGCGCCACGCGATCAACCCGTTCCGCACGCGCCGGGCGCTTCCGATCACGGGCTCGATCACCCACGGGCACCTGCCGGAGGCCTCCGACTACGGTGGCGCTCCCACGGGCCTGCCGGATCCGGCGAAGCTCCCTAACGGGCAGACGGTGGACAACGGGATCGCGATCACCGATTTCGAGTACCTCCCCGGTGACCTGACCCTCGCCGGCGGGTTCGCGCAGCCGCCGATCTTCCGCGAGGGGCAGCCGATCACCTTTGGCAACTTCGACGCGAGCCAGCAGGTGTTTCACACCGTCACCGCGTGTAGAGATCCCTGCACCGGCTCGACCGGGATCAGCTACCCGCTCGCCGACGGGTCCGTCCGGTTCGACTCCTCGGAGCTCGGCTATGGGCCGACCGGGTACACGCCGGCCGCCAACACCGCGAGCTGGGCGCTCCCCACGAGCAAGCTGCCTCCCGGCACTTATACGTTCTTCTGCCGCATCCACCCGTTCATGCGCGGCGCATTCAGGATCGTCAAATGAGACGCCGCGCACTGATCTTGGCCGTGGTCCTGTCCGCCGCGGCGCTCACAGTCGCCCCGTTCGCGCGGGCCGCGACGCAGGAGGTGTTCGCGGCCGGCGACCAGTTCGTCCCGCCGGCCGTAGCCGCGGGATCGGGCGACTCGCTGACGTTCGTCAACACCGACCTTGCCTCCCACAACATCACGTCGGTCCCCGCCGGCCAGTTCGGGACCACCGGCAACGTGGCACCGGGCTCGAGCGGCGCCGTCTGGGGGGTGTCCAAGCTCAAGCCAGGCCAGTACCAGTTCGTCTGCACGCTCCATCCCGGGATGACGGGCGTGCTCTACGTCGGTGCGGCCGGGGCACCTTCGGCCGGGGGCGTGCCGGTCCCATCCGGTGGGGGTGGAGGTCCCAATCCGGCCACCCTCCTACCGGCGGTGCCCCCGGCGCCGCTCTCGCCCGGCGACTGGGCCTTCTACGGCGGCGATCTCTCGAACTCGCGGAACGGCGGCTCGCGGGGCCCGTCGTGGAACGAGGTGGCAACGCTCGGGCCGGTATGGAGCTTCCACTCGACGGTCGGAGACTTCACCGGGACACCGGTGCTGTCGCACGGGATCCTGGTCGCCGGCGCGTTCGGCGGAACCGTGTTCGGACTCGACGCCAGCACGGGGAAGCTCCGCTGGTCGCACGACTTCAAGCAGCCGATCAACGGCAGCGCGGCGATCGCCGGCGGCCGCGTGTTCGTCCCCCTCGCCAAGCCCGGCGCCCCGGCCGTCGCCGCGCTTCGGCTGCGGGACGGCAAGCCGCTGTGGCAGCGCCGAATCGACTGGCAGCACGACGCCGACGTGTACGGCAGCCCCGTGGTCTGGAATCGGAGGGTGTACATCGGCGTCTCGGCGCTGTTCGGGGAGACCAGCGACCCCAAGGTCTCGACACGCGGCGCGGTGGTCGCGCTGAGCGCCCGCACCGGGCGGCGGCTGTGGAAGACGTTCACCGTGCCGCCCCACCATGACGGCGGCGCCGTGTGGACCACACCGGCGATCGAGACCCGCACGGGCCGGGTGTACGTCGGCACCGGCAACGCGTATCACGCCCCGGCCGCGTCAACCACCGATTCGCTGCTGGCGCTGAGTGCCCAGACGGGGCGGTTGCTCGCTCACCATCAGTCCACTGCCGGCGACGTTTGGAACGAGACCGGCAACGTCACCTCGGGCCCCGACGCCGACTTCGGCGCCTCGCCGCAGCTGATCCGCGGGCCGGACGGTCACGCGCTGGTCGGCGAGGGCCAGAAGTCTGGCACCTACTGGGCCTTCGATCGGCGCACGCTGAGGCCGGCGTGGAACACGACGATCGGCCCGTCCGCCAGCTTCGCCGGGGGGATCGTGGGCTCAACCGCCTATGACGGCAACCGCATCTACGGACCGAACACCCCCGCGGGCGAGATGTGGGCGCTCGGGCGGGGCGGACAGCTCGCCTGGGTCTCGAGCGACGGCGGTCCGCTTCACTTCTCGCCGGTGTCGGTGGCCAACGGCGTCGTCTACAGCGTCGACATGAGCGGCTTCCTTAGCGCTCGGGAGGCGGCGACCGGGGTGGTGATCGCGCGCCTGCCGATCGGAGGACCCTCGTGGGGCGGGGTGGCGATCGCCGGCGGCTACGTATTCGCGGTCACGGGGATCGAGGCGTCCTCCGGCTATGTGGTCGCGTACCGGCCGCGGGGTTGACCCCCGGGCGGCCTACGCGATCGCGGGCAGCCCAGCCAACGTGGCGCTTCGCTCCCACAGCCCGCGCGCGAGCTCGGGATCCCTGGCGGCGGCGCTCGGCTGCGCCACCTTCTCGTCCTCGACGTACTCCCCGGTCAGGCGACCGCCCTCCTCCGAGGTGGCGAGCCACACGAGCGAGCGCGCCCCGCGCTCCGGCGAGCGGAAGAACGGGCCTCCGATCGTCGTCAGCACCTTCCAGATGCCGTTCTCGTTCTTGCCGAAGCCGGTGCGCACCACGCCGGGGTGAAAGCAGTTCGCGTTCAGCCCGGGCTCGCGCGTGGCGAGCTCCCGCGTGAACAGGATGTTGCAGAGCTTCGACGTTCCGTACACCCGCATCGCCGAGTACGACTTCTCCGACTGGAGATCGTCGAGGTCGAGCCGGCCGCCGGTATGGGCATCCGAGGCGGTCGTCACCACGCGCCCGCCCGCGAGCCGGTCGAGCAGCAGATTGGTCAGCAGAAACGGCGCGAGGTGGTTGAGCGCGAACGTCCGCTCGAACCCCTCCTCCGTCACCTGCCGTGATGCGAACAGCGCCCCGGCGTTGTTGGCCAGCACGTCGATCCGCTGGTGACGTTCGCGCAGCTCTTCGGCCAGGGCCCGCACGTTCTCCATCAGCGTCAGGTCGGCGACCTGCGTGTGGACGGGCGCGCCGCCGCCGGCCCCCCTCGCCTCGGAGGCGATCGCGTCGACGCGCTCGCGCTCGCGGCCGACCACCACGATCTCGGCCCCCCGCCGGGCCAGGTCGATCGCGGCCGCCCGTCCGATGCCGCGCGTGGCTCCGGTGATCACGACCAGGGTCACGGCGGCGACTCTACAGCTAGGCCGCGAGGTCCCGGTTCTCCGGCACGAACTTGCTCGCTATGAACGTGGCGCCCTGCGGATCGGCCAGGACCGCCATCCTCACCCAGGGAGCGTCGAACGGCGCCACGATCACCTTGCCTCCGAGCTCGCCCGCCTGCGCAGCGGTGGCGTCGGCGTCGTCCACGGCGAAGGTGACGCTCCAGTGCGCCGGTGTGTCCGGCTCCCCGTCGGAAATCGGGTTCAGGGTCGCCACCACGTCCTCGAACCCCGCCGGGGCGCCGCTGCCGGCCATGCGCTCGCGCAGTCCCGGGTCGCGCTGTTCGAGGTGGTCGCCGTAGCCGGGCAGCGTCCACGCTTCCGCGCCACCGCCCATCGGCATCGTCCGCCACCCGAACACCGAGCCGTAGAACGACTTCGCGCGCTTGGCGTCGCGGGTGTTGAGGCCGTTGAAGTTGAGCGAACCCGGCTCGTTGACGATCTGGGCGCCCTTGTTTCCCCTCGCCTCCCAGGCGCAGAAAGCCGCGCCTTCGGGATCCGCGAAAACCGCCATCCTCCCCGCGTCCATCACGTCGAACGGCTCCATCAGGACGTTGCCGCCAGCGTCGCCCACCTTGGAGGCGGTCTCATCCGCGCTCTCGACCGCGATGTACGTGTTCCACGTCGCCATCGGCGGCGCGCCCTGCGGAGTCGATCCGACCGCCGCCACGTCGCCGCCGCGAAGCCGTCCGATGAAGTACTTGCCCTCTGAGTCGGGCGGCATCACGTCCGCGAACTCCCATCCGAACAGTCCGGAGTAGAAGGCGACAGCCGCTTCGGGGTCAGGCTGGCTGGTGTCGATCCAGCACGGTACGCCGGGGATGTATCCGTCTCGGTCGGGCATCTGTGGCTCCTCTCGTCGGTTGGGTTCGCGCAGCCTACGAGCTATTTAGGTCAGGATCTGTCCTCAAGCTTCGCGAACATGGGATCGGCATGACCGAGACATCCGGGCGGCTGCTTCAGCTCCTCGCTCTGCTCCAGGCGCGTCGCGCCTGGAGCGGCTCGGACCTGGCCGAACGGCTCGGCGTCTCCGGGCGGACGATCCGCCGCGACGTCGAGCGGCTTCGCGAGCTCGGCTACCCGGTCGACTCGGTCACCGGCCCGGCCGGTGGCTACGGCCTGCGCGCCGGGACGGCGATGCCGCCGCTGCTGCTCGACGACGAAGAGGCGGTCGCGATCGCGGTCGGCCTGGGGACGGCAGCGCGCGCGTCGGTGACCGGCATCGAGGAGACCGCGGTGCGCGCATTGGTGAAGCTCGAGCAGATCCTCCCCGGCCGCATTCGCCGTCGGGTTAGGGCGCTGAGCTCCGCTACGGTCAGCGCGCCCGCCGGGGGACCTACCGTCGATCCACAAGACCTGACGGTGATGGCCGCCGCATGCCGGGACTGCGAGCGTCTGCGCTTTGGGTACCGAAGCCGTGATGGCACCGAGAGCCGCCGCGAGGTCGAGCCGCACGCGCTCGTGAACCTCGGCCGGCGCTGGTACCTCCTGGCATGGGACCTTCTGCGCGAGGACTGGCGCTCCTTCCGTGTCGACCGCCTCGAGCGGCCCGGGTCAACCGGTGTTCGCTTCAGCCCGCGGAGCGTGCCCGCGGCCAACGCCGCGGCCTTCGTCAGGGAAAGCATCATCGGGGCGCCCAACCGCTTCGAGGCGCGAGTGACCCTCGACGCTCCGGCTGCGGAGATCGCGTGCCGCGTCCCCGCCCACTCCGGGACGATCACGCCGATCGACGGGGGCACATGCGAATACCGCACCGGCGACGACGAGATCCGCTGGCTGGCGCTCCGCGTCGCGACGCTGGGGGTCGACTTCGAGGTGCACGAGCCACCGGAGCTGGTCGAGTACCTGCGTGCGCTCGCTGACCGCATCGAGCGCGCCACGTCGGCCTATGGTGAGGCCAGCCGGAACTCGTGGGCGTAGCGACCCAGGAAGCCCGCAGGATCGTCGGCCGCGGCACCCGTGTATAGCCCCTCGAAGAATTCTGCCGACCGGAGCGCCGGGCGGACCTCCCACTTGATGCGCCCGAATCCGTCGCCCCCCATCTGGTGAACGGTCCCGGCCGGCACGTCAAACGTCTCACCCTCCGCGTAGCGCCGCTCCGAGCCGCCGATCACCGCCCGGACCGCGCCCTCGAGCACCTCGAAGCGCTCGTCCTGCTTGGGGTGCAGGTGCGGAGGAGGGAGCGCGCCCTGGCCGCTGTAAGTGGCCTCCATCTCGAGCAGGTCGTCCGTGATCCGGACGAACCGCAGCCGCATCCCGTTCGGCCCCTCCAGCTGTTGGCCCTCGTGCGGCACCGGCCAACAGTACCTGCCGCGTTGGCGGCCACCCACCGCGGGTCGCCCGAGGCGAGCGCGAGATAGCTCTCGCGCTCGCCTCGTTCGCTCCGTCGACGGCCTACCTTCAGCCGACGACCATCAGCGAGTTGCCCTCGGGGTCGCGCAGCCAGAACATCGGCGGGACGGGATCGCCCATCCGGCTGACCTCGGCATCGACGTCCACCCCACTGTCCTTGAGCTGGGCGTGGTAGGCGTCGACGTCCTGGGCGTACAGGCTGATCCCCGTCTCACGGTTGCCGGTATCCGGCTTGTGGGGCGGGGGCGGCGCGAGGGCGATCGTCGTCTCCCCGCCCGCCGGGCCGACCTCGACCCAGCGGTACTTGCCTTCGAACGGAACGTCGACACGCTTCTCGAACCCGAGCTTCTCGACGTAGAAGTCGATCATGCCGTCCTGGTCGGACACGGGGATGATCACCGTCGCGACCTTCTCGACGCGGCTGTTGGTGCTGGTGCTGCTCATGGCATCCTCCTGGTGGTTGCTGTCACACCTGCTTAGACCACCCGGCGCGCGGATTATCATCGCCCGCGCAGGAGCTCAGGGAAGACGCGGCGAGGAGCGAGTGGCGGCCACCCCGGCCACGAGCACGAGAGCCAGCGCGCCGATCACGAACTCGGCGGCGATGTCGCGCTTACGTGTAACCGTGCCGAGCTGCCGGCCCAGTCGCTTGTAGATCGAGCTCAGCTGGTCCGCGCTCTGCGCGTTGAACGTCTGGCCCCCTGAGAGCCGGGCGATCTGCTGCATGAGTCCCGGATCGGGCGGAACCGCCACGGGCGGCCCCAGCGGATCGGGGTTCGGGAGCGTCCCCGTCGGCGTGCCGAGCGCGACGGTATTGACTGGGATCCTGTCGTGCCCGGCCTCGCGGGCGACGGTGCTGACGTCGACGCCCTGGTTCGCCGAGCCGTCAGAGAGCAGCACGATCGCGGCCGGTTGTCGCTTCTTCGAGCCCCCGTGGAGGAGCTGCAGCGCCAGCGCCAGCGCGTCGCCCGTGGCCGTGGCCCCGTTGGCGGTTTGGCTGTTGATCACCGACCGGGCCGCACTGTGGTCGCCGCTCGGCGACTGCACAGCGTTCGCGGAGCTCGAGAAGGCGATCGCGCCGACGCGCACCCGGCTCGGCAGCTGGTCGATGAACGTGTTGGCGGCGCGCTCGGCCGCGGCCAGCCTCGTCGGCTGGACGTCGTTGGCGGCCATCGAGCCGGACTCGTCGCTGACCAGCATCACCGCTCCTTGGTTCACGGGGGCGCTGTAGCTGACCCGGGGGCGCGCGAGCGCGACGGCGAGCAACGCGACCGCGGCCAGCGCGAGGGCAGCCGGTACGTGGCGTAGCCACGAGCTGCCGGCGCCCGCGGCGAGTCTCGCGGTCGCCACCGCCGGGAAGCGCACCACGTAGCGTCTGGCGCGCCTGCGGGCCAAGATCGACGCCCCGATCGCCACTGGAATCAGGGCCAGCGCCGCGAGCCACAGCGGGGAGGCGAAGCTCATCTCAGCCGCCGCCCCAGCGCCAGCAGCCAATCCTCGTCGGTCGACAGCGCCGCGTGTTCGATCCGCAGCCGGAGCAGCTCTCGCGCGACCGCTTCTCGGCGCTCGTGCTCGAGCTGGGCGAAGCGCCGCCGTACGCGGCTGCGCGAGGTGTCGACCTCGACCCGCTCGCCGCTCTCGGGATCGACCAGCGCCAGACGGCCCACGGCGGGAAGCTCCGCCTCCCGAGGATCGACGATCTCAACCGCGAGCACGGAGTGGCGGATCCGCAGCGATCCCAGCGGCCGCTCCCATCCGTCCTGGTCGCGGAAGTCGGAGATCACGACCATCAGGCCGGGCTGCCGTGCCAGCCGTGCCACCCGGCGCAGGGCATCCGCGAGGCCCTCGGGGTCGTGCTGCCCATCGGGCGCCACGCCCTCGGCCAGCATCCGGCGCAGCGCGACCATCCCGGGCTTGGCCCCTCGCGGCGGGAGCACGTACGGCGCCGCGGCCCCGAACGTCACCAGGCCGACGCTGCCGGCCCGTCGCACGCCGAGTCGCCCGAACACGAGCGCCACACCCTCGGCCAGGTCGGACTTCAGCCGCCGGGCTGTGCCGAATGCCATCGACGGTGAGACGTCGAGCACGATCCAGGTGGTGAGCGCCCGCTCCGGGACGTGCATGCGGACGTGCGCCTGGCCGGTGCGGGCCGTGGCGGACGGATCGATGTGACGCACGTCGTCGCCGAGCACGTAGGGTCGCAACTGGGCGAGCTCGGTGCCGACGCCCACGCCGGCGGCGCGCCGGTCGCCCGGCAGCCTCCGAGCGACCAGCCGGTTCACCGCCACGTCGAGCGCCTCGATCAGCGGCTGGGCGATCGGGCCGGGGCCCTGACGCGCGACCGGCGCCTGGAGCAGCGTCGTGCTCACAGCGCTCGCACCGCGGTGGGCGTCTCGTGGATCAGTCGTTCGGTGTCGGGCTCGGGAACCGCGGCCAGCACGCGCTCGAGCAGCTCATCCGCCGTGATCCCCTCGCTGAGTGCGTCGTAGGAGAGCACGATCCGGTGCCGGAGCACGTCGGCAGCGAGATCGCGGATATCGGCCGAGGCGACATGGCCCCGGCCGCGCAGCAGCGCCAGGACGCGCGCGGACTGAACCAGGAAGATCGGCCCGCGCGGGCTCGCGCCGAACTCGATCAGATTCGCGATCTCGCCGAGCCCATGGTCGCCCGGATGGCGCGTGGCGTCGGTGAGCGCGACCGCGTAGCCGATCGCCTCGCGGTCGACCATCACAGTCGCCGCGGCCGCCGCGTAGCGACGCAGGTCGTCCAGCGACAGCCGCTCCCGGACGATGGCGGGCTCCCGGAGGCTGCGCCCCACAACCGCGGCCTCCTCGCCGATGCTGGGGTAGTCGACCAGGATCTTCATCAGGAACCGGTCGAGCTGCGCCTCGGGCAGCGGATAGGTGCCCTCGGACTCGATCGGGTTCTGGGTCGCCATCACGATGAAGGGCAGAGGCACGGGAAATGTGGTCCCCCCAATCGTCACCTGCTGTTCCTGCATGACCTCGAGGAGCGCCGACTGCACTTTGGCCGGCGCGCGGTTGATCTCGTCCGCGAGCAGGAAGTTGCAGTGAACGGGGCCCAGCTCGGTGTCGAAGCCTCCGGTGTCGGGTCGGTAGACGCGGGTGCCGACCAGGTCGGCCGGAACCAGATCGGGGGTGAACTGGATCCGGTTGTAGGAGCCGCCGAGCACGGCCGCGAGCGTTTTCACCGTCAGCGTCTTCGCCAGCCCGGGGACACCCTCGAGCAGGACATGCCCCCCCGTCAGCAGGCTCACCAGCAGGCGCTCGAGCATCGCGTCCTGCCCGACGATCACCCGCTTGATCTCGTACAGCGCCTCTTCGAGCGCACTGCTGGCCTCGGCCCGCAGCTCGTTGGTCTGATCTATCTCGGTCATGTGTCCTCCGTAGTCGCGGTCACCTATGCCAGGCGGCCGAACCAGCGCAGCGACAGCGCGCCGCCTACGAGCAGCAGCACGAGAGCCCCGCCGGCGAAGCTCGTGGTGATCTCTTGTTTGACTTGCTTGTGGCCGAGGTGAGCGGCCAGGCGGGCATACGCCGCGCTCACCCCGGCGGCATCCGAAGCTTTGAACGTCCGCCCTCCCGCGGTGCTTGCAATCTGCGTGAGCTGCTCCCGACTGACCGGTACCGGTGTGGTCACGGTCCGGGAACCCCGCCTGATCTGGATCGTGCCGCTGGGAGTGCCAACCGAGATCGTGAAGATCGGGACATGCTGCGCGCGCGCTTGGCGCGCCGCCGTGAGCGGCCCGACCCCTACGTTCGAGGCCCCGTCCGAAATCAGCACGATCGCCCCGGGCGGTCGTTTGCCGCCGACCTTGGGGACCCTCTGTAGCTGGCGCAACCCGGTCTGGATCGCCTCGCCGACGGCGGTTCCCCCGCTCGTCTGCGGCATCTGGCCGAGCGCCGTCGCGGTCAGGGCGTGGTTGGTGGTCGGCGTCTGAAGCACCGTCGGCGTGCGCGCGAACGCCAGCAGGCCGACCTGGACCGTGCTTGGGACGCCCGACAGCAAGCGCCTCGCGGCGCGCTGCGAGGCGCGCAGCCGGGAGGGAGCGACGTCGGTGGCCTGCATGGAGCTCGAGACGTCGTCGGCGAGCATGATCGCGCCGTCCGTGACGGGCTTCGCGACGCTTCGCTGAGGCCGCGCCGCCGCCACGATCAGAATGGCCAGCGCGACCAGGAGCACGAGCATCGGCAGGTGACGCCGCCATCGCGGGCGCTCGGGCGCGACCGACGGGCTCAGCGCCGGTGCGACGAACTTCGACGCCGCGAGCGACCTACGACGCTGCTGGGAGGCGTACCACTTCACCAGCAGCGGGATCGCGAGCAGTCCGAGCAGGACGAGTGGGTTGGCGAAGCTCACGGCGACCCCCTCGGGCGGGCCTCGAGCGTGACCTGCGCGGCGTCGTCGAACGGTCCCCGCTGATATTGGATCTCCACCTGTTGGCCGGCGTGCATTCCGGCGATCGCCGAATCGACGTCGTTCGGGGATGCGATGGGTCGGCTGTCGATCTGCGTGATCAGATCCCCTGGCTCCAGTCCTGCCGCATCCGCGGGACTACCCGGAACCACGTTCGTGACCACCGCACCGCCGCCCGAGCCCGACAGGAACGCTCCCCCGGCCGAGGCGAGGCTCTCCGTGTCGACCCCCAGCCAGGCGGCCGCGCCGGCCGGAGCGGCCGAGCTCCCGCTCCCGGACCCGGCCAGGCGCGACACGATCGCGAAGGCCGCTCCGGCGCTGATGAGCGAGGCGAGCGCGATCACGATCGTTCGCCTCCGCACCCGCGCCTGCGGCGGGCGCACCGCTCGGAGACGTTGCCGGGTGCGGTCAACGGCCTGCTGCATCCAGGCGCGGAGTCGCGCGGCCGCCGAGGGTCCCGGCGGGGGAACCTCGGGCGGACTCGGGGCCGGCTCCTCTTTGTGTGCGTGGCGGCCGGCCAGCTCCTGGGCGGCCGCAGCTGAATCGCGCCGCCAGTCACCGGACCACAGATGGCGTGGGGCGGTCATTTCGCGTGCACGGTAGGCGGCCTGGGTGAGACTTTCTTAAGAAGCATCGCTGTGGGACGGGTTGACCTCAACGGGCGCACCGCAGAGAATTCTCCGTGGGGCTTGACTGAGTACGTTCTCTCACAACGGGACGCACCCGATCTGGAGCGGTTTCGGCTTGGACTGCTGCAGGAGTTCCATGACCCGCTGAGCATCCAGCAGCTGGATTGCATCGGAGTCGCAGAGGGCTGGCGCTGTCTCGACGTCGGAGCGGGCGGGGGGTCGCTGACACAGATGCTCGCCGACCGGGTCGGGGCCACCGGTTCGGTCCTCGCCACCGACGTGGACACGAGTCTTCTCGCCGGCCTGAGCACCGCGCGGGTCGAGGTCCGCTGCCACGACCTGCTGCGCGACCGGCTCCCGGAGGGCACGTTCGACCTCGTGTGCGCGCGGCTCCTGCTCATGTACCTGCCCTCCAGGCTGGAGGCACTGCGGCGATTGGTGGCGGCTGTCCGTCCGGGAGGCTGGGTCGCGGCCATCGATCCGGACTTCACCACGGTCGAGATGGCGCCGTCGAATCTCGTGTGGGAGCGGGCCTGGTCCGGATTCCTCGACGCGCTGGTGGCCGGTGGCTGGGACCCTCGCTACGGCCGGCGACTCGGCGGCGACCTTCGCGCGGCCGGGCTGGTGGACGTCGAGGCCGACTACGTCGCCAGTCGCGGGCCCGGCGGCTCGCTTGTGCTGCGCGTGTTGTCGCTCACCCTCGAGCGCTTGCGCGAACGGATGCTGGCGCTCGGCGCCGACGGCGACGAGATCGACGAGGCCCGGCGGATGCTCGAGGATCCCGGCCACACCTTCACCTCACAGACGACCTGGGTGGCGCACGGCCGCCGCGCCGGCTAGGGCACCGACCGGGTCACCTGCGTTACCGGCCGCGTGACGGATTGCGCGGAGCCGGGAAACCTGTCTGTGACCCGTCAGAAGGAGCTTCGAGATGGCGCAGATCACCCATCAAACCGTTCGGCTCGGCAAGGGGAAGCACTCATCGCCACACGAGGGAGCGTGCGTTATGGAGCTTGCCTCGATGCTGGCCGGAGAGACCTTCAGCGATCACCCGTTGTCGGTGTCGCGGTCCATCGCGGCCTTCCTCCGCGGCTACAACGACCTGCTCGACGACGACCGCCGCCAGGACCTCTACGAGTACGCGGCCCGGGTCGTCGGCACCGCGAGCTCCAGGCACCTGGAGCTCATGCGCGCGGAGCGACTCTCGTGGTGGGCCGATGAGATCCGCGAGCGCCGGCGGTGGACGATCCTCGTTGGCATCGAGCACTGGCTTCGCCGGGGCGGCCGACCGGTGGACGTGGAGTCGGCGGCTAGGCGTGCGATCCGGGCGGTCGGCCGGATCTCCGATGAGACTCACGCCGCGGTGCTGAATCTGATCGATGAGCTCATCGAAATCGGCACCCTGGGACCGGCTGCGGCAATCGACGCCGGGCCGGCGTCCGCTTCCCGCCCTCCACGGGAAACCGAGTGGGTCTAGCCCGTCGGCTTCGCGCGCGACCGGCTCAGCCGAGGTAGGTGATGAACTCCGCCGGCGGCAGCCGCTCCGGCGGCTGCTTGTCCTGACGCGGCCAGCCGAGGTGGATCAGCGCCACGAAGCGCTCGTCGGGGGCCACACCCACGGCCTCCAGACCGTCTGGGGATCTCAGCACCGACGGAGTCCGCCAGTAGCCCACGAGGCCGCGGCCCTGAGCCGCCAGCAGCACGGCGTAGACCGCGCATGCGGTCGCGCACAGGTCCTCCAGGTCTTGGACGGGGTCCTCCGAGCGGACGGCGGTGGCCACCACGAGGGTGGGCGCGCGGTCGAGCTTGGGTGCGGCCTCCGGCCCGGCGGCCTGCTTCAGCTTCGCCAGCGCGAGCGGGCCGACCACCCGGAACCGCCACGGGTTCGTGAGGTGATGGTTCGGCGCCCACCGGGCTAGCTCGAGCAGCTCGTCGAGCACTTCGCGCGGCACCGGCTCCGGACCGAACGCCTTGTGCGTCCGTCTGCTCCTGATCGCTTCCTCGACTTCCATCGCGAGGGAACGGTAGCGACGGCGTATAGAGTCGCAGGGCCCGTCCGATGTGCGACTTCCACCCGGACCCCGGATCGCTTCCGCCGCTCGACGCCGACGAGTTCGTGCTCGATTCAGAGACCGTGGGCGGGTTCGTGGCCCGGGTACGCGAGCGCATCGAGCAGGCTCGGTCTCCCGAGCAGGCTTGCGAGCTGCTACGCCCGCTGTTCGAGGACATACTCGCCGACCGCAGCTGGCTGCCCGCGGCCTTTCAGGAGCCGGCGGCCGAGAGCGGAATGGGCGGCGGCATCGGGCAGTGGCTGATGTTTCGCGCTGCCGATCGCTCTCTTTCGCTGTTCAGCCTCGTGGTTCCCCCGGGCGCGATGACGCCCGTCCATGACCATCTGGCCTGGGGCCTCGTCGGGATCTACCGCGGGAACCAGGACGAGGAGTTCTATCGCCCGGTGTCCGGCGTCGGACTCGAGCTCGTTCGCCGGCGCCCGCTCGCACCCGGGGACTACTACGTGCTTCTGCCACCTCGCGATGACGTGCACCGAGTCCGCACCACCTCACAAGAGACGTCCGTGTCCATCCACCTGCTGGCCAACGACACCGGCTGCGTGTGGCGTCACACCTACGACGAGGAAACCGGGGAGGCCAGGCCGTTCAGGTCGGGCTACGTCAACGCGCCATGCGTCAACGGCGATCCCGTCGCCTCGGCGTGACTCAACGCTGTCGGGCGCGAAGCGCGCGGTTCTTCAAGCGGTTCCCGCACACCGCCATGTCGCACCAGTTCCCCTGTTGATTGCGCGACCGGTCGTAGTACACCCAGCCGCACTCCGGGTTGGCGCAGGCCTTGAGCCGTGTCCAGGTGCCGTGCTGCTGGGCGTTGTGGACGATCAGGAGCAAACCGAACAGGCGATCTTCGAGCCCGTCGTCTCGCGGCGCGTTCTCCACGGCGAATACGCCGTGGTCGTCGACGGTCATCTGCAGACGATGGGTTTCCGTCAGGCGCTGAAGCGCGCCCGGCCCCGCTCCATCGCCGTTTGATGCCAACAGACTGCGGAGGCCCTCGCGTACCTCCAGGGCAAGGCTCAGTCCGGCGGGCTCGAGCGACGAGCGACGGGGCAGCAAGCCAGCGGCTTGGAGCCACGCTCTTGCGGCGTCCGCGTCGCTGAGGACGTCGGTCTCCGCCTCGAGATCGCGGGTGTTGAGGAACGCCTGCACGAGGAGCAACGGCATCGGCGCCGCTTTGCTCTCGCTGGGATCCGGATACCAGGCGGGTAGGGAGCTCATCCCACGAACGATTCTAGGGCGTGACCGACGAAAGTTCTTGACAGGTCATGGTGACCAGCGTATCATTTTTGTCGGTCATGAGGCTGAGGAATGAACACGTTGAGCGAACATTCAGCGGCCGCCGCGTCCGGGTGGCTCCCGCCGCTCGAATCCGTGACCGAGCGGCCGCGCGCCTGCGGGCCGGACGGCTCGATCTGGAGCTGGCGCGGGGCGCACCGCCCGAATCGACGGCAGCGCTCGCGCTTCGCGCACGCCGGCTCACCTCATTGGGGTGCCGGCGCTCGATTGCGGAGACGTACCTTCGGCTGATACGCGACGCCCGCGAGAGCGCACGCCCGCGCGCCCGGATCGCCCCGCGCCGCGCACGGATCGCCCCGCCCCGGGATCAGATCCTCGGAGCGGGCGAGGCGCTCACCCGGCTCGCCGAGAAGCTGGCGCGACCCGGTCCCGTGACCGCGCGCGGCGTTGCCGAGGCCCTCGTCCTGCTGCGCGACGGGACCGGTCCCCTCTACAACGGGCGCAGCGACGCGAACCTCCGGGGACCCGCGACCAGCGCGGAGCGGAACCTGGGCTTGGACGAGCCGTAGCCCATGCGGCTCACGGGTCCCAGCGCATGAACCAGATGTGCGGTCCGCCGTCCGGGGCGTCGGCCTCGTCGTAGACCCGGAAGCCACACCGCGCATAAATGGTCACGTTGCCCGCCGTCCCGGTCGACAGGCACGCCGCGGTTCGTTGCGCCCGCGCCCTCGCAAGGCCCGCCTCGATCAGAGCCCTCCCGATGCCCCGCCCGCGGAGTTCCCTCCGGACGGCTATCGAGTCGAGCTGCCAAGCCGGCCCCGCCGGATCGTGCCTTCCGACCCACTTCCAGAACGCGTCATAGCGGCGGCCGCCATCGTCGGCGAGAGCGAGGATCCTCCGCTGGCTCCAGGGATGGCCTTGCCACGTCTCGGCGCTCTCAGGCGGGATCCATACCGCCGCGCCCTCCGCGCGCCCGGCTTCCCACACGAGACCGAGCGGAAGCGCCGCTTCGAGGAAATAGGTGAAGCACCGGGCGAAGGGTTCCGCCGGGTCGCCGTCGATGCCCAGCGGCCAGCCCATCATCGGCTCGTTGACGAACGCTCGACCGAAGAGCGATCCGAGGTCCGACGCCCGGCTTCGGGCCCTGGTCACCCGGACCCGAGGCCCACCGTCAGGATCGCTGCCGCCCATGCGGGCTAAACGATCTCAGTTCCGCCGATCCCGGCTTTAGAACTTCTTCGGACGACCGGCCCGATCGAAGCGTCGTCAAATGTGGTCGCTGAGCGTCCAGATCTGGCGACGCTTTGCGCCGGCGTCCGAATCCGGCGACGCTTTGCGCCGTCGTCCGAATCTGACGACGCTTTGCGCCATCTGACACCGCCCCGCGCGGTATATTGTTAGCAGATTGGCTAACGATCCATTCACCGCGCTCGCCCACCCCACCCGCCGCGACATCGTCGCGCGGCTGAGTGGTGGAGCGACCACGGTCGGCGAGGCGACCCGTGATCTCGGGGTGTCCAAGCCGACCATCTCGCGGCACCTGAAGCTGCTCGAGGAAGCCGGCGTGGTGACCCGGGTGGTCGACGGGCGCACCCACCGGCTCGCCCTCCGGCCCGAGACGCTCGCCGAAACCGCCGGGTGGATCGAAGCGCAGCGCGCTCGGTGGGAGCGCCTGTTCGACGTGGTGGGCGAATATCTCGAACAGCGAAAGGAGCGGGATTGACCGAACGGCAGGAACGGATGCTGCGGATCGAGCGGACCTTCGACGCTCCCGCCGATGCCGTGTTCGAGGCGTGGACCAGCGAAGAGGTGCTTCGCCGCTGGCTCCACGCACAGCCCGACTGGGACACCCCGATCGCGGAGGTCGACCTCCGGGTCGGCGGCAGCGTCCGCGTGGTCATGCGCGATCCCGCGACCGGGTCTGAGTGGGGCGCCCGCGGGGAGTACACGACGGTGGAGCCCCCGCACAGACTCGTGTTCACTTGGGTGTGGGATCACGACCCATCGAACCCGCAGCTGATCGAGTTGGAGCTCTCCGAGCATGAAGGAACGACCACGGTCCTGATGATCAACAGCGGGATTCGGAGCGACGAAAGACGACGCGACCAGGAAGAGGGGTGGAACAGGTGCTACGACAATCTCGAGCGAGCGCTGGCGACGCACTGATCCTGCTCGGCGTCGTGGCTGCGGCCTGCTGGGCGGTCACCACGGTACGGATGCAGGGCATGAGCTTGATGTCGCGGGCCGACCTCGGGGCCATCGGCTGGTTCGTCGGGGTGTGGACGACGATGATGGCGGCGATGATGCTGCCGTCCCTGGCGCCGGCGGTCATCGCGCGCGGACGAATGACCCGGAGCGCCGGCTCGCTGGCCGGAACGCTGCTCTTCGCGGCGGGGTACCTGGTCGTTTGGACCGCGGCCGGCGTCATCGCCTACGTGGTGATCGAAGGCAGTCGACCGGTGGCGCCGGCCTGGCTTGCGACGGGTGGGCACGGGAACTACCTCGCGGGAGCTGTGCTGATTGGCGCGGCGGCCTACGAGCTGACTCCGCTGAAGCGTGGCTTTCTACGCCTTTGCCGGGCAGGAGCACCTGCGATCGGCCGCCGGAGGCTGGAACCGATCGCGCCGCTGGTCGACGGACTCGAGCATGGCGGGTACTGCGTCGGCTGCTGCTGGGGCCTGATGGCGGCGCTCTTCGCGCTCGAGGTCATGAGTCTCGCCTGGATGGTGCTGATCGCGGCCGTGATCGCGGCCGAGAAGCTGCTTCCGTGGGATCGAGCCGCGAGGTGGGGGGCCGCGGGGCTGCTCGCCGCCCTCTGCATCGTCGTGATCGTGTAGCGCTCGCGCGGGCCGCGCTACTCACTCCCGATCGACTCTAGGACCGGGACTCACCCAATCCTGGACTTCTTCCAGGGTACGGGCTAAGCTCAGACCGCATCCATGGAGGCATCGCTCGACACGGCCGCGCTTCTCCGTCGGCACGGCGTGCAGGTCACGGCCCAGCGCCTGGCGGTGCTACGCGCAGTGTCGAAGCGACCACACAGCACGGCGGCCGGGATCGACGCGGTGGTACGAGCGGAGATCGGTGCCGTCTCGCTCCAGGCCGTGTACGACGCCCTCGGGGCACTCACCGAAAAGGGAATCATCCGCCGCATCCAGCCCGCCGGATCGCCGGCGCGCTACGAGGACCGGGTCGGCGACAACCACCACCATCTCATCTGCCGGACGTGCAACCGGATGGTCGACGTCGACTGTGCCGTCGGCGAGACGCCGTGCCTTACAGCCATGGACGACCTGGGCTACGAGATCGACGAAGCCGAGGTCGTCTACTGGGGCCGGTGTCCCGACTGCGTCGCGGCGGCTGCCAATCATCAGAACGAACATTGAGCGACTAGGAGGAACGACGTGGCCGACACCGTCAGCGAAACCGAGAGCCCCGCAATCCCGTCCCCCACCCCGGAGACCAAGCGCCCCAGGAACAACCAGGACTGGTGGCCGAATCAGCCGAACCTGCAGGTTCTCCACCAGCACTCGCCCCTGGCGACCCCGCTCGGCCGGGGCTTCAGCTACAAGGAGGAGTTCGAGAAGCTCGACCTCGAGGCGCTGAAGCGCGACGTCTTTGAGGTGATGACCACCTCGCAGGATTGGTGGCCCGCCGACTACGGCCACTACGGGCCGCTGTTCATCCGGATGTCGTGGCACGCCGCGGGCACTTACCGCATCGAGGACGGCCGAGGCGGCGGCGGCACCGGCGCCCAGCGCTTCGCCCCCCTCAACAGCTGGCCCGACAACGCGAGCCTCGACAAGGCGCGGCGTCTGCTCTGGCCGATCAAGCAGAAGTACGGCCGGAAGATCTCGTGGGCTGACCTGATTATCTTCGCCGGCGACTGCGCGATGGAGTCGATGGGCTTCAAGACGTTCGGCTTCGGCTTCGGCCGCGAGGACATCTTCGAGCCCGAGGAGATCTTCTGGGGCCCGGAGGACACGTGGCTCGGGGATGAGCGCTACAGCGGCGACCGAGAGCTCGCCAAGCCGTTCGGAGCGGTGCAGATGGGCCTGATCTACGTCAATCCGGAGGGCCCCAACGGCACCCCCGATCCGCTCGCGGCCGCCAAGGACATCCGAGAGACGTTCAGCCGGATGGCGATGAACGACGAGGAGACGGCTGCGCTCATCATCGGCGGCCACACGTTCGGCAAGACCCACGGCGCGGTTCCCGATGAGAAGTACATCGGTCCGGAACCCGAGGCTGCTCCGATTGAGCGGCAGCTCCTGGGCTGGAAGAACAGCTACGGGAGCGGCAAGGGCGACGACGCGATGACCAGCGGGCTCGAGGGGGCCTGGACGAACGAGCCGACGAAGTGGGACAACGGATTCCTGGAGAACCTGTTCAAGTACGACTGGGAGCTGACGAAGAGCCCCGCCGGCGCGCACCAGTGGACTCCCAAGGATCCCGAGGCCCAGGGGACCGTGCCCGACGCCCACGACCCTTCGAAGCGCCACGCCCCGATGATGCTCACCACCGACCTGGCACTGAAGCTGGATCCGACCTACGGCCCGATCTTGAAGCGCTTCTACGAGAACCCCGACGAGCTGGCGGATGCGTTCGCCAGGGCGTGGTTCAAGCTGCTGCACCGCGACATGGGGCCGATCGCCCGGTACCTCGGCCCGTGGGTGCCCGAGCCGCAGCTATGGCAGGACCCGGTCCCCGAGGTCGATCATCCGCTGATCGACGAGCAGGACATCGCCGCGCTCAAGGGCGAGATCCTCGGATCGGGACCGTCCGTCTCTCAGCTGGTCACCACTGCCTGGGCCGCGGCGTCGAGCTTCCGCGGCACCGACAAGCGCGGCGGGGCCAACGGGGGCCGGATTCGGTTGGCGCCCCAGAAGGATTGGGAGGTCAACAACCCGCCCGAGCTCGCGAGCGTGCTCCAGACCCTGGAAGGGATCCAGCAGACGTTCAACGGCGCGCAGTCGGACGGCAAGCAGGTCTCACTCGCGGACCTGATCGTGCTGGGCGGGTGCGCGGCCGTCGAGCAGGCGACCAAGGATGCCGGCCAGGATGTGACGGTTCCGTTCACGCCGGGCCGCACGGATGCCTCGCAGGAGTGGACCGACGTCGACTCCTTCGCGGTGCTCGAGCCGACCGCCGACGGGTTCCGCAACTACGTCCAGTCCGGTGAGACGCTGGCGCCGGAGACGCTGCTGGTCGACAAGGCCAACCTGCTGAACCTGACCGCACCCGAGCTGACGGTCCTCGTCGGCGGCATGCGGGCCTTGAATGCCAACTACAAGCGGTCGAACCATGGTGTGTTCACCGACCGGCCCGAGACGTTGACGAACGACTTCTTCGTCAACCTGCTCGATCTGGACACGGAATGGCAGACGTCCAACGCGTCCGGCAACGGCTCGTCTGCATCGGTGTTTGAGGGTCGCGATCGGGCCACGGGCGAGGTCAAATGGACCGCGACCTCAGTCGACCTCGTCTTCGGTTCCAACGACCAGCTCCGAGCGATCGCGGAGGTCTATGCGTGTGACGACTCCCAGGAAGCGTTCGCGCGTGACTTCGTCGCCGCATGGGACAAGGTCATGAATCTCGATCGTTTCGACCTCGCCTGAGCATGCGGAGGGGCCGCGCGTTGGCGGGCCCCTCCAATCACGCTCCCGCCTTGGCGGCGCTTGGACTGCCAACGGCGTAGTGGAGGTGAACGACTCCGCTTCGGAACCAATGCTCGTCCAGGAGCTCGAGCGTTACGCGGACGTCCATGGGCAGTGCGCGCTTGCCGCCGCCCACCACGATTGGATTGAGGAACAGGTGTAGCTCGTCGACCTGCCCCGCGGCGATCGCCTGGCCGGCGAGCTCGGCGCCCCCGATCGTGATGTCCGCTGCCGCCACTTCCTTGAGGCGCCGTATCGCCTCGGGCTCGAACGTGCGCTCGATGCGGGTCCGGGCGCTGGCTTCCGCTTGGAGCGTCCGGGAGTACACGATCTTCTCGGCCGCTCGCCAGATCTCGGCGAAGTCGCGGGCCACCTCGGGCTGATCGCTCCCCGTGCCTGTGGTCTCCCAGAAGACCATCGTCTCGTACATCCGGCGGCCGTACAGATACGTGCCGATCGGACGCTCGAGGTCATTCACGAAGGCATGCACCTCGTCGCCCGGCGCGGCCCAGTCGAACCTGCCCTGTTCGTCCTCGACGTATCCGTCCAGCGACGCGATTGCCGAGTAGATGAGCTTGGCCATCTCCGTGGAGGACGGACGGGTCGCTACCGCTCGAGCAGCACGACCGGAATGACCCGCCTGCCGGCGCGCGTCTGGTAGGTCTCGTAGCCGTCGTAGTTGTCGTTCGCGAGCCGCCAGAGCTCGGCGCGTTCGGCGCCCTCGACCACCCTTGGCCGGACGGGGATCTGCCGTCCGCCGACCTCGACGGCGACAGCATCGGGATGCGCCCGGATGTTGTGGTACCAGGCCGGATGTCCAGCTGCTCCAGCCTTGGACGCGACCACGAGAAAGCCCTCGCCGTGCGGCGTGTACAGCAAGGGGCTCGTGCGTGGCTGTCCGGACCTTGCGCCACGCGTGTGCAGCAACAGGATCGGCTGTCCCACCGCCACTTTCAAGCGCCCGCGAGTAAGCGGGATCAGCTTCCGGTCGATGGCCGGAAACACGGTGATGAACAGCCAGCCGCCCAGCCGAGTCTGGGCCAGCGCCTGCAACGCTCTGTCAATCCGTGACTTCTCGTGCTGCGGGCGGTAGCCGGCGATGCGCGGACCCTACCAACGCCGTCCGGCGACGGTCGGTGCGCTCGTACGGCGATGAGAACTCCGGCGCCCGCGAGTCCTACGGGTTAACGTGAAGCGGCTGGAAAAGAGGTGAGAGGTGCACATCAATCCGGCGCTCGCCGACCTTCGCCCCCTGGTAGGCAGTTGGCGGATGGAGCTGTACGACGCGGCGTTTCTCCCCGACCCCGAGACCCAGGTCACCGGGTCGGCTGAGATCGACTGGATCGAGGATGGGGCCGCACTCCGGCTGCGCCAAGGCGACTCGGAGAGACCTTCAGCGGCCGTCTGGATCGTCGGACGTGACCAGAGCGAATCCGGCTACTCGGTTCTCTACGCCGACAGCCGGGGCGTGTCACGCGTCTATCACATGAGCCTCGAGGGCTCGCATTGGCAGATGTGGCGAGCCAACCCCGAGTTCTCGCAACGCTTCGAGGCACAGCTCGACCCCGACGCGGGAGCGATTCGGGGACGCTGGGAGAAGTCCACCGACCAGGGGGCGACGTGGGAGCACGACTTCAACATCGACTACATCCGCGAATGACGCCCACCACTAGCTCGCGTGCCCGGACCTACGACCGGAGCGACGGTTCCCTGACCCAACGCAGCGACGCCGCGCGCCTG
>Ga0209577_10001123_pt1 | contig 26587 bp, 21 predicted proteins | sample GraSoiAngelo_109_FD_185874 | JGI IMG/M metagenome (GOLD analysis project Ga0209577, IMG submission 185874) | Grasslands soil microbial communities from the Angelo Coastal Reserve, California, USA - 14_0903_12_20cm (SPAdes) (version 2) | ecosystem: Environmental > Terrestrial > Soil > Grasslands...
CGCAACTGGCCGATCAAGCTGGCGGCCGGCTTCTTCGCCGCCATGTTGTACGTGGCGGTCGCGGCGCAGCAGCCGCTGGCGCAGAGCTTCGCCATGCGGCTCGCCGTCGTCGTCCCGCCCGGACGCACCGTACGCCAGCAACCCGCGGGCGTGACCGTGGTCATCACCGGCAAGGGCAGCGAGATCCTCAAGCTCCGCACCTTCCCACGCGTGATCCGCAAGGTCATCCCCGACACCTTCTCGGCGGCGGCGTGGCGCGTACAGCTGCAGCCGACGGATGTCGAGCTCCCCAAGGGGAGCGACGTCCAGGTCGCCGACATCCGTCCGCGCGACGTCGAGGTGATGCTGGATTCGGTGGTGCACAAGGACGTACGGATCGTGGCGCGGGTGCGGGTCGAGGCCGAGTCGGGATACGTGATGCGAGGGCTGTCCATCACGCCGAGCATGGCGCGCGTCATCGGCCCGGAGAAGAGCCTGGCTCTGATCGACTCGGTGACCACGCTGCCGACCGTCATCTCGAGCGTGAACGGCCCCTTCTTCCGCACCGTCCCGCTCGATACGGCCCCGCTCGGCATCGTGCGCATCGTTCCCAAAGAGGTGCGCATGGCGGGCGAAGTCACGGCGATCGTCGAGCGCTCGCTCTCGGGCGTCCCGATCACCGCGGCGGCGTCGGGCTTCACGGGGTTCCTGCTGTCGGTGGAGCGGGTGGCGGTGACCGTGCGGGGTCCCGAATCGAAGGTGAACACACTGACACGCGACAGCGTGCGGGTGGTGGCGCACCTCGTGGGCAAGGCCGGCCCGGGCGGCTACGCCCGCCTCACGGTCAGCGCGCCTCCCGGGATCGACGCACACGCCGTGCCCGACTCCGTCTCCCTCAGACGCAAGACCGGACGTGGCTGACGTCGTCCTCGGGATCGAGACGTCGTGCGACGAGACCTCGGCCGCGGTGCTGGTGGGCGAGCGCCGACGTCCCGAGCTCGCCGGGCTCGTGATCCTGTCGCAGGACGTGCACCGAGTGTTCGGAGGCGTCGTGCCGGAGCTCGCGAGCCGGGCGCATCTGGCGGCGCTGCCGGCGGTCGTCGACCGGGCGCTCGCCGAGGCCGGCATCGGCTGGAGCGCGGTGGACGCCGTCGCCGTGACGCAGGGCCCGGGGCTCGTCGGCGCACTGCTCGTCGGCGTGGTCTACGCCAAGGCGCTGGCCTACGCCGGCGACCGCGAGCTGATCGGCGTCCATCACATGGAAGGGCATCTCTTCGCCCCGCTCGTGGAGGATCCGGACTTGGCACCGCCCTTCGTCGCGCTGCTCGTGTCGGGGGGTCACACGCTGCTGCTCGACGTTCCCGCCTGGGGGCGTTACCGCCTGCTGGGCGCGACCCGCGACGACGCGGCCGGCGAGGCGTTCGACAAAGTGGCGACGCTGTTGGGCCTGGGGTACCCGGGCGGCCCGGCGATCGAGCGGCTCGCGCCTCAGGGCGATCCGACCCGCTTCTCGTTTCCGCGCCCCATGCGGGACGAAGGCTACGAGTTCTCGTTCTCCGGCCTGAAGACCGCGGTGCTGCGCGCGGTGCGCACGAGCGACGATCTCGAGCGCGACCGTCCGCATCTGGCCCGCGCCTTCCAGGACGCGGTGCTCGACGTGCTGATCACCAAGCTGGAGCGTGCGATCCGCGCCACGGGCCACCGTACCGCCGTGCTGGGCGGCGGCGTGGCGTGCAGCCGGGCGCTTGCCGGCCTCGCCGCCCGGCGGCTCTCGGACGGAGGGCTGGCCCGCGTGGCCGTTGCGAGCCCACGCCTGAACGCCGACAACGCCGCCATGATCGCCCGCGCCGGTTGGTACCGTCTCGGCCTGGGCGAGCGCAGCGACTGGACCCTGGACGCCCGGGCGGACCTCCCGCTGCCCGGCCTGGAGCCGGCACCCACCACCCTCGGCGCGGCCCACCCATGACGATTTATCCCTTCGGCTTCACGATCCCGCTGCCCCGGATCGACGTCCTGTTCATCCACCTGGGTCCGCTGCAGGTCACGGGATACGGGCTGATGATGATGGTCGCCTTCCTGATGGCGGGGTGGGCGATCCAGATCGACCTCCGGCGCCGCGGGATGGCCGAGGAGTACGCGGCCGACATCGTGTTCGCCGCCGTGCTCGGCGGCATCGTGGGAGCGAAGATCTGGTACGTGTTGCTGACGGGCGAATGGGAAGCGCTGCTGCGGCGCGGCGGGTTCGTTTGGTACGGGGGCTTTCTCGGCGGCGTGGCGGCCGTGCTGGCGACCGGGTGGTGGAAGCGCGTGCCCGCGCGCTGGACCATGGAACTCACCGCTGCCCCCCTCGCCCTCGGCTACGGGCTGGGGCGGGTCGGGTGCTTCCTCGTCAACGACGACTACGGCATCCCGTCGACCTTGCCGTGGGCGATGAAGTTCCCCCGCGGCCTCCCGCCCACCACGGTGGCCGAGCTGAGCAACATGCACGTGGCCTTTCCCCCCGGTACCGATCCCATGCAGGTCGTGGCGGTGCACCCGACGCAGATCTACGAGACGACGCTGATGCTGCTGGCGTTTGCCCTGTTATGGCGTTGGCGTGACCACCGGCACGGGACGGGCTGGCGGTTCGGCGTCTATCTCGTCCTGGGAGGGACGGAGCGCTTCCTGGTCGAGATCGTGCGCGCCAAGGACGATCGGCTGCTGGGACCGTTCACGCTGGCACAGGTGACGAGCCTGCTGCTGGTCGCGGCGGGGGTGTGGCTGATGCAACGGCTGCGCTTACCCGAGCCCACGACCGTTGCCGTGCCCCCCGCCCTCAGGCCGCAACCCCAGGCTCAAGGCACGCGGTAGTTGCGGGCTACGGGAACGACGGCCGGGGGCGGTCCCGCCCCGCTCCGCCCAAGCGGTTCCGCTGCAACCACACCACGGCCACCAGCAGCAGCACGAGGAGCAGCAGCTGGAGCGCCAGCGATTGCACGGTCGGATAGATGCCGAGCACCGGGATGCGAGGCGCCCATGGGACCACGCTCACCCGCACCAGTCCGGACTCCTGCAGGTCCGCGATCCCCTTTCCCGCGAACACGAACGCCATGTAGTAGAGCATCGCGCTCGTCACCGCGAAGAACGGCTTGAGCGGCACCTTCATCCCGAAGCGGTTCACCGCCACGTAGATGATCACCAGCGCCAGCGCGCCCGCGGCGATCCCGGCCATGACGCCCGCCACTCCCGCAGCGCTGGTCGAGCCCGCCGAGGAGAGCAGCGCCTTGTAGAACAGGATGGTCTCGAAGCCCTCCCGATACACCGCGAGGAAGGCCACCGACGAGAGCGCGAACCCCGAGCCGGTCGACAGCGCATCCTCGATCCGGCCCTTCACGAACGCATTCCACTTAGCCACCTCGATCTTCGAGAGCAGCCAATAGCTGACATAGAACAACACGGCGGTAGCCAGGAGCATGGTGCCACCCTCGAGCGCCTCCCGCTGGCCGGGCGTGACCTCGAACAGCAGCTCGATCACAACGGCGGTGGCGGCGCTCGCGGCGACCGCGGCCCAGGCGCCTCGCGCGACGTGACGCCGGCGCTCGAGGGCGCCGGCCTTCGAGAGAAACGCCATGAGCGCCGCGACGATGAGGATCGCCTCGAAGCCTTCCCGCAAGAGCAGCACGAACGATTGCACGAACAGGCCGGCGCCCGAGCTGCGGTCGGCGACGAGCCGCTCGGCGCGCTCCAGATCCGCGAGCAGCCGGGCCTGGATCGCGCCCAGCTCGTCCGGGCCGGCGCCAGCCGCGGTCCGGGCGCGCAGCAGGGTGAATGCCTGCTCGAGCTCGCCGGCGAGAGCGGGGTTCTTCACCCGCACCTCCGTCTCCACCTGTTCGAAGCTGAGATAGGCGTCGAAGGTGATCTTGTCGGACTTGAGCGAAACGGCCGAGTCGAGCTGGCGTCGCACCACGGAGAACGTCGCGGCCGCGGGGGACGCCTCGTACTTCTGCCGTTCGGCCGTCGGGAGCACCCGCAGGAACGCCACGATCTTGGCCGCGTCCCCGGGATCGAGCGTCCGCGCAAACCCGGGCATCGCCGTCTCCGGCCGGCCCCGCAGAATGAGACCTTCGAGCTCGCGGTCGGTGAATCGGCCCTGGACGGCGAGGTCGCGGAGCGCGGGCGGCCGGACCGAGAGCCTGGCGGCGAGCGGACCGTCGCCGCCGCCGGTGGCGCCGTGGCACGTCGCGCACGTCGTCGCGTATCGCCCCTCGCCCTCGCGGACCAGCCCTTCGTCGGCGCGCAGCGTCGCCACGTACGTGGCCACGGCCCAGCGGTCCTCGGGCGAGAGCGTCTCTTCGAACTGCGGCATCGCCGTGCCCGCTACCCCGATCGTGAGCTTGCGGTACACGTCCACCGGAGACACCGTGCTCATGCCCTCCCGGTCGGCGAGGCTCGCGGGCGACGGACCCTGTAGGTGCTTCGCCTTCGGCCCGTCACCCCGCCCGGTCGGACCGTGACACTGCGCGCACTGCTCCTGGTAGACGGCCGCGCCGCGCCCCAGCGACGGCGGGCGCGCCGGAAAGCTTTCGAGGGCGCCTCCCACGACGGTTGCAATGCGCTGCACGAGCAGTCCGGCCCGCGCAGCGACCGAGTCCGGCGCCGCGGCCCGGTCGAGCATGGCGCGCAGCGCCGCGAGATCGGAGTCGGCGGTCGCCCGCACGGCCCGCGGGAGCGAGCCCACGTCGAGGCGCGCCTGGTCGAGAAACTGCTTCGCTTCCGAGACCTCCTCGGGATTCGTCACCCGGCCCCCGCGGGGCGTAACACCGATGGCGTACTCCTTGGCAGCGAGCGAGGCCGCGGCCACGATGCGCCGCGCCACGGCCAGCGAATCCATCGCCTGCGCCCCGGCGCGGGCCGCCACGCACGTGCCCAACAGCAAGCCGACGAGTGACTTACGGTAGATGAGGACTGGTCTCAGAACGGGGAATTTCAATACTAGAGTGATTTTGTCGGGAATGCAAGGCAAACCGTCACACGCGCTCCAGCACGACCACCGCTACGGCCGCCTGGTGGGTGTGGGAGAGCGACAGCAGCACGCGTCCCACACCGAGCTCGCGCGCCCGCTCGGCGGCAGTGCCGCTGAGCCGCACGTCGGGCCGGCCGTCGGGCGCCCGCGTGATCTCGATCTCCCGCCAGCCGATGCCACGGGCCGCCGCGGTGCCCTGCAGCGCCTTGTAGACCGCCTCCTTGGCCGCGAGTCGTACGGCCACGTGGGTCGCGGGGTCGGGTCGGCTCTCGCAGTACGCGCGCTCGTCGCGTGTGAGCAGGCGCTGGAACACACGTGCGCCCTTGTCGGCGATGATTGCCGCGACGCGCGACACTTCCACGAGGTCGACGCCGACGCCGATCGCGCTCAGAAGCCGAGCCGCCCCGCGAGCCATGCCGGGGCGGGAAGGTAGCCGCCGAGGACCAGCCCCAGCCAAATCAGCCCGGCCGCGAGCGGCGTCAACCCAACGATCACGGGCCAGAGGGATGGCCGCCACCGGGCGATGGCATCGGTCTCGACCGCCCAGCGCCGCCGCTCCTCGGCCACGGCCGTCTCGAGGGCGAGCCATGCCGCCTCCAGCCGCCGGGCCGCCGCCCGCAGCGCGTCCTGCCATTCGGCGTGCAGCGTCTTGTCGAGGACCCCCGCGTCCCGAACCAGGAGGCCCGCGCGGTCGAGGGCGTCGAGCGCGGCCACAAACGCCTCGCCGCCGGCGGCGAGGCGGGCTGCGATCGCGCGCTTTTCGGATCCCGTGAGCAGCCGCCGGCGCCGCTGCCGTGGCGGCATCCGGACGCGCCGCGCCGCGCGCTCGATCTCCCCGTCGAGCGCGGCCGTCACCCGTGCCGCCGCCTGCCGCACCGCGGCTTCCCACGCCGCCAGCCACGCGCGGCGGCTGACGGCCTCGAGCACCTGCTCACGCGCCTCGCCCGCCGCCGCGGCCCGTGCCTGGCCTCCCAGCTCCATCACGCGCGTCGCCAGCTCTTCGCGCAGGTCGTCGAGCGGCACCCACGGTTCTTCCAAGCGACGCGGCACCAGCAGACGCCCCAGCGAAGACGCGAGCTCCGGGACGCGCAGCGGCATCGGGATCTTCACACCGGGGCTCATCGTGCCAGCAGGGCGGCGCGGCCGGTGCGCCGCTCGAAGGCGGCGACGAAGTACGGCAGCGATTCCGCGAGGAAGCTCGCGCGCGCGAGACCGGTCGCCGCGATCGCCCGCTCGATGTCGGCCGGCTCACCTTCCACCTCGAGGAGGACGTCCATTTCCGGATACCACTCGAGCCGCAGCACCGCTTCCCCCAAGCGGTAGACCTCGACCCGCCGATCGATGCGCAGCGACACGGCGAAGCCGAGCCGCGCGAGAATGGTCACGACGCCTTCCGGATCGCCGACGCGCACCTCGGTCTCGGCACGACGACGGTAGCGCCCGCGCTTCGAGTGCGGCCCTTTCCAACCGAGCATCCCGTACGCCGGCACCCCGTCGGCCTGCCGGTACACGCGCAGCCGCAGGACCTCGTCGCGCTCCGTAAGGGTGGGAGGGGCATCGCGGTCGAACCGCCGGTCGAGCATGTCGCCCCGGAACTCGAGGACCGCGCCGGCGCGCACCAGGGCCGCGCGCAGCGCGTCGGGATCCTCCACCCGCGCCTTGACCTCGAGCTCGTCTACGGCTGGCGGGGCGGGGGGGGACCGCCTCACGCGAAGATCGCTTCGAGCACCGCGGCCGTGTCGGCGAGCGTCGCGAACACGTACGCGGCGCCCGCGGCGCGCAGGGCCGCGACGTCGTAAGAGCCGGTAGCGACGGCCACGCTGCGCGCGCCGATCGGCCGGCCGCACGCGACGTCGTCCGGCGTGTCCCCGATCACGATCACATCGGCGCCCGCGAACGGGCGGCGGGTGAGCTGCGCCGCGCGCCGTGCCGCGACCGCCGGCAGGTCCGCCCGCCGCGCGGAATCGGAGCCGTAGGCGCCGACGCGGAAGCGCGCCGGGTCGAGCCCCGCCGAGCGCAGCTTCAGCGCCGCGCCGGGCGCGACGTTCCCAGTCAACAGTCCCACGAGCGCGCGGTGCTGCGCCTCGTGCGGCTCGAGGGCAGCGAGCAGCTGCCGCGTACCCGGCATGAGCTTGGTCGTCTGGGCGGGGTTGGCGAGCTCGGCGCGCAGGTGCTCCACGTAGCGGCGGCACACCGCGTCGATGCGGTTCGCATCCTCCGCCGCCGGATGGCCCGCCAGCGAGAGGAGGTCGCGCACGATCTGCGGATCGGTCTTCCCGTCGAACCGGTAGCCCTCGATCGGCCCCGCGGTGCCCGCCTCGTCGACGAGCGCGCGGTGAATCGCCCGCCGCCCGGCGCCGTCAGTCCAGAGGAGGGTGCCGTCGATGTCGAAGAGCACGAGCTTCATGCGCGAAAAATACGCGGTCAGGCGCGCGAAGTCTCGGGGCGCCGCACAGCGACGAGCATGCCCCGCAGCCGCCGGGCGGCGGGCGTGTCCGCGAACAGGTCGTCCGATGCCACGCCTCCGCGCGCCAGCGCCGAGTGCACGACGTGACCGCTCCCCGCCCACAGGGCCACATGAGAAATGCGCTGGCCGTCGGCGAAGCAGAGAATGTCCCCCGCGCTGTAGCCGGCGCCGGCGGCGTCGATCGCGACCGCGCGGCCGGCGAGTGCCTGTTGATCGCTGTCGCGCGGGAGGCTGACGCCCCGGGCCGCATACGTCGCCTGGACCAGCCCCGAGCAATCGACGCCCCATTCGGTGCGTCCTCCCCACCGGTACGGGGCGCCGGAAAACCAGCGCTGCGCCCACTCCGGGGCGGCGACGAGCCGCGCTTCGGCCCGATACTCCGGCTCGGACCGCACCACGCCCCAGGCGACGGTCCACGCACGCCCGTCCGCGGTGTCCACCAGCCCGTCACGCCGCACCACGAGGCGCGCCCCCACGGCCAGGCGGAAGCGCCGATCTTCGAACTTGAGCTCCGCGCCGAGCGATCGCGCCGTGGCGCGCGTAGTCCAATCCTCCACCCAGTCGTCCGCACCGGTCTGCACGTAGCCCGCGTGCAGCCAGCCGTGGTAGCCATCGGGCACCCGCACGCGCAGCCATGTCCCGTCGCGTCGCTCGAGCAGCGTCAAGGGCTCGCCGTGCAGCACCTCGCTCACACGGTCGGCCGCGATGCGCGGCTCCCGCAACAGCGGCGCGACGGCGGCCGTCGTCACCGCGGCGGGTGCGTCGCGCACCGACGCGTCGGGCAGGAGGCGGATGTCGGCCGCGCGGCGCGCCGCGGCGGCGATGCGACGCAGCTGCTCCAGGGCGTCGCGACTCGTAGTACAGCCCGTGAGCGCGGCAGGCTGGACGGCGACCTCGAGCACACCCAGCCGCGGGTCGGGCACCCATTGGCGCGCGACGTCTCCGACGTCGCGCTCGAGACGATCGGTCACGGCTTGGCGCCGTCGGCCAATCCCGGCACGTCCCCGAGACCGCGCGCCAGCCGCACCGCGCGCTCCACCGCCACCGGGACCGCCAGCGCGGCCAGCGCCTCCGCCTGGAGCGGCGTGGCGGGCACGGCCGCGGCGGTGCTCACGGCGAAGACGACGTCGCCGTCGAACAGGGTGCCGTAGGGAACGATGCGGCGGGCGAGCGCGTCCCCCGCCGCGTGGGCCAGGCTCTCGAGCGCCGTGCGATCGAGCGTGGCGTTGGTCGCCACCACGGCAAGGGTTGTGTTGGCGCGGCCGAACGGGGCGCCGCCCCCGGCGAAATGCGCGAGCGCGTCCGCGAACCGACCGTCCGGGCGGCGGGCGCCCGCGACGATCGACCCCGTTCCGTCGAGGATGTTGCCCACCGCGTTCAGCACCACGAGCGTCCCCACCACAATGTCTCCACCGCGCGCCGCCCACGTCCCCACACCGCCCTTCATGGCGCGGCGCGGCCCCAGCGCTTTGCCCACCGTCGCGCCCGTGCCCGCGCCGACCGTCCCCTCGAGGACATCGGCGGACGCCGCGCCGCACGCGCGATACGCGTCGTCCGCGGTCGGCCAACGGTCCGCCTTCCCGCCCGGCGCCAGGTCGAAGTCGAAGATCACGGCGGTCGGCACGATCGGGACGACCCCCGCCGGCCCGAGCGGCAGGCCGCGGTGCCGCTCGCGCAGCCAGCGCATGACGCCGTCGGCGGCTCCGAGTCCGTACGCCGAGCCGCCGGTGAGCAGGATCGCGTCGATATGGCCGACCAGATGGCGCGGGTTGAGGGCGTCGAGCTCGCGGGTGCCGGTGGCGCGGCCGCGCACCGCTCCGGCCGCGCGCATTCCGCCCTCGGGCGCGAGCACAACGGTGCACCCGGTCGCCCGCGGCAGGTCGGTCCAGTGACCCACGGTGAGTCCGGGGACGGCGGTGATGCTGGTGGGATCGGACGACGTCATGGGAGCGCGAAGATAGCTCGGCTTGCTGGCCTTGTGGAGGGTACATACGTTAGCGCATGCCCAACCCCCAACCGCAAGACCAGCCGACCACCGTGCTGGTGGTCGACGACGAAGACGGCATCCGGCAGGCGCTGCACCGGTTTCTGACCCGGCTCGGCTACCGCGTGCTGCAGGCGTCGAGCGGTGCGGAGGCGCTCGACCGCCAGGCGACCGAGCAGCCGCACGTGATGCTCTCCGACATCCGCATGCCGAACATGAGCGGCGTGGAGCTCGTGCCCAAGGCGCTGGCCGCCGATTCCGACCTCGCCATCATCATGCTGACGGCGATCGACGAGCCACGGACCGCGATCGAGTGTCTGAAGCTGGGCGCGTACGATTACCTCATCAAGCCAGTCGACTTGGACGAGCTGGAGCTGTCGTTGCAGGGCGCATTGCGGCAGCGGCAGCTCGAGGTCGACCGGCGCGAGCTGGAGCAGTGGCTGGCGCGTGAAGTCGCCGTGCGGACACGCGACCTGGAGGAGCGGACGACCGTCGTGGAAGACATCGCCCTGGCCGCCCTAGCGGCCGCGGGCGATTGGGCGGGGGTGGGCGACGCGGTGCAGAGGCTCGCAAAGGAGCTCGGGACCTCGCCCGACGACGTGCAGCGGGAGATCCGCAAGCGGCGCGGGGCGGGCTAGGCCTGCTTCGCCGCCTTCGCCTTCTCCTCGCACGCCTTGCAACGCGTGATCCCGCGAAACGAGCAGATGAGACAGATGAAGGTCCCGCAGTCCGCGCAGGGGTATCCCTCCGAGGCGCGCTCTTCATTGCCGCAGTAGCGGCACACCATCGCATCGTGCTCCATCAGCTTCGGTTTCTCGGTCATGGTCGCCTCAGAGGTCGAGCCCGTACACCTTAATCTTATTGATCAGCGTCGCCCGCGAAATGCCGAGCTCCAGGGCGGCGCGGGTGCGGTTGCCGCCGTGGAACCTGAGGGTCTTCTCGATGTGCACACGCTCCACGTCCGCGAGCGCCTGCGGCTGGTGGCGCTTGTCCCCGCCCCCGGTCTTGCGCAGGTCGGCCGGAAGATGCTCCAGGCCGAGCTGCGCCACGCCCCTGGCCAGGATCATCGCGCGCTCGACCACGTTGCGCATCTCGCGCACGTTCCCGGGCCAGGGCGCGGAGAGCAGGCGGTCCAGCGCCTCCGCGCTGCAGGCGCTGGGGCAGCCGGGCATCTGCGGGGCGAAGTCGGCCAGGATGCGGGTGAGGAGCGCGAGCCGGTCGTCGCGCGACCGCTCGCGCACGGCGGGCAGGCGCAGCGGCATGACGCTCAAGCGATAGTACAGATCCTCGCGGAACCGTCCGGTGTGCACGTCCGCCACGAGATCGCGGTTGGTCGCCGCGACGAGGCGCACGTCCACCGTGATCTCGCGGCTCCCGCCCAGCCGTCGGAACGTCTTCGTCTCGAGCACGTGCAGCAGCTTGGGCTGCAGCTCGGACGCGAGATCACCGATTTCGTCGAGGAAGATGGTGCCGCGGTCGGCGAGCTCGAACAGGCCCTGGCGGCGGTCCTTGGCGTCGGTGAAGGCGCCCTTCTCGTGCCCGAACAGCTCCGACTCGAGGAACGTGGCCGAGAGGCCGCCACAGTTCACCTCGACGAACGGGCCGCTCGCGCGCGGCGAGAGATGATGGATGATGCGCGCCACCCAGCCCTTGCCCGTGCCGCTCTCGCCCGTGAGCAGCACCGTGGAGCGCTCGCTCGCCGCGAGCAGCTCGATCTGGCGTCCCAGCTCGCGCATCGCCGGCGACGCGCCCAGCGACTCGAGCCCCTCGTCCTCGTGCTCGCGCGCGCGCAGCATCGCGTTCTGGCGCACCAGGCGGATCTTCTCGGACACCCGCGCCGTGGCGGCCGCGAGGTGGTTCAGATCGACCGGCTTCGTGAGGAAGTGCTCGGCACCGAGCTGCATGGCCCGCACCGCCGTTTCGATGTCCCCCTGGCCCGTGAGCAAAATGACCGAGCCACCGTGCGAGCGGAGCCGCTCGAGCACCTCGAGCCCACCCACGTCGGGCAAATGCAGGTCGAGAATCACCACGTCGGGGCGGAGCCGGTCGAACGCGTCGAGCCCCGCCTGGGCGGTCGCCGCCCGGCCCACCTCGTAGCCGATGCGGTCGAAGTAATCGCCGACCGCGCGCAGCACATCGGCGTCGTCGTCGATCAGGAGCACGCTGTCAGGCATGACGCTTCCCGAGCGGCGCAGTGCGGGGATCCACGATCACCCGCAAGGCGTGCGGCAGCAGCCGGGCCTCGAACGGAGCGTTCCCCGCGGGCTCGCCGTCGAGCTGCATCGGCCGCGGCGGGCCCTCGAGCACGTCCACGCGCACCGTACGGCCGCGGCCGAACCACAGGCGCCGCGCGCCATTGTGCGGTCGCCGCAGCAGCTCGTAGAACGCGGCAAGGCTCTCCAGTAAGCCGTCCGCCCGGAGGACCAGCACGTCGAGCCAGCCGTCGTCTGGGGCGACGTTGTCGCGCAGCCGCAGAAAGGGGGGCACCAGCTCGCCGCAGTTCGCCACCAGCACCATCGCCGCCGGCAGCTCGTGCGCCACGCCGTCTACGGTGACGCGATGGAGCGGGCTCGTCACGTCGGGGAGGGTGGCGAAGGCGTGCATCACATAGGCCGCCATCTTCCAGCGGCGCTTTTCGGCCGCCCCCGTGCGGGCCATGAGGCGGGCGTCGAACCCGGTGCCGCTGCACACCGCGAAGTAATGCAAGCCGTCGGGGCGCGCTACGGTTCCCAAATCGATCGCCGCCGTGTGGCCGCCGAGGATCACGCGCGCTGCCGCCGCCGCGTCTCGCGGTAGCCGCAGGTTCCCCGCCAGCAGGTTTCCCGTACCGCCCGGGACGAGGCCGAGCGGGATGCCGCCGTCCACCGCCCCGGCGGCGATCTCCATCGCCGTGCCGTCCCCGCCGTAGCACACCAGGGCGTCGAACTCCTGGTCGGCCGCCTCGCGCGCGAAGCGGCGCGCATCCCCCGCCTGCGCCGTGGCCCGCACCTCCACGGTCCAGCCGCCGTGCCGCAGCGTGTCGCGGATCGCCGTCACCGCCCGTGCGTCGGTGCGCGCCGCCGCCGGGTTGGCGATGAGCAGGGCCCGGGTCATGGCTAGTAGCGCCGCTCCCAAAAGAGGTCCAGACCGAGCTGCCGCGCGGGCGCCTGCGTGCCGTAGGGATCGCACGTCTGCACGGGCTCGAAGCTCGCCTCGGTACGCCACTCCGGGCTGATGCGGAATTGCAGCGACAGTCCGAGCGTGTTGGTGACCCCCGCCTGCTGCTGCGCCTGGCACACCTCCGAGTTGAACCCGGCGTTCACCACGAGAAACGTCTTGGGGCCGAGCTGTCGCCCCACCGCGAGCTGCCAGCCCAGCAGCGCAGTGCCCTGCCCGCCGCCGCTGGGCCGGATCTCCACGTAGTCCACCGGCACGCCGCCGGACACGATCGTCTGCTCGATCTCGCCCGACAGCACCGAAAGCGCGCCCTGGAGGACGGCTCGCTGATCCGCGATCCCGCCCTGGTCGCCCCCCAGATCCACGGTCCGCTTGCCGAACAGGAGGTACGAGATCAGCTCCGTCTGCGACAAGTCCTGTTTCTCCGCCGCGAGGGTCACTTTCGGCACGAGCAGCGTACCGGTGATGTGCGCCACGACGCCGATGTCTTCGGTGGTCTCGCCGGGCGTCGGGACGGGATGAACCAGATGCTTCGCCTCGATGTCGAGGGCGGCGTCCTGATCCGGCGTACCGAAGTACCGCACGGTTCCCTGCGACACGACGAACTCCCGCGAGACCGGGCCGACTTTGAGCCGATACGTGCCGCGCACGGCCTGCAACGTGCCGCTCACGAGATACAGGTTGCGCTGCTTGGTGAGTCGCACCGACCCGGCGAGCTGGATGTTGGCCTCGTTCGAGCGCAGCCAGACGTCGCTTCCCATCTCGAGCGCCAGATCGTCGATCCGCAGGCTGTCGAGGAAGACGTTCTGGAACTCCGGGCCGAGGCGTTGCTGCTCGATGAGCGAGGCGAGCGACGTGTCGGCGAGCTCGTCCAGGTTCACGATGCGTTTCTGCACGAGGTCCGCGAAATAGAGGACGCCCGACGTCACGTTGACCTGGCCCGTGAGCGCGGCGCCGAAGATGGGGCCCTGGAGCGTGAGCCGCCCGCTTGCCGTGATCGTCACGTTGTTCTTCAGGTCCAGGGCCTTGAACTGGTCGGCCGCGATGCGCAAATCGAGCACGGGATGCGTGAGCCGCTCGAGCCGCACGACGCCGGATACGTCGGCCCGGCCACGCTCGCTCGACGCCGAGAGCGACTGGACGGCGATCGTGTCCCCCGAGAGCGCCAGTCGGCCGTTCAGGTTTTCGTAGCGGACGTTCAGAGTCGGAATCGTGGCAGCGGCGTCGGCGATCTGCAGCGCGCCGCGCAGCCGGGGGGCGTCCCAGGTCCCGGCGATCCCCAGGTCGGTCGAGAACACCCCGGTCACCTGGCGCACGGCCGGCGTGAGCGCTTCGAGCACCGAGAGATCCACGCTGTCCGCCGTGGCGCGCACCGACAGCGTGTCGGGGAGCTGACGATGCTCCACGCGCGTGAGGGCGAGGTCCAGCGGCAGAAACGCCTGCACGTCGAGGATCTGCTGCCCCGAGCGCCAGAGGTGCAGGGCGGTCCGCAGCCGGCGGTCGCGGTACTCGAAGGTGCCGTCGACGAACGGGGCGCGGAACTCGCCGAGCCGTCCGTTCGAGAGCGAGAACGCGCCGCTCGACACCGGATCGGCCCGGCTCCCCGAGAGGCCGGCGGTCGCGGTGACCGACCCGCCGACGCCGGCGGTGTCCCGCTCGAGCAGTGCATACACGCCCGCCAGCGGAAAGCCCTCGAGCTGCAGGTGGGCGTCGGCCTGGCCGTGTGTGGGGAGGTCCCCCTCGAGTGCGAGCGTGCCCGACCCGTACACGCTGTGGAGCGCCAGGCGGCTCACGCGAGCGGCCGAATCGGTCACGCTGAGCTCCGTCGGCCGCTCGAGCACCCAGACGTCGCCCGGCAGCTGCACCGCCAGCGAATCGAGACCCACGGCGAGTACGCGCCCGCCCGCCGCGGTGGTGCGACGGGCGAAGCGCCCGCCGGCGAGGAAGGCGCCCCCCCCGCCCATGCGGGAGCGCGCGAACCACGTGAGCGAGTCCAGCGTCCCGCGCCCCACCGCCGCCGCCCCCGAGAACCCCAGCGTGCCGTAGGCGAGGGAGTCGAGCGTCGCCTCCAGCGCGAACGCGGGCGTGGGGCCGGGGCGCCATTGGAGGCGCGCCCGGCCGGCGGGGAGCTGCCAGCCACGCCACGCCACCCGCTCCACGCTGGCGCGCACCTCGACGCCGAGCGAGTCGAGCGACCCCCCGAGCGTCGCGACCACGCGGGCCGAGCCCGCGAGCGGCCGGATCGGCTCGGGGTCGGGGTCGGGATCGGCGCGCGCCGCGGCGGCGCTCCCCGCGAGCCAGCTCACCAGGGAATCGATGGCGCTCAAGCTGTCGGCGTCGAAATCGAGCGCCAGCTGGCCGCTCGTGCCGCGCGTCCAGCCGAGCGATCCCGACCCCGTGGTGACGAGCCCGGGTTGCGCCAGGCGCAACGAGTCGACGTACACCCGGCGGTCGGCGAGGCGCAGGCGCACGGCGCCCGAGTCGAGCCCCGCGCCGGCGAACAGCGACGGGCCGAGCAGCGCGGTCACGGCGCCGCTGGGCGCGACGCCGCTGTCACCCGCCAGGGCGCCGCGCACGGTGAAGCCGAGGCGCGAGGGCGGGGCGCCGGTGAGCCAGTGCGCGAGATCCAAGTCCCGCGTCGCCAGCTCGAACTCGCGCGCACCATAGTGCGGCAGATCGAGCATCAGCACGCCGTCGGCGCGCACGTCGCCTCCCTCTCCACCAGCGTGCAGCTCGGCGTGGGCTTCGAGCGCGTCGAGCGGGCCCGCCAGCTTCACCTGCCCCGACGCGGCTCCTCGCAACGGGAGCGTGGGAAAGCTGCCCCTGAGGCCGTCGAAGGAGAGCGAGTCCGCCGTCAGGTCGGTGTAGATGCCGAGCACCCGGCCGCGCGTATCGAGGCGCACGGCGCCCGTGAAGTGGCTCGGCGGCCGATCGCCGTCCCGATGCTCGAGGGTGCCGGTGAACTGCGCGTTCTTGAGCGGGCCCGCGAGGCTGCCGTTGGCCAGGAGCGTGCCGTGCAGTCGCACCGCCGGCGCCAGCCGGGCCAGTGTACCCAGATCGACGCTCGCCGCCTCCACGGCGAACGGCTGGAACCGGATGCCGTCGGCCGCCTTGAGGTTCACCTCGCCCTTGCCCCGCACCTGTGTCTGCGGCCACGCCGGTACGAGCGAGTCGCGGAACGACCAGTCGGTTTCCAGAGCGAGGGCGGTGAGCGGTCCCGTGGCGATGGTGCGCCCGGTGAGCCGTCCGGCAAAGGGCAAGGTGTCCAGAAAGGGCCGGGCGAATTCGAGGTCGAAGTCGCGGGCGTCCAGGTCGGCGTCGCGCAGCGCCACGAGCCCCGAGTCCGCGACGTTCAAGGCGGTCAGCCGGCCGGCGACCGTGCCCCCCGCGAACGCCAAGCGCAGCGAATCCAACCCTACCTCCAAGACCCGGCTCCCGTGCGAGCGCAGCCGCACGTCTCCCGAGAGCACTCCGGTGGCGGGCGGGCCGGTGAAGCGGCGATCGATGAACGGGAAATCGCCGAGCGTCGCCGAGTCCGCACGCAGCCGGAGATCGAACAGCAGGGTGCCGTGCGGCCAGCGGACGGCGCCATGGGCGTCCCGCAGCGCGGACGCGGGCAGCTGCACGCGGGCCAGGCGCACCTCCATCGAGTCGCCGATCACGCGGAGCCGGCCCGCGACGTCGACGAGCCGCACCGCGGGGTCGGTGCTCTCGAACGCAAGCCGCGACACGTCGATACGGATGCCGCGCTCGCGCGGCGAGGAGACCTGCAGGGCCGCGAGGTGCGCGTCCAGGTGCTCGAACCGCCGCACCCGCAGCCGCCCGTTCGGGCCGCCGCCGGCGATCTCGAGCGCCGAATCGCCGGGCTGGGGGTGGCGCGCCTGCAGTCGCAGCGTCACGCTGCCATCCGTGACGCGCACGTTCCGGAGCAGGATCAGCGCCGTCGGCCCGTGCTTGCCCGTGTCCGGCCCGCCCAAACGCAACAGCTCCTCGATGTTCAGCCGCCCGCTCGGGTGTTGCACGATGTTGATCACGGGTCGGCGCAGATCGAACTCGAACAGCACCGCCCGCCCTGCCGCGAAATCGAACGGGTTGTAGCTCACGTCGGCCCGCGGCAGCCAGGCGACCAGTGTCGAGTCGGCGTCGAACAGCCGGACCTGGGAGAGGGTGAGGCCGGTGAGCAGCGAGCCCCCGACGTCGCCGATCTCGATGGTGCCCGTGAACACCTGGTGCAGGGCCCCCGCCGTCACGCGCGTGAGCAGTGCGCGTCCCGCGTCCGTACCCACGAGCGACCCGAGTGCCCCGAGGAAGCAGGCGAGCAGCCCCGCGAGCATCCACAATGCCACTCCGAGCGAGCGCCGGACCATCAGAACGCCTGTCCCACCGCGAACTGCACTACGACGCGGCGCCAGAACCCGGGTGGCAGGCCGGGATCGTGCGTCTTCCCGGTTGCACGGATGCTCTTGTCGCTCTTGTTCAGGAAATACACCTGTCCGGGCTCCGGCGGGTAGCCGTTGTAAGCGGCGTCCAGTCGCACCGGCCCGAGCGGCGTGACGAACCGCAAGCCCACCCCGGGCGTGACGCGCAATCCACTGACCGTGCTGAGCGTGTCTCCCCGCTCCCACACTTGCCCCGCGTCCACGAACAAGCCGAGTCGCACGCGATCCGGAAAGATCGGGGCAGGAACGCGCAGCTCCAGGTTGGCGGTGAACACCGTGTTGCCGCCGGTCGGCGACGCCTTGATGTCGCCATAGGTCGTGTCGGCCCCGCTCACCTGGAGAATGGTGTCGGCGACGTACACCCGCGGGCCCAGCTCGTTGCGGGCGTACCCGCGCACCGAATTCGGCCCCCCGGCGTAGAACCGCTGGTCCGGTGGCACGAACTGCGTACTCTGCCCCAGGAGCGTGATGCGTTGCGGCAGGATCGTGCCGCCCCGGATCCGCCACGCCAGCACGCTGCGGCGCGACACCGGATAGTACCGCGAGAGCTCGAGCTCACCGCGGTTGAACTCGTACAACGTGTCGGAGAGCACGAAGCGCGACGCGTGGACCAGCGTCATCTGAATCAGGCTCCCCGCGGAGGGGTCGAGCACCGAGTTCACGCGACCGCGGACGCCCGAGATCGTGACGGCGCCGAACCGCCGGCGGTTGGCGAGAAACGACTGATCGGCCTGGTTGCACGCGAGAAACTCCTTGCAGTACCGCACCGGGTCCGCCGTCGTGCGCCCCACCGCGTAGCTATAGGCGACGGTGACGGGAATGTCGCGCCGGGCGTTGAACGTGACCCCGACGTTCACACCGATATCCTGCCGCGTGTACGCCCTGAACTCCGAGCGCCGCTCCGCGAACAGGGCGAGGCTCGCCGTGTGGCGCGGCGACAAGAACGCCGGCTGCCGCAGGGCGAGCGTGGCGTTGTAATTGGCGGTATCGGATGTCGGATCGTTTTGCAGGAAGCGGCACACGTTGTCTCGGAACCCGGCGTCCGCCGGGAAGCCCACGCCCAGCTTCGAGACCTGGCCGCTCAAGTCGAGCGAGCGCGCGCCGCCCAGGAAATCGTAGGCCGTCCAGCCGCTCTGCGCCCGGAAACAGTCGAGCGAGCCGTACCCCGCCCCGATCCGGATGCGGCGCAGCGGCGCCTCGGCGACACGGACGATCACCCGCACGGTCGAGTCGCCGCCGGACCGCGGCAGCGTGTCGGCCAGTACCACGTTGACCGAGCGGAACATCCCGAGGCCGTACAGGTCCCGCTGTGTCACATACAGCTGATCCTGGCGAAACCAGTCTCCCGGCCGCACCGAGAGCATCCGCCGCACGCTGCCCGTGTCGACGTGACCGGCACCCGTGATGATCACCTCGCCCACCCGCATGCGCCGCCCCGGGACACCCTCGAGCCCCGCCACCGCCCGGAGCGCCGCGGCATCCACGTCGTAGCTCCGCAGCACGTCGGCGTAGGGGTACCCGCGGTTCTTGAGCCGGCCCACGATCGTGTCGGCGGACGCCTGGAACAGCGCCCGGTTGAACGGGTCCCCGACCTGAAGCGGCAACGCGCGTTTCACGGCCGGGACGTCGAGGATCGAGTCGACCCCCAACACGTCGAGCCTGGTGAGGCGCACCGGGTCGCCCTCGTAGATCCGGAACTTCACGTATACGTCTCTCGCCTCGCGGCGCACCACCGTGTCGATCACCGCGTTCATGTGCCCGCTCTGGCGGTACAGCAGCAGCAGGCGCACCACGTCGCGACGGAACTCGAGCTCGTTGAAGGGCCGCTTTTCCCCGAGGCCGAGCCAGCGTAGGAAGGGGCTGGTCGCGAACGTGCTCGAATTGGTGGTCGCGATCGCGGCACTCAGCGTGTAGTGGTCGATCGCGTGATTGCCCTCGAAGGAAAGCCCACGGACTACCCGCTGCGGCTCCTGCTGCGCGGCGAGGCGAGCCGCCGCGAATACGGCGACGACGAGGACCGGAAGAGACGCACGCAATTGACGCGGTCGGGCTGCTTCCCTATGTTGGCTCGCCCCCGCCACACTGTCAACCTTTTCGACACTCGACCCCATGCGCGCGCGCTGCATCCTCCTCCACACCGCCCTCGTTGCGGCCGTCGCATGCAGTCGCGCGGCGGCCGGGCGCGCCGGGTTGGTCTACTACGAGTCGTACGACCCGCGCTCGCTCGATCCCGCGCTCTCGACCGACGTGCCCACCGGCGAGATGGTGACGCTCGCCTTCGACAGGTTGACCCAGTTCGACCCCGACGGCCGGCTCGAGCCGGCGCTGGCCGATCGCTGGAGCGCGTCGCGCGACGGTCGGCGCTACCTGTTTCACCTGCGAGCGGGTGTCAAGTTCCACAACGGGACGCCGCTCACCACGGCGGCGGTGCGCGTGAGCTTCTTGCGGGTGCTGGCGCCGGGGACCAAGGGCGGTCGCCCCTGGCCGCTCTATCCGATCGCCGGGGCGGAGGCGTACGCAGCGGGGCGCGCCGGGGACGTCACGGGCATGACGCTCGTGGGCGACTCGGGGCTCGCCTTCACGCTCACCGAGCCGCTCGCCATTTTTCCCAAGTTTCTCGCCATGCCGGTCGCGAGTGTGGTGCCCCCGCCCCCGGCAGACCCGGGGGAGCGACCGATCGGCACGGGCCCGTGGCGGTTCGTGGCGTGGCAGCACGACGATGCGCTCACGTTCGCGCGCAACCCCGATTACTGGGGCGGCGCCCCGCTCACCGACACGCTGATCGTGCGTATCATCCCCGAGCCGCTCACCCGGGCCGCCGAGTTCGAGGCGGGCCGGCTGAGCGTGATCGAAGTGCCGTTCGGCGAGACGGCGCGGTGGCGCGCGCAGCACCCTCACTGGTTGGTGGAGAAGCCGGCGCTGCGCGTGGTATACGTCGCGCTCAACAACCGGCGCGGGCCGCTCTCCGACGTGCGCGTGCGTCGGGCCATCAACCAGGCGGTGAACGTCCCGGAGATCCTGGCCACGTTGTACGGCGGGCGCGGCATCCGGGCACGCGGGGCGATCCCGCCGGCGCTGGCCGGGAGCGACACGACGCGGCCCGCGTACGACTACGATCCGGCCGCCGCGCGGCGGCTGCTCGCCCAGGCCGGCTACGCCACGGGTATCGACGTGCAGCTGTGGCGAACGGCGGCCAATGTCGAGTTGTCGCGCGCGGCGCAGGCGATCCAGTCTCAGCTCGCCGCCGTGGGAGTGCGGGTGGAGCTGGTCGAGCGCGACGCCTCGAGCCAGCGCGAGGCCGCCCGCAAGGGTCAGGCCGACATGGTGATCCTCGACTGGTGGGCCGACTACCCCGACGCCGACAACTTCCTCTATCCCCTCTTCTATTCCGGCAGTTTCGGGCCGGGCGGCAACTGTGCGTTCTACGCGGACGCGGTGACGGACTCGCTGATCCTCGCCGCCCGTCGCACGGCGGACGAGGCCGCCCGCACGGCGCTGTACCGGCGGATCGACGACCGTGTGTACGCCGCGGCGCCGTGGCTCTACCTCTGGTTCCCCAAGGACCTGTGGGCCCACCGGCCCGAGCTGAGCGGGTGGGACCTGCCGGTCATCTTCAACGGACAGCGCTGGACTCATGCGCGTCTCGGGGGCCGGTGATGCGGCTGGTGGGGCGCCGCCTGCTCATGACGCTGCCGACGCTGTTCGGGGTGCTGGTGGTCGCCTTTCTGCTGCTGAACGTCGCCCCGGGCGATCCCGTCGCCGCGATGGTGGGCGAGCGCGCCGACTCGGCCACGATCGCGCGGCTGCGGGCCGAGCTGCACCTCGACGATCCGCTCCCGGCTCAGTTCGGGCACTATCTCTGGGGCGTGCTGCGCGGCGACTTCGGGCGCTCCTACATCACGCAGCGACCGATCACCCGGGACCTGGAGGAGCGCTTCCCCAAAACGGCCCAGCTCGCCTTGGCCGCGATGCTCCTCGCCGCGCTGTGCGGCATCACGTTGGGAGCGGTGTCGGCGGTGCAGCCGGGGGGCGCGATCGACCGGCTCGCCATGCTGGTGTCGTATGTGGGAGTGTCGTTCCCGGTGTACTGGGTGGGGCTCCTCCTGATCCTCGTGTTCGCGCTGGGACTCCACTGGCTGCCCCCGTCCGGCTCGGGCGGCCTCGCGTATCTCGTCTTGCCGGCGCTCACGCTCGGGATGCGCTCGATCGCATTCCTGTCGCGCATCACGCGCGCGGCCATGCTCGACGTGCTGTCGAGCGATTTCGTGCGCACGGCGCGGGCGAAGGGTCTGAGCGAGGCCGCCGTGGTGCTGCGCCACGGGCTCCGCAACGCGCTGATCCCGGTGATCACCGTGTTGGGTCTCGACACGGGGAGCTATTTGACCGGCAGCATTCTCACCGAGACGATCTTCGGCTGGCCGGGTCTGGGGCGCTACGTGCTGACCGCGATCGAGAAGCGCGACCTGCCGGCGATCCAGGGAAGTATTCTGTTCATGTCCATCGTGTTCGTGCTGGTCAACCTGGTGACGGATCTCCTCTATGCGAAAGCTGATCCTCGCATCGCTTACGATTAGCTCGGCCCTCGCGGCGCAGTCGTCCACTACGCGACCGCGTACCGTGGCGCTGCGCGGCTCTCTGGAGCACCGGCTGGCGCAGCTGATCGACGCCCCGCCGTTCGACCGCGCCACCTGGGGGCTCTACGTCGTGGACGATCGCGGCCGCGTCCTGTACCGGCGCAACGCCGATCACTTCTCCGTGCCGGCGAGCAACACGAAGCTCGTGGTCACCGCGGCCGCGGCGGTGCTGCTGCCGGTGGATTACCGCGTGACCACCAGCCTGTACGTGAACGGGCGGGTGGAGAGCGGCGTGCTGTACGGTGACCTGATCTTCTACGGGCGGGGCGATCCCACCTGGTCCGAGCGGTGCTTCTCCGTCGACACGCTCGCGCCGGGCGCGTGTGATTCGGCGTTCACCGCCATCGACGCCATCGCCGACTCCGTGCGCGGCCGCGGCATCCGGCGCATCACGGGGAAACTGGTGGGCGACGGATCGTATTTCGAGCCGACCCTGATTCACTACAGCTGGAATGCGTGGGACCTGACGTGGTGGTACGCGGCGCCGGTGTCCGGCCTCGGGTTCCACGACAACAGCGTGGACTTCCACATCGCGCCCGGGCCGGGCGTGGACGCGCCCCCCGTGATCACCTGGTCACCGGACCTGGGGCTCATCACGTTCGAAAACCGCGCCCGCACCGTAGCCGCGGACTCGACGTCGACCATCGGAGACAACTTCTTCCGCAGCGGCGGGGGGTGGGGCATCCGGGCCGAGGGAACGGTCGCGCTCGGCAGGAAGCCCGGGGTGGAGAGCGTCGCGGTCCCGGACCCGAATCTCTACGCCGCGCGGGCGCTGGCGACGTCGCTCGGACGCAAGGGCGTCGCGGTGGCGGGCGGCGCGATCAGCACCACGGATTCACTCGCCTATCGGGCCGCCCGCTGCTGCGGCTCCCCGCTCGTCGAATACCGCGGGCGACCACTGCCCGACGTCCTCTTCCCGATCCTCAACACCAGCCAGAACTGGTTCGCGGAGATGCTGCTCAAGGTGCTGGGTCGCGAAATCAAGGGAGAGGGCAGCTGGGCCGCGGGGCTCGACGTGGAGCGCCGCTTCCTGATCGATTCGGTGAAGATCGACTCGACCGCGTTCGCGCTGGAGGACGGGTCGGGGCTGGCGGCCGGCAACCTGGTCACCCCGCACGCGTTCGCGCAGCTCCTGGCCTACATGCATCGCCATCCCAAGGGAGCGGCGTTCGTCGCCGCGCTGCCGCACGCGGGACAACCGGGCTCGCTCCTCAAGCGCTTCGTCGGCACGCCCCTGGAAGGCCGCGTGATCGCCAAGACCGGCAGCATCGACCGCGTCAACAGCCTGTCGGGCTACATCGAGCAGCCCAACGGCCGGACCGTCACGTTCAGCGTCCAGGCGAACGGGCATGCGGTGCCGTCTGCCCAGATGTTGGCACAGATCGACTCGGTCGTGGTCGAAATCGGAAAGACGTCGCGGTAAGGCGTCACGGAACTCGGTCGCTCAGGGACGTTTTCCCGTGACGTCTTTCCGTGACGCCTCTCTGCAACGTCTTTCCTTGACGCCTTTCAGTCTTCCGTCTGTCCGAAAAGCGCCATGTTCGAGGAATGCCCCGGCTCGACCTTCGCCGCGGGATTGATGAAGTGCACCGCGTGGTTGACGGCGATCGCCGCCTCGGCGGCGCCGGTCGCGATCAGCTTGAGCTTGCCCGGATAGGTGGTGATGTCCCCGGCGGCGAACACCCCCGGCAGGTTGGTCGCCATGGTCTGCGAGACCTTGATCTCCCCCTTCTCGATGTCGAGCCCCCACTGCGCGATGGCGCCGAGCGAGGAGATGAAGCCGAGCTGCGGAATCACGCTGTCGACCGCCAGGCGTTCCTCGACCTTGGTCTTGCTGTTATAGATGGTCACGGCATCGATCACGTCCTCGCCGTGGATCATCTTCAGCTCCCAGAACGTACGGAGCTCCATTTTGCCCGCCGCGCACAGCTCCTGCACCTGACGTACCGTGGCGGCGTGCGCGCGGAAGCCGTCGCGGCGGTGGATCATCACGATGGACCGCGCGATCCCCTGGAGGTTCACGGCCCAGTCGAACGCCGAATCACCGCCCCCGACCAGCAGGACGCGCTTGCCGCTGAACACCTTCGGATCCAGGACGCGATCGTGCAGCCCTTTCCCGTACCAGCGGTCCACGTCCTTGAGCGGCAGCTTGCGGGGCGTGAACGCGCCGATCCCTCCCGCGATCAGCACCGTACGCGACGGGTACTCGTCCTTCTCCGTCACCACGGTGAAGGCCGGCTTCCCGTTCTCCGAGCCGCGCTTCAGGCCCATCACGTTCTCGCCGAGATGGACCGGCTGCTTGAACTGGAGCGCCTGCTCGGCCATGCCCTTCACGAGGTCTTTGGCGAGGACCTTCGGGAAGCCGGCCACGTCGAAGATGTATTTCTCGGGATAGAGCGCGGTGAGCTGCCCGCCCACCTGGTCGAGGTTGTCGATGAGGCGGCAGGATGCGCCGCGCATCCCCGCGTAAAACGCGCCGAACAACCCCGTCGGGCCGGCGCCGATTATCGTGATATCTTTGACGTCCTGCATGGGCTTTCAATCGTAACGGAAGCCCGGGAGAGAAGGGAGAGGGGCGCGGTTGAAGATCTACACCAAGACCGGCGACGGCGGGGAAACGAGCCTGTTTGGTGGAGGGCGGACGCCCAAAGACAGTCTCCGGGTCGCGGCGTACGGTGAGGTGGATGAGTTGAACGCGGCGCTCGGGCTGGCACGCACACTCGACCCCGCGGAGTTCGCCGATTCGCTGCTCCAGACCATCCAGCGCGACCTGTTCACCGTCGGGGCCGAGCTCGCGACGCCGGATCCGGACAAGCTGCACAAAGCGCTCTCGCGCAGCGGTGCGGCCATCGGCGAATCGGACATCGCGGCGCTCGAGAATGTCATTGACGGTCACGAATCGCGGCTCGAGCCGCTCAAGAACTTCATTCTGCCGGGCGGAACGCCCAAGGCCGCGGCCCTGCACCTGGGGCGGACGGTGTGTCGTCGGGCCGAGCGCGCCGTCGTCGCCCTGGCGCGCCACGAGCAGATCAATCCCGCGATCCTGCGGTATCTGAACCGCCTGTCGGATCTCCTGTTCGTCCTGGCGCGCGCCGCCAACGCACACACCGGGCGCCCCGACGTCAAGTGGTGACGATCCGCGTCGCGATCGCAGAGCCGCGCGACACCTCGTACGACATCCTGATCGGCCGCGGCCTGCTCGCGGATCTGCCCGCCTTGGTGAACGCCGCGTGCCCCGCGGCCCGCTACGCCGTGATTACCGACTCGCACGTCGCGACGCTGTACGGCGAGAAGCTCGTGGCACCATGCCACGACGCCACGTGGCACGCGGAGTTGTTCGAGTTTCCCGCAGGAGAAGCGAACAAGACGCGGGAAACGTGGGCATCCCTCTCGGACCGGCTGCTGCAGCGTCAGTTCGGTCGCGACTGCGGGGTCATCGCGCTGGGCGGCGGCGTCGTGGGCGACGTGGCGGGGTTCGTCGCGGCCACGTACCTGCGGGGCGTTCCCTACGTGCAGGTACCCACGACGCTGCTCGCGATGATCGACTCGTCGATCGGCGGCAAGACGGGTGTCGACGTCCCCGCCGGCAAGAACCTGGTGGGTGCCTTTCACCAACCCCGTCTCGTCGTGGCCGACCTGGGCCTGCTCGGCACCCTGCCGGCGCCGCAGCTCGCCGCGGGGGTCGCCGAAGCGGTCAAGCACGCCGCGATCGCCGACGCCGACTACTTCGCATTCCTGGAGCGCGAGCACGACGCCGTGACGACCAGGCAGCCCGACGCCCTCGAGCATCTCGTGCGGCGCTCCGTGGAGATCAAGGCGGGCGTGGTCGCCGCGGACGAGCGTGAGACCGGTCGTCGCGCGATCCTCAACTTCGGTCACACCGTGGCGCACGCGGTCGAGGCTACCGTCAAGTTCGCCGTGCTGCACGGAGAGGCCGTGGCGATCGGCATGGCGTACGAAGCGCGGCTCGCCGAGGTGCTCGGGATCGCCCGAGCGGGAACCGCCGATCGGATTCGCACGCTGCTGGAGCGCTACGGTCTCCCGCTCGAGCTCCCCGAGAGCGCGACCGCGGACGCCCTACTCGCCACGATGCAGCTCGACAAGAAGGCACGCGCCGGAACGGTGCGGTTCGCGCTACCGGAGGCGGTGGGGCGCATGCACGCCGACGGCAGCAGCTGGACGGTGACGGCACCGGAGCGGGTGGTGCGCGAGGTGCTGGCAGGGGGGTAGTCGCGGGTTTTTGACTAATTACAAGTGCGTCAACAACTTCCCACATTACTCTCCACCTCTCCACATGACGCACGGTCCAGCGTCAACGCGGCATCAACATCCATTTTTCCACATGCTATGTGGATAGTGGACAAATGGGACAGTCGTGCGACGCTCTAACAATTTGTGATGTGGAAAAATGGGTAGATTTGCACCATTCGCGGGCGATTCCTATATTGGGCGCCGCTTAAAGAGTTTTCCACTAGCTCAACATAAGTCTTCACCGTCGGAGCCCTAGCATGGAGCGATCCAACGGAGGCAAGGCCAAGGCGTTTTTTCGAGCCAATCCTTCCGGCGCCTTCGACCAGTACCTGCAGGACATCCAGAAGCTCCCCCTCATCAAAGAGCCCGCTGAAGAACGCAGACTCGCGCGACGGGTGCAGCGGGGCGATGAAAAAGCCGCCGAGCGGCTCGTCACCGCCAACCTCCGCTTCGTCATTTCCTACGTCAAGAAATATCAGGGTCACGGTCTCGACCTGTCCGAGCTGGTGGCGATCGGGAACGAAGGGCTCCTCAAGGCGGTCAAGAAATTCGATCCGGATCAAGGCGTGAAGTTCATCTCGTACGCGGTGTGGTGGGTGCGGCAGGCGGTGTTGAAGGCGCTCGCCGAGCAGACCCGCAGCGTGCGCATTCCGCTGAATCAGAACTCGCAGCTGA
>Ga0209577_10001124_pt1 | contig 26584 bp, 26 predicted proteins | sample GraSoiAngelo_109_FD_185874 | JGI IMG/M metagenome (GOLD analysis project Ga0209577, IMG submission 185874) | Grasslands soil microbial communities from the Angelo Coastal Reserve, California, USA - 14_0903_12_20cm (SPAdes) (version 2) | ecosystem: Environmental > Terrestrial > Soil > Grasslands...
GCCCGTCCTCCAGGTCGCGGCCAGGCTGGCCCGGCCCCTCATGCAGAGGGGCCACGACTGGTGCGTCGACACCGGGGTGGCCCAGTTCCGGCGCAAGGCCATCGCCCCAGAGCCACGCGGCACCTAGCCCCCGGCTAGCCCCGGTCCAGCAGGTCCTCCTTCCATGCCCGGAAGCGGTTGTGCGTGCGCCCGCTGGGCCCCACACCCTCACCGGTGCCGTCGGGGAAGAGGCGGAAGACGAAGCGGGACTCGAGGTCGTCGGCGGCCACGGCCATGTAGCGGGCGTCGCCCCCGCTGGCCGGGCCCGCCCGCCACAGCAGCCAGCGCCCGATCCTGCGCTTGTAGTCGGCGCTGGGCTGGTCGATGTCCTGGCCCAGTCCCAGCAGCTCCTCGGGTGCCTCGACCCAGGCCCGGGCCGGGATGTTGCGGTCCCGCTGGGGCGTGGCGGGCAGATCGGCGGTGTGCACGCTGGTCTCGTCGACGGGGCGCTGGTGGTAAGGCAGCGCCGGCCCGCTCACCACCCTCTGTCGATCCACTCCTGGAGGTGGGGGCGCTCGGTCCCGATGGTGGTGTCCTCCCCGTGGCCGGGCATGACGATGACGTCGTCGGGCAGGCGGGCGAACAGCCGGTCCTCGATGGAGCGGACGATGGTGGGGAAGTCCCCACCCGGGAAGCGGGTGGCGCCCGGCCCGCCCGGGAAGAGGGTGTCGCCGGAGAAGACCACGGGGGAGCCCTCCACCTGGAAGCAGATGGAGCCGGGCGTGTGGCCCGGGGTGAGGATGGTGTGCAGGCGCAGCCGGCCGACCTGGATCACCGAGTCGTCCTCGATGAGGAAGTCGTAGCTGGGGAGCATCCCGGCGTCGTCGGCGGTCACCCCGACGTCGTAGCCCGCGTCCCGGACGGCGGGCACGGCCTGGATGTGGTCCCAGTGGCCGTGGGTCTCCAGCACCTTGCCCACGTTGAGGCGGCGGCACAGCTCGAGGAGCTTGTCGTGCTCGTTGGCCGCGTCGACGAGGACGGCCTCTCCGCTCTGTCGGCAGCGCAGGACGAAGACGTTGTTGTCCATGGGGCCCACCACGAGGCGGTGGATCTCGGCCTGGGAGTCCTGGAAGCGCTGGGTGCCCTCGGGGTGCATCTTGACCGCCTGGTCTAGTAGACAGATGGTCTAGTACAACAGTGCCCCGTCCGCCCGTCCCACGTCGCCCAGGGGGGAGTCGCCGCCGTGAACTTCGCTTTCACCGAGGAGCAGGAGGAGCTGCGCCGGTCAGTCCGCCGCTTCCTCGAGGACAAGTCGCCTTCCGCCGAGGTGCGCAGGCTGATGGAGACCACCGAGGGGTACGACCCCTCCGTATGGAGCCAGATGGCCCAGCAGCTGGGCCTCCAGGGCCTGGCCATCCCCGAGGAGTACGGCGGGTCGGGCTACACCTACGTGGAGCTCGGGATCGTCTTCGAGGAGATGGGCCGGGCTCTGCTGTGCGCCCCCTACCTCTCCACCGTCGGACTGGCGACCAACGCCATCCTGGCCTCGGGTGACGACGCGGCCAAGAAGGAGCACCTCCCGGGCATAGCCAGCGGCGAGACCATCGCCACCCTGGCCCTGACCGAGGACAACGGCCGCTGGGACCAGGAGGGCATCACCCTCACGGCCACCAAGTCGGGAGACGGCTACACCCTGGACGGGCACAAGATGTTCGTCATCGACGGGCACACCGCCAACCTCATCGTGGTGGCGGCCCGTACCGGTGACGGCATCACCCTCCTGGCCGTTGAGGGCGACGCCCCCGGGCTCACCCGCAAGGCCCTCACCACCATGGACCAGACGCGCAAGCAGGCCCGGCTGGAGTTCTCGGGAACGCCGGCGCGCCCCATCGGCACGGAGGGCGGGGCCGCGGCGGCGTTGACCAAGACGCTGGACCTGGCGGCCGTGGCCCTGGCCAACGAGCAGGTCGGTGGGGCCCAGAAGTGCCTCGACATGAGCGTCGAGTACGCCAAGGTCCGGGTCCAGTTCGGCCGCCCCATCGGCTCCTTCCAGGCCATCAAGCACAAGTGCGCCGACATGCTGCTGGAGGTGGAGTCGGCCAAGTCGGCCGCCTACTACGCCAGCTGGGCCGCGGCCGAGGACTCAGACGAGCTCCCGGTGGTGGCCAGCCTGGCCAAGGCCTACTGCTCCGAGGCCTACTTCCACGCGGCCGCCGAGAACATCCAGATCCACGGCGGCATCGGCTTCACGTGGGAGCACGACGCCCACCTGTACTTCAAGCGGGCCAAGTCGAGCGAGCTTCTGCTCGGCGACCCCACGTATCACCGCGAGCTGCTGGCCCAGCGCATCGGCATCTGAGCGGCCGGGCCCGAGCCGTCCGGAGCCCGGCCGTCTGAGCCCGACCGGCGGGGCCCTGGACGGCTCCGATCGGTGTCGCCGACGGTAGCCTCGCGCCGCAGATGGTCCTGGTCTTCGCCTTCCTCGTCGCCGGCATCGTCTTCGCCATCGCCGCGGTGGTGGTCGGCCGGGAGGCCCGCAGGCTGGACGCCGTCCCGCCCCACCCCACCTTCGACCTGGGTGAGGCCGTGGACTGGGTGGCCGAGCACCTCCCCTTCGAGGTGAGCGCCGTTCTCAGCCACGACGACGTGCGGCGCATCATCGACTGGAACCTGGAGTACTTCCGGTCCAAGGGCGTGGCCGGCAACGGGCAGAGCGCCCACGTCCATGGCCCCGTGATCGTGGGGGGTGCGGAGACGGTGGACCACGTGCTGCGCCGGGCCGAGGCCCTGGGATCCCCCTACACCCCGGCCCAGGTCCACGCCGTCCTCGACGCCCAGATGACCTACCTGGAGGTCATCGGGGCGGTCGGGCCCGAGGCCCCTCCCGGGGAGGCGGAAGGTTGACGACGGGCTGGGGCGAGCGCCCCCAGGCCGACCTGCGGGCGTCCGACGTCGACCGGGACCGGGTCGCCGACCGGGTGCGCCAGCAGTGCGCCGAGGGCCACATCACCCTGGACGAGCTCTCGGAGATGCTGGCCCGGACCTACGCCTCCCGCACCTACGGCGAGCTGGACGAGATCGTCCGCAACCTGCCCGTGCCCGTCCGCACCGCCCCGGGGGCCCCGGCGCCGTCCGAGCCGAGGCTGCCCGGGGACGGCAGCCTGTGGTGGAGGATCGGGCTCGGCCCCTACCTGGTGATCAACGCCATGCTCATCGTGATCTGGGCCCTCACCGGGGCGGGCTACTTCTGGCCCATCTGGCCCATCCTGGGGTGGGGCGCGGGGCTGGCTCTCGCCGCCGTGGGGGGCCACAAGCCCGGCGGTCACGGCCACCACCGCGGGCAGGGCCGGTCCGGGCGGCCCGGGGGCTGAGGGCCCGGGAGGACCGGCGACAAACGTCCCCGCGGCCGGTCCGAGGGCCGCTAGCCTGTTGGCCACCAGAGAAAGGAGGTGGTCCAACTGAGCGAACCAAGTAGCGGGACCCTGGAGGTGGCTGGCCGGTAGGCGGCTGCCGGACCACCTGGCGAGATCCAGCCAGACACCGCTCGCGAGCCTGTCGGGGCCCGGTCCCACCCGACGCGAAGGGGTGAGCGAGTCCTTTCCGGTAGATCTAGAGGGTGTGGGGGCGCTTCGGCGCCCCCACACTCGTTTACTGTGACGGCGATGTCGCGCCCGGCTCGCTTCGAGCACTTTCGCTGGCTGGGCGACAAGCGCAACCTGCGGGTCCACGACTCCGACCACCCCACCGAGGCGTGCCGCATCGACGAGCTCATGGCCTCCGAGCGGTTCAGCTGCTTCGGCCCCGACCTGCTGGCCGAGGCCCGCAACCGCGGCTACCGCCCGTGCCGGCACTGCACCCCCGCCGGGGCCCGGGAATGAGCCTCGAAATGGTCCCCCATCCGCCGACCGGTGACGTACCGTGGTCGGGGTGGAGACCGAGGTCCGCAGCGGCTCGCTGAGGCTGAGCGCCCACCTGGCCCGCCCCGACCCCCCGGCCGGCCCCGGCCCCAACGGCCTGGTGCTGTGCCACAACTTCCCCAGCGGCCCCCGCCACGACTCCTCGGGGGACACCTACCCGGAGCTGGCCGACCGGCTGGCTCGGGACACGGGCTGGACGGTGCTGTCGTTCAACTTCAGGGGCGCGGGCGACTCCCAGGGCGACTTCTCGCTCTCCGGGTGGCTCGAGGACCTGCACGCCGCCACCAGCCACCTGCTGGACGTGCCCGAGGTGGCCGGCGCCTGGCTGGCCGGCTTCGGCCGCGGTGGATCCCTGGCCATCTGCGCCGCCGGGGAGGACAACCGCGTCCGGGGCGTGGCCGCGGTGGGCGCGGCCGCCGACTTCGACGACTGGGCCGCCGATCCGGCCGGGTTCCTGGCCCACGCCCGGGACCTGGGCGTGGTGCGCGACCCCGCCTTCCCGGGCGACCTGGAGACCTGGTCCCGGGAGCTGCGGGAGACGCGGCCCCTGGGCCTGGTGGGCAAGATCCCGCCCCGGCCCCTGCTGCTGCTGCACGGCAGCGACGACGACGTCGTGCCCCTCATGGACGCCCGCACCCTGGCCGACGCGGCCGACGGCCAGGTCGAGCTGAGGGTCATCTCCGGCGCCGGCCACGGCCTTCGTCACGACCCCAGGGCCGTCGCCGTGCTCATGGGCTGGATGGAGCGTCAGGGGGTCTGAGCGGCGCAGGCCTCCAGGGCGCCGTCCAGGGCCTGGCGCAGCTTCCGGGCCCGGGCTTCGGGGTCGTCCCCCTCGGTCAGCCAGCGGACCACGACGAAGCGGCGCCCCCCGGCCCGCACCAGATCCACCACCGACGCCGGGGTCACCCCTCCGGTTATGAACACGGGCCTGCGGGCGTGGGTCGCGGCGTAGCGCACGTAATCGATCCCGGTGCCGGGCCGGCCCGGCTTGGTGGGGGTGGGCACCACCGGACCGGCCGACACGTAGTCGACGGCCTCGTCCCGGCTGGCTTGCATCTGGGCGGGGGCGTGCGTCGACAGCCCGACGATGGCGCCGGGGCCGAGGATGCGTCGGGCCAGGGCGGCGGGGGCGTCGTCCTGGCCCACGTGGACGCCGTCGGCCTCGGCCTCCAGGGCCAGATCGGGACGGTCGTTGAGCAGGAACGGGACTCCGTGGTCCCGGCACAGGGCCGCCGCCACCGCGGCCCGGGCCAGCAGCGGGCGCGCCTCCAGGTGCTTCTCCCGCAGCTGCACCAGGTCAACGCCCCCGGCGATGCAGGCGGCGAGGAAGCGCTCCAGGTCGGGCCGGTCCGGGGTGCAGAGGTAGAGGCGGCGGCCCCCGAGCAGGCCGGGCTCAGCCACCCGCCACGGCTCGCACCAGCTCGAGACTGTCGCCCTCCCTCAGGCGGGTGCGGGTCAGCTCGGCCCGGGCCACGGGATCGCCGTTGCGCTCGACCAGGACCCACTTGGCCCCCAGCCCGAGCTGGGCGATGAGGTCGGCCACCGTGGCTCCGGAGGGCACGGTGACAGCCTCGCCGTTGGCCACCACGTCCATCAGCCGCCGGCTGATGACGAGGAGCGGGCCGCAGCCTTGCGCTCCTGCTTGTACTTGCGCACCTTGGTCAGTGACTCCGCCGAGGTGATGTCGGCCACCGACATGAACGTCCCAGTGCGGCCGTAGTCCCCGGCCGCCTCCTCCCACCCGGGCGGGCGCACCCCCAGCTGCTTGCCCAGCAGGGCCACGAAGATCCTGGCCTTCTGGTCCCCGAAGCCGGGCAGAGACCTGACCCGCTTCAGGAGCTCGCGCCCGGTCGGGGCCGTGCGCCACACAGCCTCGGACCGGCCCCCGTACTCCTCGACCAGCACCCGGCACAGCTCCTGGACACGGGAGGCCATGGACCCGGGGAAGCGGTGGAGGGCGGGCGGCCTGGCGAAGACGGATCGCAGCTCGTCGGGGTCGGCCCCGGCGATCTCGGCCGCATCCAGGCGGCCCCCCATGCGCTCCTTCAGGTCCAGCGGGCTGCGGAAGGCGCGCTCCAGCGGTATCTGCTGGTCGAGCACCATCCCTATGAGCAGCGCCAGCGGGTCCCGGGACAGGAGCTCGTCGGCGGCCGTGTCGCCGGACAGGACTAGCGATGGGGCGCGGGTCGGCATGGGCGCGATTGTCGCGCCGCCGGGATCAGGCCGTTCGGGGGTCGGGGGCCTCGGCGTCGATCTCGTAGCGGGCGATGGCGTCCGAGACGTGCTCGGCCTTGCCCTCCCCCGTGGCCGCCAGTCCCTGGAGAACCCCGACCACGACGTGGGCCGCGTCGGTCTCGAAGTGCCGCCGGAGGGCGGCCCTGGTGTCGGAACGGCCGAAGCCGTCGGTTCCCAGCGGGGTGAAGTGGGCCGGGACCCAACGGGCGACCTGGTCGGGGACCGCCTTCATGAAGTCGGTCACGGCCAGGACGGGGCCTTCGGCCGACGAGAGGGCTTCGGTCACGTAGGGCGTGCGGGCGGGCTGGGTGGGGTGGAGGCGGTTCCACCGCTCGACCGACAGGGCGTCCTCCCGCAGAGCCTTGTAGGACGTCGCCGACCACAGCTCGGCGGCCACGTCCCAGTCCTGGGCCAGCAGCTGCTGGGCCTCCACGGCCGCTGCGTAGGCGGTGCCCGAGAACAGGATGGTGGCCCGCCGGCGGGGTCCGTCCGGAGCCGGCGCGAAGCGGTACAGGCCGCGGACGACCCCCTCTTCCACGCCACCGTCGGCCGGGAGCGGGGGCATCACGTAGTTCTCGTTGTAGAGGGTGAGGTAGTAGAAGCGATCTTCGGGGTCGGGGCCGTACATGCGCCTGATCCCGTCGCGCACTATGACCGCCATCTCGTAGGCGAAGGCGGGGTCGTAGGCGGCCACGTTGGGCACGGTGGAGGAGAGCACGAGCGACTGTCCGTCCTCGTGCTGGAGGCCCTCGCCGTTGAGGGTGGTGCGCCCGGCCGTGGCCCCCAGCAGGAAGCCCCGGCCCCGCATGTCCCCGAAGGCCCAGATGAGGTCGCCCGTGCGCTGGAACCCGAACATGGAGTAGAAGATGTAGAACGGGACCATCGGGGTGTTCCAAGTGGCGTAGGCGGTGCCCGCGGCGGTGAAGCTGGACATGGCCCCGGCCTCGGTGATGCCCTCCTCCAGTATCTGGCCCTGCTGGCTCTCGCTGTAGGAGAGCAGGAGGTTGGCGTCCACGGGCGTGTAGCGCTGGCCGTGGGCGGCGTAGATCTTCACCTCCTTGAACAGGGCGTCCAGGCCGAAGGTGCGCCCCTCGTCGGGGATGATCGGCACCACCCTGGAGCCGATGCCGGGGTCGCGCAGGAGATTGCGCAGGAGGCGGGCGAAGGCCATCGTCGTGGACACCGCCTGCTTGCCCGAGCCGGCCAGGACCTCGGCGAAGGCCTGGTCCCCGACCGGGGGCAGGGCCTTGGCCCGGACCACCCGCTTGGGCACGCTGCCGGCCAGGGCCCGGCGCCGCTCCATCAGGTACTCGTAGGCCTCGGAGTCGGGGGCGGGTCGGTAATAGGGCGGCATCTTGGTGTCGAGCGCCTCTTCGGGGATCTCGTCGTGGAGGTAGAGGCGGTCGCGCAGCGTCAGCAGCTGCTCCTTGGTCATCTTCTTGATCTGGTGGGTGGCGTTGCGGGCCTCGATCTCCGGTCCCAGCGTCCACCCCTTGATCGTCTTGGCCAGGATGGCCGTGGGTGCGCCCTCGTGCTCGACCGCGGCCTTGTAGGCGGCGTAGAGCTTGCGGTAGTCGTGGCCACCGCGGGGCAGGGCCTGGAGCTCGGCGTCGGACAGGTGCTCGACCAGGCGCCGGAGCCGGGGGTCGGGCCCGAAGAAGTTCTCGCGGATGTAGGCGCCCGACTCCGTGGCGTACTTCTGGAACTCCCCGTCGACCGTCGTGTTCATCTTGTTGACGAGCACGCCGTCCACGTCGCGGGCCAGCAGCTCGTCCCACTTCGAGCCCCAGATGACCTTGATGACGTTCCAGCCCGCTCCCCGGAAGAAGGCCTCCAGCTCCTGGATTACCTTGCCGTTGCCGCGTACGGGACCGTCGAGGCGCTGCAGGTTGCAGTTGACGACGAAGATGAGGTTGTCCAGCGACTCGCGTGCGGCCAGAGAGAGCGCTCCCAGGGTCTCGGGCTCGTCGCACTCGCCGTCGCCCACGAAGCACCACACCTTGGAGCGGGAGGTGTCGGTGATGCGCCGGTGCATGAGGTAGCGGTTGAAGCGAGCCTGGTAGATGGCGTTGATGGGTCCCAGGCCCATGGACACCGTGGGGAACTCCCAGAAGTCCGGCATCAGGCGCGGGTGCGGGTAGGACGACAGACCCTTGCCCCCCAGCTCCATGCGGAAGTGGTCGAGCTGGTCCTCCGTCAGCCGTCCCTCCAGGAAGGCCCGGGCGTAGATGCCCGGCGCGGCGTGGCCCTGGAAGTAGACCTGGTCCCCGGCCTGGCCGTCCTCCTTTCCCCGGAAGAAGTGGTTGAAGCCGACCTCGCACAGACTGGCGGCGCTGGCATAGGTGGACAGGTGGCCCCCGATGCCCTCAGAGACGGTGTTGGCCCTCGTCACCATGGCCGCCGCGTTCCAGCGGATGAAGGCCCGGATGCGCCGCTCCATGTACTCGTCGCCCGGGAACCAGGGCTCGTTCTCGGGCGGGATCGAGTTGATGTAAGGAGTCGAGACGGTTGCCGGGAAGCCGATCTGGGCCAGGCGGGCGCGCTCCAGGAGCTTCATGAGCAGGAAGCGGGCTCGCGTCTTGCCGTGCGTCTCCACGACCGCGTCGAAGGAGTCCAACCACTCCGCCGTCTCCCCGGCGTCGATGTCCGGCATCTGATGGGCGAAACCGTCGAAGATCACGGGTTCCATGCCCACCATGGTCGCGCATCGACTCAAGTCACCGTGACTGACCCCTGCATCACCGGATGGATCGTGCACTTGAAGCTGAAGGTGCCCGGGGCGCTGAAGGTATGCGTGTAGCTGGCGCCCGGGGCCAGGGTCCCCGAGTCCCACGCGCCGCCGTCCGCCGTCCAGGTATGGGTGCTGGGCCCGTCGTTGACGATGGTGACCGCCGTTCCCGCCGCGACTGTGAAGCTGGTGGGCGCGAAGGTGTAGTCCCGCTCGTGGAAGGTGTAGCCCCCGGCGGTGGTCGTGGGTCGCGGCGCCGCGGTGGTGGTCGACCGTGGCGCGGTGGTGGGCGGCAGGGTGGTGCGGGCCGCGGTCGACGCGGTGGTGACCGAGGCCGGCGCCTTGGTCGTGGGCGGGCCCGCGGCCACGGCGGCCGCCGGTGGGAGCGTCCCGGGGGGCAGGCTCGCCGTCGTCTCCGGGGCCAGCGTGGGCTGGGGGCTGGAGCTCGACGAGGTCGAGGCGGTCGAGGCCAGGTGCCGGGAGCCGCCCGAGCCGCAGGCCGTGAGCAGGAGGCCGAGGCCCAGGGCGGAGCCGCTGATGACGAGGGGGGCCGTTCGCATGACCGGGAGACTACGAACCAGGGCCCCGGAGGGATTCCCGGGCACGCTCGGCGGCGGCATGCTGGACCGGTGACGACGACCGTGTACACGGACGGCGCCTGCCTGGGGAACCCCGGGCCCGGCGGCTGGGCGTGGGCCGTCCCCGGTGGGCGCTTCGCGGCCGGGCCCGAGCCCCGGACCACCAACCAGCGCATGGAGATCCGCGCCGCGCTGGAGGCGCTGCGGGCCGTGAGTGGAACGGTGGAGATCGTCAGTGACTCCACCTACGTCGTCGACTGCTTCCGGGACCGCTGGTGGGAGGGCTGGGTGGCCCGGGGATGGGTGAACAGCAAGCGCAAGCCCGTGGCCAACCGCGACCTGTGGGAGCCCCTGGTCGAGCTGGTCCGGGCCCGGGCCAGGGAGGTGCGCTGGCGCTGGGTGAAGGGCCACGGCGACGATCCCGCCAACGACCTGGTCGACCGCCTGGCCGTCGAGGCGGCCCGCACCCAGGAGGCGAGGTCGGGAAGCCGCCCTCCGCGGCACGTGGGCCCGGTCGACGTGCCCACCTCCCAGCGCCCCCGCGACGCCGACGCCGAGGCTCCTCCCGGATGGCGCCTGGTCGTCGCCGGGGTGCGCCCGCCGGCGCTGGGCGGCTACGACCCCAACCCGGTGGCTGACGCCGTGCGCCATCGCCTCGCCGCCATCCTCAGGGCCAAGGCCGAGCTCCACCCCGACCTGGTGGTGCTGACCGGGCTGGGCCTGGGGGCCGAGCAGCTGGGCGCAGAGGCGGCGTCGGAGGCGGGCGTCCCCTTCGCCGCCGTCCTGCCCTACCCGGCTCCCGACGCGGTGTGGCCGGAAGGGTCCCGGCGGCGCTACCGCGCCCTGCTGGACGAGGCGAGAGCCGAGATCCTGCTCCAGTCGGCCCCGCCCGCCTCCCGCCAGGCCGCGGGAGGGGCGCTGGCCCGGAGGGACGCCTGGCTGGCCCGCCACGCCCACGAGGCCGTCGTGGTCTGGGACGGACAGGACCCGGCCACCGGGAAGCTGGTGCGGTCACTCCGGGACCACCTGGGCGAGGAGGACGTCTGGACCCTGTCGCCCGCCGAGGTGGCCTGACTACCGTCGCCGCTGGTGGCGCCCGCGGCCCGTGTGAGAGCACCCATCGACGCCCTGGGCGTGGACACGGGCGGAACCTTCACCGACGTGGTCGCGGCCGATGGCACCGCGGCCAAGGTCCCTTCGACGCCGGCCGACCCCTCCGAGGCCGTGGGCCACGGGGTCGGGTCGGTGCACTCGGCCCGTCCCACCGGGACCGGCGAGCGGGGCCGTCCCCGCCTGCTGGCCCACGGGACGACGGTGGCCACCAACGCCCTGCTCGAGCGGCGGGGGGCGCCCGTGGCCCTGCTCACGACGGCAGGCTTCGCAGACGTGATCGAGATCGCCCGTCAGAGGCGGCCATCGCTGTACGACCTGTGGGCCGACCGGCCCGAGCCCCTGGTCCCGCGCCACCTGCGCTTCGAGGTGGGGGGCAGGCTCGACGGCCAGGGCCGTGAGCTGGAGGCGCTGGAGGAGGCCGCCGTGCCCGCCGTGCCCGGCCCGGTCGAGGTCGTCGCCGTCTGCCTCCTCCACGCCGACCTGTCCCCGGCCCACGAGGAGGTCGCAGCCCGCGCCCTGGCGGCCCGGGGGCTGGCCACGGTGTGCTCGAGCGACGTCTCCCCCGAGTTCCGCGAATACGAGCGGACCGTCACCACCGTGGTGAGCGCCTACCTGGCGCCGGCGTGCGCCGCCTACCTGCGCAGGCTGGAAGGCCTGGCCGAAGAGGTGCTGGTGATGACCTCGGGAGGGGGGCTGGTCCCGGCGGCCGAGGCGGCCCGGCGCCCGGCCGGGCTGCTGCTGTCCGGCCCAGCCGGTGGGGTGCGGGCCGCGGCGGCGGTGGCCGTGGCCGCCGGCTTCCCCGACTGCGTCACCTTCGACATGGGCGGGACGAGCACCGACGTGTGCCTGGTGCTGGGAGGGGTGCCCGAGCCCGCGGCCCAGCGCACGGTCGCCGGCCTCCCCGTGCGCGTGCCCTCGCTCGACATCCACACCATCGGCGCCGGGGGCGGCTCCATCGCCCGCGTCGACCCCGGGGGGGCCTTGGCCGTGGGTCCCCGGTCGGCCGGGGCCGTGCCCGGCCCCGCCTGCTACGGCCGGGGCGGGACCGAGGCCACCGTCACCGACGCCGACCTGGTAGCAGGGCGGATCCCCGCCGGCGCGCCCTTCCCGGGCCTGGGCCGCCTCGACGTCCGAGCGGCCGGGGCCGCCCTGGAGCGAGCCGGGGCCACGGCCGGAGGGGTGACGGCGGTGGTCGATGAGTCCATGACCCAGGCCGTGCGGGCCGTGTCCGTGCAGCGGGGGGTGGACCCCCGGGGCCTGGCCCTGGTCGCCTTCGGTGGAGCCGGGCCCCTTCACGCCTGCGCGGTGGCCGACGCCCTGGGCATGGAGCACGTGGTGGTGCCACCGCGGGCCGGCGTGCTGTCGGCCGTGGGGCTGCTGTGCGCCCCCCGCCAAGCCGAGCTGGTGCGCTCCTGGGGCCGGCCCGAGACGACGGCCGGGATGGACGCGGCCCTGGCCGAGCTGGCCGCCGAGGCCCGCGGGGAGGTGACGGCCGGTGGGGCGGGGGAAGGGCACCGGTCCAGCGAGGCCGAGGTCCAGACCGCCCTCGACTGCCGCTACGCGGGCCAGAGCCACGAGCTCACCGTCGGGTCGCTGGGGGCCTTCGAGGCCGAGCACCAGCGCCGCAACGGGTTCACCCGCCCCGGCGCGCCCGTGGAGGTCGTCGCCCTGAGGGCCCGGGCCCGGCGTCCGCCCGCTGTGGCCATCGAGGACCTGCCCCCGCCCTCCGAGCGCCGCCCCGCCTCGGGGCCGTGCGTGCTGACCGAGCCGGACTGCACGGTCTGGGTCCCCGACGGATGGCGGGCCGACGTGGCCCCCGACGGTTCCTGGGTCCTGCACCGGTGACGGCCGCGGGCCCGCCGGCCCTCGACCCCGCGTCGCTCCAGGTCCTCATCTCGAGGTTGACGGGCGTGTCGGAGGAGATGGGCGCCGTCCTCAGGCGCTCGGCCTTCAGCCCCAACATCAAGGAGCGGGCCGACTGCTCGGCCGCCCTGTTTACCCCGGATGGGGAGCTCCTGGTCCAGGCCGAGCACATCCCCGTGCACCTGGGCTCCATGCCCGCGTCGGTCCGGGCCGCCATCGCCTCGGTGGGGGGCGGGGCCGAGCCCGGCCTGCAGATCGTGCTCAACGACCCCTTCGCGGGCGGGACCCATCTCAACGACATAACCCTTGTGGCTCCGTGCCTGGTGGACGGCGTGGTCGCGGGCTGGGCGGCCAACCGGGCCCACCACGCCGACGTGGGCGGGATGGCCCCCGGCTCCATCCCTCCCGACGCCACCGAGATCCAGCAGGAGGGCCTGCGCATCCCTCCTCTGCGCCTCACGCCGGAGGTCGTCTCCCTTCTCCTCGCCGCGTCGCGCACCCCCGAGGAGCGGGAGGGCGACCTCGCGGCCCAGGTGGGAGCCAACCGCGTGGGGGTGGAGCGCATGGCCGCGCTGGTGCGGGCCGGCGCCCCGCTCCGCGAGATCGTCGACTACGGCGAGCGCCGCATGCGGGCCGCCCTGGCCGAGCTCCCCGACGGCTCCTGGTCCTTCGAGGACGTCCTCGACTCCACCGGCCCCCGTCCCGACCAGCAGAGGCCGGCCCGGGTGACGGTCCGGCTCACCATCGCCGGCGACGAGGCCACCTTCGACTTCACCGGGACCGACGGGCAGCGCCCGGGGAACGTCAACGCCGTCGAGGCCGTGACCGTGAGCGCGGTGGCCTTCTCCCTGCGGGCGGTGACCGACCCCACCATCCCGGCCAACGGGGGCGCCCTGCGGCCGGTGAGGGTCGTGGCTCCCCTCGGCACCATCGTCAACGCCCGGCCTCCCGCCGCGGTGGGGGCCGGGAACGTGGAGGTGAGCCAGCGCGTCGCCGATGTGTGCCTGGGGGCGCTGGGCCAAGCCGCTCCCGGACGGGTGGGCGCGGCCGGCCAGGGGACGATGAACAACCTCATCCTGGGCGGCCCGGGCTGGGTGTACTACGAGACCATCGGCGGGGGGCAGGGGGGCAGGCCGGGTCGGGCCGGGATGAACGGGGTGCACACGGCCATGACCAACACGGGTGACACGCCCACCGAGGCCCTGGAGCGGACCTACCCCGTGCGCGTCCGCCGCTACCGGCTCCGGCGGTCGAGCGGGGGCCAGGGCGCAGCCCCGGGAGGCGACGGCATCGAGCGCGAGCTGCAGGTGCTGGAGGCCTGCACCCTGTCGCTCATCACCGAACGCCGGGTGAGCCGGCCGTGGGGGCTGGCCGGGGGCGAGCCCGGGGCGCCGGGCGAGAACTGGCTCCTGCCCGGCGGCAACGAGTCCAGGGCCGAGAGGCTGCCCGACAAGTGCACGGTCCAGCTCGGCGCGGGCGACGCCGTACGGGTCCTCACGCCCGGCGGCGGGGGATGGGGCACGCCGGCCGCGGACGGGGCGGCGCGTAAATGACGCGCAAGAATTCCCCGCCCCCACGTATGGAACGCGTAAAGGGAACAGCCTCATGGCGCGGAGCGGAGTACAAGGTCATCGACCTGTCGAGGAGACATCCATGGCTGATGTGGTGTTCGTCGCCGTCCTGCTGGCGTTCTTCGCGCTGGCCGTTCTGTTCGTGGCCGCCTGCGACCGTCTCATAGGCCCGGACGAAGAGGCCTTCGCCGGCCGCGCCCCGGGCACGGCCGAACGGGAGCGGCGGGCCGCGTGAGCGGTGACGACGTCGTCGGGCTGATCATCGCCGTTCTCCTCCTCGGCTTTCTCATCTTTGCCCTGGTCGCGCCGGAGAGGCTCTGATGGCGGCCCGCTGGCTCGAGCTGGGTGCGCTCGTCGCCGCCCTGCTGGTCACCACCCCCCTGCTGGGTGGATACATGGCCAAGGTGTACGACCCATCCCTGGGCCGGCCCCGCGGCGACCGCTTCTTCTCGTCCATCGAGAGGCCCATCTACCGCCTGTGCGGGATCAACCCCGACAGCGAGCAGCGCTGGACCGTGTACACCCTGTCGTTGCTGGCCTTCAGCCTGGTGTCGGTCCTCATCCTGTACGCCCAGCTCCGCCTGCAGGGTCATCTTCCCCTCAACCCCGATCACTACAAGGGGATCGAGGCCAAGCTCTCCTTCAACACGGCCGTCAGCTTTCTCACCAACACCAACTGGCAGGCCTACGGCGACGGCGTGATGAGCCAGCTGAGCCAGATGGCCGGTCTCGCCTTCCACAACTTCGTGTCGGCCGCGGCCGGCGCGGCCGTCGCCGTCGCCTTCATCCGGGGGTTGACGCGAAGGCGGGCCCGCACCCTGGGCAACTTCTGGGTGGACCTGGTCAGGACGTGCACACGCGTCCTGCTGCCCCTCGCCTTCCTGGCTGCTCTCGTGCTGATGAGCCAGGGCGTCATCGACAACTTCCACGCCTCCCGGACGGTGACGACGGTCGCGGGCCAGACCCAGTCCATCCCCGGCGGTCCGTTGGCCGGCCAGGAGGCGATCAAGGAGGGAGGCCAGAACGGCGGCGGCTTCTTCGGCGCCAACTCGGCCCATCCCTTCGAGAACCCCAACGCGGTCACGAACCTGCTCGAGATCTGGCTCATGCTGGCCATCCCCTTCGCCTTCACGTTCACGTTCGGGCGAATGGAGCGCGACCAGAAGCAGGGATGGGTCGTGTTCGCCACCATGTTCGTGATGTGGCTGGGGATGCTCCTCATCCTCACCGCCTTCGAGGCGCGCGGCAGTCCCAAGCTCGGGGCGGCCGGCGCCGACCAGCGCGCCGTGGCCACGCAGTCGGGCGGGAACATGGAGGGCAAGGAGGTCCGCATCGGGCCGGTGGGCTGTGGCTACTTCGGGTCGTCCACGACGAGCACGTCGGACGGCGCCGTCAACTGCGCCCACGACAGCCTCACGCCGCTGGGCGGCGGGACGACCATGGTCAACATGATGTTCGGCGAGATCAGCCCGGGCGGCACGGGCTCGGGGCTCTTCGGCATGCTCATCTTCGCCCTGCTGGCCGTGTTCATCGCCGGCCTCATGGTGGGCCGGACCCCGGAGTACCTGGGCAAGAAGATCCAGGCACCGGAGATGAAGCTGGTGGCCATCTACATCCTGCTCCCGGCCATCTTCATCCTGGCCTTCGCCGGCGCCTCGGTCGTCGTCCGCACCGCGCTCAACGCCCGGCTCAACGACGGCCCCCACGGCCTCAGCGAGATCGTCTACGCCTTCACCCAGGGGTTCAACAACAACGGCTCCGCCTTCGGCGGCCTGTCGGCCAACACCCAGTGGTACGACACGACCCTGGGGCTGGTCATGCTGGTCGGGCGCCTGGGGGCCATGATCCCCGTGCTGGCCATCGCCGGGTCCCTGGGGCGCAAGAGGCACATCCCCGCCACGGCCGGAACCTTCCAGACGGGCACGCCCCTGTTCGCGGGCCTGCTCTTCGGCGTGGTGATCATCGTCGTGGGCCTGACCTACTTCCCGGTCGTGGCCCTGGGCCCCGTGGTCGAGCACCTCGTGGGCCACTTCTGAGGAGACGGCTGATGGCCATGGCCCCCGAGAGCGTGCAGGAGCTGGTCCCGCCGCCGGAGACGCGACCGCCCAAGGTCCGCACCCGGCCCGGCCTGGCCATGTTCGAGCCCGCCATCGTGCGCCGGGCCGTCGCCGACTCCTTCCGGAAGCTGAATCCGGGCGTGCAGGCCCGCAACCCGGTCATGTTCGTGGTGCTGGTGGGCAGCGTCTGGACGACGGTGCTGTTCCTCAGGGACCTGCCCCACGCCAAGGCCTCCGACAGCGTCTTCGTCGGGCTGGTCGCGGTCTGGCTCTGGTTCACCGTGCTGTTCGCCAACTTCGCCGAGGCCCTGGCCGAGGGCCGGGGGAAGGCACAGGCCGACACTCTGCGCAAGACCCGCTCGGAGACCGTGGCCCGGGTCCTCCAGCCCGACGGGTCGATCGTCGAGAGGCCGTCGTCGGCCCTCAAGGTGGGCGACCTGTGCGTGGTCGAGGCGGGACAGCTGATCCCGGGCGACGGCGACGTGGTCGAGGGCATCGCCGCGGTGGACGAGTCCGCCATCACCGGCGAGTCCGCCCCCGTGATCCGCGAGTCGGGCGGCGACCGCTCGGCCGTCACCGGCGGGACCCGGGTCCTGTCCGATCGCATCGTGGTCAAGATCTCGACCAAGCCGGGGGAGAGCTTCATAGACCGGATGATCGCCCTGGTGGAGGGGGCGAGCAGGCAGAAGACCCCCAACGAGATCGCCCTCAACATCCTCCTGGCCGGGCTGACGGTGATCTTCCTCCTCGCCGTGGTCACCCTCGAGCCCTTCGCCGTCTACTCCCACGCCCGGCAGTCGGTGACCGTGCTCGTGGCCCTGCTCGTCTGCCTCATCCCCACGACCATCGGGGCGCTGCTGTCCGCCATCGGCATCGCCGGAATGGACCGCCTGGTCCAGCGCAACGTGCTGGCCATGTCGGGGCGGGCGGTGGAGGCCGCGGGCGACGTGTCCACGCTCCTTTTGGACAAGACCGGGACCATCACCTACGGGAACCGCATGGCGGCCGAGCTCCTGCCCGTGGGCGGGCGCGACGAGCGGGCCCTGGCCGAGGTCGTGCTCCTGTCCAGCCTGGCCGACGAGACGCCGGAGGGCCGCTCGATCGTGGCCCTGGCCGCCGAGCGCTACGGCCTCGAGCCCCGGGACATGCCCGGAGCCGAGCTCGTACCCTTCACGGCCCAGACCCGCATGTCGGGCATCGAGTGGGACGGCCGGTCCATCCGCAAGGGGGCGGCCGACTCCGTGCGGCGCTGGGTGGAGGAGCGAGGCGGCCACGCCCCTGCCGACCTGGGCCCGATCGTCGAGCGCATCGCCGTCAACGGGGGTACCCCCCTGGTCGTGGCCGAGGGCCCCCAGGTGATGGGGGTCATCCACCTCAAGGACACCATCAAGACCGGCATGGTGGAGCGCTTCGCCGACATGCGGGCCATGGGCATCCGCACCGTCATGATCACGGGCGACAACCCCCTGACGGCCAAGGCCATCGCCGACGAGGCCGGCGTGGACGACTTCATGGCCGAGGCCACCCCCGAGGACAAGATGGGCCGCATCCGGGCCGAGCAGGCCGGCGGAAACCTGGTGGCCATGACCGGGGACGGCACCAACGACGCCCCGGCCCTGGCCCAGGCCGACGTCGGTGTGGCCATGAACTCGGGGACCCAGGCGGCCAAAGAGGCCGGGAACATGGTCGACCTCGACTCCAACCCGACCAAGCTGCTGGAGATCGTGGAGATCGGCAAGCAGCTGCTGATAACCCGAGGCTCGCTGACGACGTTCTCGATCGCCAACGACGTGGCCAAGTACTTCGCCATCATCCCCGCCATGTTCCAGCGCGTCTTCCCACCCCTCAAGACGCTGAACATCATGAAGCTCGACAACCCCCACTCGGCCATCCTCTCGGCCGTCATCTTCAACGCCGTCATCATCGTGGCGCTCATCCCGTTGGCCCTGCGGGGGGTCAAGTTCCGGCCCCTGGGGGCATCGGCCATACTGCGACGCAACATCCTGATCTACGGCGTGGGGGGGGTCATCGCCCCCTTCATCGCCATCAAGCTCATCGACCTGTTGATCGTCGCTCTGGGGGTGCGCTGACGTGCGCCGCCAGCTCGCTCCCGCTCTGCGGGTCACCGTGGCCCTCCTCGTGCTCACCTGTGGCCTTTACCCGCTGGCGGTGTGGGCCGTCGGACGGGTCGCCTTCCGGCACGGGACCGACGGCTCCTTCGTGCGGGCCGCGGGCAAGGTCGTGGGCTCGTCCCTCATCGGCCAGGGATTCGCCGACAAGGACGGCAACCCCCTGCCCCGGTACTTCCAGCCCCGCCCCTCGGCCGCGGGCAACGACGGCTACGACCCCACCTCGAGCGGCGCGTCCAACCTGGGGCCCTCCAACCCCAAGCTGCTGGCCGCGGTACACCGGCGGATCGACGCCTATCGCTCCTTCAACGGCCTGTCTGCGGACGTCGCCGTCCCCGTGGACGCCGTGACCGCGTCGGGATCGGGCCTCGACCCCGACATCTCGGTGGCCAACGCCATGGACCAGGTGGCCAGAGTGGCCAGGGCCCGGGGCCTTTCGCCCGACCGGGTACGCTCGCTCGTCCGCGGCCGCATCAGCGAGCGCGTGTGGGGCTTCCTGGGCGAGAGGACCGTGAACGTGTTGGACCTCAACCTGGCCCTCGACCGCCTCGGGCCGTCGGGCTAGGGCAGCCGTGGCGAGAGGCACGCTGCGCATCTACCTGGGAGCGGCTCCGGGGGTGGGCAAGACCTTCGCCATGCTCAACGAGGGTTGGCGGCGCAAGGAGCGGGGGACCGATGTCGTCATCGGCTTCGTGGAGACCCACGGCCGGCCCCACACGTTCGAGCAGGTGCGCGACCTCGAGGTCGTGCCCCGCAAGGTAATCGAGTACAGGGGCCAGAACTTCGAGGAGATGGACGTCGACGCCGTGGTGGCCCGGCGCCCGGAGGTGGCCCTGGTCGACGAGCTGGCCCACACCAACATCCCGGGCAGCCGGAACGAGAAGCGGTGGCAGGACATCGAGGTGCTCCTCGAGGCGGGCATCACCGTCATATCCACGGTGAACATCCAGCACCTGGAGAGCCTCAACGACGTGGTGCAGCGCATCACCGGGATCGTCCAGCGAGAGACCGTCCCCGACGGGTGGGTGCGGGCCGCGGACCAGATCGAGCTCGTAGACCAGACACCCGAGGCCCTGCGTCGACGCCTGGCCCACGGCAACGTCTACGCCCCCGACAAGGTCGACGCTGCGCTGGCCAACTACTTCCGCATGGGCAACCTGGCCGCCCTGCGGGAGCTGGCCCTGATGTGGCTGGCCGACCAGGTGGAGGACTCGATCCACCAGTACATGGTCGACCACGGCATCAGCGCGGCCTGGGAGACCCGCGAGCGGGTGGTCGTGGCCCTCACCGGCGCGCCCGGCGGCGAGACCCTCATCCGCAGGGCGGCCCGCATGGCCCACCGCACCAAGGGTGACCTGCTGGGCGTCCACGTCCGCTCGGCCACCGGGCTCGCCGGTCCCCCCACCGAGCTGCTCGAGCAGCACCGCCGCCTGCTGGAAGAGCTGGGGGGCAGCTACAACGAGATCGTCGCCGCCGACCCGCCCAAGGGTCTGGTCGACTTCGCCCGGGCCGAGCACGCCACCCAGCTGGTGCTGGGGTCGAGCCAGCGCTCCCGCTGGCTCGAGCTGACACGCGGCTCTGTCATCAACGCCGTCATCCGTCAGGCCGGCGACATCGACGTCCATGTCATCTCCACCCGCTCCGACGCCCAGGAGGGCGAGACCGACAGGCGGCGTCTTCCCCACCGGGGCTCCCGGGTGTCGATCGGGCTCTCGCGACGCAGGCAAGCCCTGGGCTGGGCCCTGGCCGCGGCCGGGCTTCCCCTGCTCACCGCGGTCCTGGTCGCCCTGCGACCGCACGTCGGACTCCCCAGCGACCTGCTGCTCTACCTGCTCATGGTCCTGGCCGTGGCCACCGTGGGGGGCACGTGGCCGGGCCTGGGCGCCGCCGTCGGGGCCGACCTGCTGGCCAACTGGTTCTTCATCCCGCCGATCCACACCCTCACCATCTCCGCCTCGCAGAACGTCCTGGCCCTGGTGGTGTTCCTCGCGGCTGCGGGCATGGCCAGCTGGCTGGTCGGCTACGCGGCCCGGCGGGCGGGCGAGGCGGCTCGGGCCCGGTCCGAGGCCGCGGCCCTGGCCCGCCTGGCCGGGGCCCTGCTGCGGGAGGACGACTCGCTGGCCGAGCTGGTGGGCCAGCTCCGGGCCACCTTCGGGCTCCAGGGGGTCAGCGTGCTGCACCGTGACGGCGACGGCAGCTGGCACGCGGACGCGGCCACCGGTGAGCCGCCGCCGTCGCGTCCCGAGGACGCGACCGACACCGTCCCCCTCGACCGGGACAGCGTGCTGGCCATCACCGGCCCGGAGCTCAGCGCCGACGACCTCCGGGTCCTCCACGCCTTCACCGACCAGATGGCGGTGGCCCTCCGCAGCCGGGGACTGCGGGCCGAGGCGGCTGCGGCCGAGACGCTGGCCCAGGCCAACAACCTGCGCACGGCCCTGCTCAGGGCCGTGTCACACGACCTGCGCACGCCGCTGGCCTCCATCAAGGCCTCGGCCACCACCCTGCTGGCCGAGGACCTCAACCTGTCGCCGGAGTCCACCCAGCAGCTCCTGAGGACGATCAACGAGGAAGCGGACCGCCTCAACAGCCTCATCGACAACCTCCTGGACATGAGCCGCCTGCAGGCTGGCGCCTTCGAGCCCCTGCTCCAGGACGTCGGGATAGAGGAGGTCGTGGCCCGGGCCCTGGCCAGCCTTGCCGGCGGAGGCCGGCGGGTCGAGGTCGAGGTACCCGAGGACCTTCGTCTCCGCACCGACGCCGCGCTGCTGGAGCGGGCCGTCGCCAACGTGGTCGACAACGCCCTGGCCTGGTCTCCCGAGGACGAGCCCGTTCGGGTCGAGGCCGCCGCCGTGGCCGGCCGGGTGGACGTGCGTGTCATCGACCGGGGCCCGGGCATACCCCGCGACCAGCGCGAGCACGTCTTCCGGCCCTTCCAGCGCCTGGGGGACAAGGGCGGGGGCGCAGGTGTGGGGCTGGGTCTGGCCGTGGCCCGGGGCTTCGTCGAGGCCCTGGGGGGCGAGGTCGCCGTGGAGGACACGCCCGGCGGCGGGACCACCATGGTGTTCAGCTTCAGGTGCGGGACGTGAGCCGGGTGCTCGTCGTGGACGACGAGCTCCCCATGCGGCGCACGCTGGGCATAGGGCTGCGCGCCCGCGGCTACGACGTGGATCTTGCCGCCACCGGCGAGGAGGCCCTGGAGATGGCGGCCCGCCACCATCCCGACGTGGTCATCCTCGACCTCGGCCTCCCCGGGATCGACGGCATCGAGGTGGCACAGGCCCTGCGAGGATGGAGCGCGGTGCCCATCATCGTGCTCTCGGCCCGCGGCGCGGAGCGGGTCAAGGTCGCCGCCCTCGACGCGGGCGCCGACGACTACGTCACCAAGCCCTTCGGCATGGACGAGCTCCTGGCCAGGCTGCGGGCCGCCCTGCGCCGCACGCCCCGCTCGGAGGAGGCCCCCGTGGTGGCCACGGCCGACTTCACCGTGGACCTGGCCGCCAAGACCGTCACCGGCGCCGGGGGTGAGATCAGGCTCACCCCTACCGAGTGGCAGGTCCTCGAGGTGCTCGTCCGCAACCCGGGCCGGCTCGTCACCCAGGCCCAGCTCCTCAAGGACGTCTGGGGCCCGGCGTACCACGAGGAGACCCACTACCTGCGCATCTATATGAGCCAGCTGCGGAGGAAGCTGGAGCCCGACCCCAGCCAGCCCAGGTACTTCCTCACCGAGCCCGGGATGGGCTACCGCTTCACAGGCGGCGAGGCCCGCTGACTGTCCTGCGTCCCGGACGATGGTGACCCTCTTCGGCGTCGTCGCCCTGGGCTTCATGATGGCCATGTACGCGCTGGAGCGCCGCCATCAGGGGTTCGTCCTCGCCTTCGCGGCCGGCTGCGCTCTCTCCAGCGTCTACGGGTTCCTGAGCGGGGCCTGGCCCTTCGGGGTCGTCGAGGCCGCTTGGGCGGTCATCGCCGTGCTCCGCTACCGCGGGGCGGGCGAGCGGGCGGGCCGGGCGTGAGACGACCTCTGGTCGTGCTCGAGGAGCTCTCGCCTCGCACCCGGCAGCTCGTCGTGTCGGGCGCGGCCGTGGTCGTGCCCTTCGCCGTCGCCGTGGCCCTGGTGCCCATCAGGAGCCACTCGCCCAACGCCACCGTGGCCCTCATCCTGGCCCTGGTCGTGGCCCTGCTGGCCGCGGCGGGCACACGGTTGTCGGCGGCCCTGGCCGCCGTGTCTGCCGGCCTGGGCTTCGACGTGTTCCACACCCAGCCGTACGGCTCGCTGCGCATCACCCGGGCCCAGGACGTCGAGGCCACCCTGCTCCTGCTCGGGGTCGGCCTGGTGGTCGGTCAGCTGGCGACCCGCAGCCGCCGCCACAGCCACCGGGCTGCGGAGAGCAGCTACGACCTGGGCCGCATCCACGTGGTGGCGGAGATGCTGGCCGCGGGCGAGCGGGCCGACCAGGTCGTCCTCGCCGTCGCCAACGAGCTCAAGAGCCTGCTCGACCTGCGCTACTGCCGCTTCGATCCCGCCTTCGCCGGGCAGCCCGGGCCCTTCATCGAGCGCCACGGCGCCATCACCTGGGGCAGCGTCGAGTGGGGGTTCACGACCATGGGCCTGCCCAGGAAGGAGGTCACCCTCGTCGTCGAGCACCAGGGCCGGCCCCTGGGGCGCTACGTCCTGCTGGCTCGCACCGACTACCCGGTGACGGTCGACCAGCTCCTGGTGGCGGTGGCGCTGGCCGACCTGGCCGGAGCCGCCCTGGCCGCCCAGGGTGCGCTGGGTTGAGCCCCGGCCGTCCGTCCTAAGGTCGCCGTATGCGAACACAGGGAGCGGCAGCGCTGGTGACGGGAGGCGCCTCCGGGCTCGGGGAGGCCACGGTGCGGAGACTGGCGGAGGCGGGGGCCGCGTGCACGATCCTCGACCGCAATGCCGAGAGAGGCAAGGTCCTGGCCACCGAGCTGGGCAGCGGCGCCGCTTTCGTCGAGGCCGACGTCACCGATCCCGAGCAGGTGGCCGCCGCGGTCGCGGCCGCGGGCGAAGCGGGCCCGCTCCGCATCTGCGTCAACTGCGCCGGCCTCGGGATCGCCATGCGCACCGTCGCCCGGGACGGCACGCCCCACGACCTCGACGCCTTCCGCTTCGTGCTCAACGTCAACCTGATCGGCACGTTCAACGTGCTTCGCCTGGCCGCCTCGGCCATGTCCGGGAACGAGCCGGTGGAGGACGGGGAGCGGGGTGTGATCGTGAACACCGCCTCCGTCGCCGCCTTCGACGGCCAGATAGGCCAGATCGCCTACTCGGCGTCCAAGGGGGGGATCGTCTCCATGACCCTGACCGCGGCCCGGGACCTGGCCGCAGCCGGCATCCGGGTGGTCACGGTGGCCCCCGGCACCTTCGACACCCCGCTCATGGGCTTCGCCTCCCAGGAGACCAAGGAAGGCCTGGCCGCCAACATCCCCTTCCCCCGGCGCATGGGCGACTCCCGCGAGTTCGCGGCCCTGGTCGCCCATGTCGTGGACAACACCTACCTCAACGGAGAGACCATCCGGCTCGACGGCGCCATCCGCATGCCGCCCAAGTAGGGGCCAGGTCGCCGCAAGTAGAGGGCTCCTGCCGCCCGCCGTAGGCTCGACCCATGCGCTACGTCGAGGTGGGAGGGGTCCGGGTCTCGGCCATCGGCCTGGGGACCTGGCAGTACGGCTCGCGGGAGTGGGGCTACGGCAAGGACTACGCCGAGCACGAGGCCGGCGCCATCACCAGGCGGGCCCTGGACCTGGGTGTCAACCTCATCGACACGGCCGAGATATACGGCTTCGGCCGCTCGGAGCGGATCGTGGGCCGGGCCATCCAGGGACGCCGGCAGGATGCCTTCCTGGCCACCAAGGTGTTCCCGGTCATGCCCCTGGCCGCGGTGGTGGAGCAGCGGGGCCGGGCCAGCGCCCGCCGCCTCGGCGTCGACCACATCGACCTCTACCAGGTGCACTGGCCCAACCCGGTGGTGCCCCTGGGCACGACCATGGACGGGATGCGCAGGCTGCGGGACGCGGGCCTGATCCGCCACGTGGGCGTGAGCAACTTCGGCCTGGGTCGCTGGCAGGAGGCGGAGCGGGCCCTGGGCGGTCCCGTGCTGTCGAACCAGGTGGAGTACAGCATGGTGGCCCGCAAGCCCGAGCGGGAGGTCCTGCCCTGGGCCCAGGAGCAGGGACGGATCTTGATCGCCTACAGCCCCCTGGCCCAGGGCTTCCTGTCGGGGAAGTACGGCGCCGGCGCCACCGCACCGGGCGCGGTACGGGCAGGCAACGCCCTGTTCCTCCCCGAGAACCTGGACCGGGCCCAGCCCCTGCTCGACTCCCTCCGGGAGGTGGCCCGGGCCCACGACGCCACTCCCGCCCAGGTCGCGTTGGCCTGGGTCATCCGGCGCCCCAACGTGGTGGCCATCCCCGGGGCGAGCAGCGTGGCCCAGCTGGAGGCCAACGCCGCCGCCGCCGACATCCAGCTCAGCGACGAGGAGGACAAGGCCCTGACCAACGCGGCCGACGCCTTCTCGCCTATCGGGGGAGTGGCGGCGCTGCCCAAGCTGGCCCGGGCCCGGCTCCGCCGCTGACCTCTATACGCGCTGCCAGTCCTTCCAGGCCGGGTCGTACCCCGCGGCCCGCAGGAAGGCGGCCACCTCGGCCGGGGATCGGGTGTCGCTGATCTGGAACTGGGGCTCGGCGTCGGTCTCCGACGCGTAGCCGCCGGGCTCGGTGTGCGAGCCCGCGGACATGTGGGTGACCCCGAGGGGGACCATGGCGTCGCGCAGGGCCGCGGTCTCGCGCGTCGACAGCGAGACGCCCACGTCGGGCAGCAGGAGGCGCAGGGCGCACAGCAGCTGCACCAGGTCGCGGTCGCCCACCGGGTGCGCGGCCTGGTAGCCACCCGCGGCCGGCCTCAGCCTCGGCAGGGCGACGGTCACCTCGCAGCGCCACCAGCGCCGGATCAGGGCCTGGGCGTGGGCCGCCAGGGCCAGGGCCTCGACCCGCCAGTCCGGATGCAGGCCGAGGAGAGCGCCGATGCCGAGCCTGCGCATGCCCCCGGCCGCGGCCCGGTCGGGGGCGGCCAGGCGCCATTCGTAGTTGCGCTTCTTGCCCTTGAGGTGGGCGCCGCCGTAGGTGTCGCGGTCGTAGGTCTCCTGGTAGCAGACCATCCCGTCGCAGCCGGCGTCGACCAGGCGTCGGTACGTCTCGGTGTCCCATACCTGGACCTCGACGGCCAGCGAGGGCACCTCGGGGGCCAGAGCCTCGACGCAGGCGACGAGGTAGTCCTTGCTCACGATGCGGGCATGCTCGCCCGACACGAGCAGGATGTGGCGGAAGCCGGCGTCCATCAGGGCCCTGGCCTCGGTGAGGGCCTCCTTGGGCTCCAGGGTGCGGCGCACGATTTCGTTGGGCGCCGAGAACCCGCAGTACGTGCACGTCGACACGCACTGGTTGGACAGATAGAGGGGAGCGAAGAGCCTGACCACCCGGCCGAAGCGCCGGGTCGTGACGGCGTGGGCCTGGCTCGCCATCTCCTCCAGCCGGTCGCCGGCCGCGGGCGACAGCAAGGCGGCGAAGTCGGCCAGGTCCCGGCGCCGGGTGCGCAGGGCCCGTTCCACGTCCGAAGCGGTGGCCCCCTCGACCATGTGGCGGAGCCCGTCCAGGTCCGTGGCCAGGACGTCGGCCGCGGCGGTGCCCGCGGGCACGCCGGTGGGGCGGCTCTCCAGGGCCACAGGGACGGCGGTGGCGGACGCGCCCATGGCCGGGGTCAGGACGGCGCGGCCAGGAAGCCGGTCAGGGGCGAAGAGGCTTCCGCCCCCGAACGGGGCGAGGGCAGCCCGGCCAGGTACCCGCGCCGGCCCGCCTCGACCGCCAGCCGGAAGGCGGTGCCCATGGCCTCCGGATCGCGGGCCGTGCCGATCGCGGTGTTGACCAGCACGGCGGAGGCGCCCAGCTCCATGGCCTCGGACGCGTGGCTCGGGGCGCCGATGCCGGCGTCCACCACCACCGGCACCAGGGACTGCTCCACGATTATCTCCAGCCCGGCCCGGGTGCGCAGGCCCTGGTTCGAGCCGATCCAGGAGCCCAGGGGCATCACGGTGGCGCAGCCGACCTCCTCCAGGCGCTTGCAGATCACGGGGTCGGCGTTGACGTAGGGAAGGACGACGAATCCCTCCGCGCACAGGACCTCGGCTGCCCTCAGCGTCTCCACCGCGTCGGGCAGGAGGTAGCGGGGATCCGGCGTGACCTCCAGCTTGATCCAGTCCGGCAATCCCGCGCTGCGGGCCAGCCGGGCCAGGCGCACGGCCTCGTCGGCGTCGATGGCCCCGCTGGTGTTGGTGAGGAGGAGGACGCGATCGGGGTCGATGGCGTCCAGGATGTCCTCGCTCGCGGTGGGA